>Ga0307518_10000565_pt1 | contig 28121 bp, 42 predicted proteins | sample 25_EM_MG_FD_203889 | JGI IMG/M metagenome (GOLD analysis project Ga0307518, IMG submission 203889) | Populus trichocarpa ectomycorrhiza microbial communities from riparian zone in the Pacific Northwest, United States - 25_EM | ecosystem: Host-associated > Plants > Roots > Unclassified | place... | reverse complement strand
ACTAACCCACTCACTATCATAACGTAGAAGCACAGTAAAATTAAGCCCTCGATCCAGTTTGTCTTCGCATCTTGGGTGACATAGTTGACTAGGAAGCATGCCCCGAGGAGCATCCCTACCTCGAAGAAGTCTAGAGGAATATAAGTTATTCGAGGGGATGCGGCATCAAGTAGATGCCACTCACCAAACAACAGGTTGAAAGGCTTGTTCAACCACCAGCCGAGTAACATTACGAATGGGGTCCAGAATAACAGGAATTGGATACTCAAATCAATAGCCTCGGCTTTGGCCAGTGTTGTCGGCGGTTCAGGCTTCTTAAGCTTCAGCAAGTGGCTCACAGTACGCTTGATGAAGTAGCCAATGGCGACGGCACCGTCCGCTGAAAACGATACGATTGGAAGAAGAACAATTCCAAACCACTCCTGGGTGATGTGGGTATGTTCCCTGAAAGTTTCGATACTGTCAACCAGCTGCATCCAAGTCAACATAACAACGTGCAAGTCAAAATCCAGAACCTACCCACTCAGCAGTGGCAGCCATGATTCCAACATTAAAAGCGAGGAAGGCAATGCAGACCCATTGGTTGACTTCAGGCTCTGTCTGTGCCAGCTTGTCTTCTGTATCTCTGAGTTCCGCTGGTGCGTCTGGATGAGTGAGCATGTTGTGACCCTCTCCCGGAGGATTATGGTAATATATACGGGATCCGATATAGCTAAGAGAAGGGTGAGACCAAGCGATCCGCCCAAAGAAAAGATGGTTTACATTACGAGAAGTATCACTGCAAGACCTCTGCTGATGCTAAGAAAATGGGCCTTAACTGTCTCAACAGACTCTCCATCACCGACCACGGAGGTGATGCTCGACGTTCCATCAATGGCGGCAAAGAAAGCAGCGGGGAGAAGAAGGGCCAGGACACTAATGAAAGTATGACTATTAGCGAGCACGCAGTTTGCGGGCTACTTACCCCACAGTTAGTAAGCTGTGATTGAGTTGAGTATGGGCAGGATGAAGGTCTTGTTCCCATATCCGAGCTCCACCGGTGAAGAAAGCCGCACCGGGGACAAGCAGGAGGTGTAAAAGGACGACACCTGGTGAAGGATAGTTCAAAAACCGATGTTCAGTTTGGATTCCGTGTACGCACCCGTGATGGTTGATTGTAACAGCTTCAAGCTACAAAACTCAGATAGTCATCACCAGAATTGAGATTGCATGTATTCACCTGCACTTGTAAAGCAAGATGATCGCAAGAGTTGCCTCAACGACACTGTTGTATATGTCGGTTAAGCCTCGCGTAATCGATATCGGGCACATACTTGTTGAGTGTGATGGTCAGGAGATCACCCACGTCTTTCCCGAGATAAAGCTTCATTTGTTCACCATAGTAATCGAACAGTTTTTCATGAGGAATAATGGCGATGAAGCACACTGTGGAAATTGTTTTACTTTCCACTACGAAATCGCGCAAGGAAACACTCACAGGCAAAGACGACTGAGTAGTGCCATTCGTGTTGGAAATGGGCATACCATGCTATGGGCGTTGCGAGAAGTAATATATTGAGCCCTGGAAATGACCACTTCTTCAGCTGGACAAAACCTATGTAATCGATGTCCAAGGACTCACATGAACATGTATAGATGTTCTTGATGCTCTTGAGTACGCCGACGTTTTTCTTGCCCTTGCGGGAGAAGCGATCCCAACGCTTCTTCATTCCCTGCTCGACATCACGGACTGTGGGGAGGCTAGGGTACACCTCGTCGTCTGCGGACATGTCTGGGGATGGAGACGGGGAGAGGCTTGGCAAGAGGTCTGCATTTTAAGAGTTGCACATTGCCTGGGGTGTGTGAATGACAACCTCTCCATGAGGTTGCCCTGGACTAGTATGTAACGTGGCCATAAAACACTTCCCCTGCCCCCGGCGCTCGCCGCTCGGAAATTGCTGGATACCCGAGCAACTTGGGCCAGAGCACGGCGGGCTACATAGCCATGATGGATCTATTCTGAGCCCAACTCCATAGTACTGTGAAGTGACTGCCCACCAGATGTGAATTCGAAGTCGTGGACGTGGCAAGTAGTCTTGGCATCACCCAGCCGCACAACATGCGTACCTTGTGACTTGCAGCAAACTCACCCTGTGCACGTTTACTTACCATTTCGGTATTCGACTTTCAGATTCCTTTGAGGTTCTATGCCTATTAGATAGTGGGGATGGAGAGCAACACGAGCGAATTCTGCAAGATGTAGATACAGGAGTGGACTAAAGAGGTGATGAAGCACTCCGTGTTTCCGGCCCGAAACGACTAGTACGGGGGTGGCACGGGCACCAAACAGGTCAGCGGACTTGGGAGACTCGAGAATGTCGCGTCGGGCGAAAAAGGGCGAGAACAAGACAGAGGATCGTTCGAGATGTCGCACGGACCTGGGAAAGAAGGTGGGAAAGAAGTGATGGGCTCGATGGCTGTGCGACAAGAGGAAAGAGAGCTGCAGGCCTCACTTTCTCATGCATAGATTTCGCTTGGTACCTCAGCTAATCTAGAAAGCCAACGATCAAACCACAGGTGTGTATCTTCCTTCAGAGCAGCAAGATCTAACTGGGCGAATGACTTGTTGAAGGAGATTTACTCTATAGGTAGCGTATTGACCTTGAGGCCCCCTGTCATGCCTCATCGGTAAATATCACGCACACGTATATGTGCTCCCCAAAAAGAGATTGAGTCTTCAACTAACCTACTTACCAGGGACGACATCTAAAACGCAGTCGTACACACGGGTGCCGTCGTGAATGCGTGGTGCGTCTAGTACTGTGGCAGTGTCTCATCCGCGTGAGGTGGTTGTTTGAAACAAAAGGGTTTGGTCAACAAGCAACAACAAGCAACCACAAATCCATCTGTGGCGGCTTGCCGGCAAGCAGTGTACAACTCTTGCCGCGCACTCGCTGGTGCTTGTGGCTATGGATGTCATTGACAAGGTCGCGAAGCACTTAACGACTTGGTCGAAGGGTGGCGAGGCTGAATGGTGCGTATCTTGCTGTATGTCTCGTTATTTTACACCCACACTTTTTCAAGTCGCAATTTTCTCATTTCTCCCCATTGGAACCCAACGGATCCCAGTGACGTTGCGACATTGAATGCGGCCTATCAAAAGCTCCTGTTTTCTATGCTGAAGACCTGGTCGTCGAAGCCTCCGCTTACTCCTCACGCTTTGGTTAATTTCATTCAGTCGGTGCTTCTTTCTTTACCATCCTCATCCGTGCAACGCGAACGTTCGACGAACAACGGTGTCCATGGAGAATTGCTTGTCGACCTCATTTGGTCTACTGATGCTCATCTGGATGAATTATTGGCGGATTCGAAGGTCATTCTGGCAACTCCAGACCATGAGCCTGCCAGCCAGGAGTCCAAAGATGCTTCCAGGGCCTTACAAGCCAAGCAAGCTGCAGAACAGGACAAGGAACTTCTTGCGGACTTAGTCAGGAGGCTTTTGGTGAGCGCAGTTTTCTCTTCTCGATTGACTCAGCTCTTACCATGCGCCGCTCGATAAGTCTGCAAACATCATTGGTGTCGCAGTCTGCAGAGAACGACTTGACGTTTCGCTCCTCGCTAGCATCGGTCTGATCACTGATAGGTCTGCATTTGATAAGAAGGAAATACGAACTCGGACTGGGTTATTGTAAGTGCCATAACAGACACTGGGGGGAGGGAGGTTCAGGATGCTTATGCACTTGCATAGTTACAAGCAAAACAAGTTCAACCTACTTCGTGAACAGACGGAGGGTTACGGCAAACTTACTGTAGAGCTTACAAGCTCTCTGGGTGCTCCACATTCTTCGGTTGACGCTCGGCCAACAGAAACGTTCGCGGCCATACAGGAACGGGCACGTGCAGTATGGGCCAAGGTGATGAGCCTAATCGGCTATTTCGACCTGGACCCAAATCGCGCTCTCGACATTATCTTGGATGTGCTAACCGTCAACATTGCCACTCACTACCATTTCCTCCTCTGTCTCCTTTCGTTTTCACCTTGGGCGGGTTCTTACAAACGGCGTGCGGATGTAACGTCGGACACTTGTATGACGATCGACCCTCCAACAGACCTATATCGAGGGAAGACCATCGACGAAATCTTGCAAATAGCGGAATCAGCTACTAGCACAGAGTCGACTCCTGTAACAAGGGAGACAGGGTCACAAGTACTTGCACAGGTACTCGGCTTTAAGTTTGCCCATTATCAGGTTTGCCATTGTGCTGTGTTTCCTCGATGTGATCTCTCACACTTTGCAGTCTCCCGACGCCAATGAGCAGTCGCAACGGAACTTATACCTCACGGCTGCCATCCTTATTCGCGAAAGCTTTATCACACTTGACGACCTTTATCCTCATGTACGTTACTTCAGGTTCCCTTGGTGGTCGTCGTCTCATTTCGAGTTGTAGTTGTCTCCGTTAGACGAAAATATGGAATCATACAGACAGGATTACCAAGCGCAAGTGCAAGAGCGCATCGCAGAAGCGAAAATGAGTCAATTGGCGATGGCCGGGCCATTGGAATCTGCGACCCCGGCTAAGCCACGTGCGGACGCAGTGGAGGAGGCAAAAAAGCCCTCCGCCTTCAAAGAACCGAATCAGAAAGCGGGTCTCGTTGCCTCACTGCTGGCAGTCGGTGCTCTGCGGCCCGCCATAGCCATCATGTCCAAGTTTCCATGGCTAGTTGATGCGCACACCGAGATCGCAGACTTGATGCTCAGAAACATTCGACACTCAATCGCGCCGCTGTACGACTCGACCTTCGTTTTAAAAGAACGGAACCCCAGCTTCACACGACCTCGTGCTAGGTTTGGTCCAAGTGGTGTCATCAGCGTCCCGACTCGCAAGCCTCAGCTCACATTGATCGCGCCAACACCCCCGAGTACCGCTTCAACCGATTTTATATTCTTCTTTCCAGACTGGCCGGAGCGGGTGCCGGTCGCAACGACTTTCGACGATCTGGTGGATGTCATCGAACCAATCATGAGTTTCATTGGACCACACATCTCTCGTGACCCATTGTTCGTATCCAAGGTGACTCGTCTGGGGCGGTCTCAGCTCATGACAACGGTACGCGATTCGATTCGATGCTAGTTGGACTTGCCAAACTCGGTTACATAGGTGCCTTTGGATCCTGTCACAAAGAGACCTTCTGTGGAGCCCGACGCAAACCATCCCGTGCGGCTTTTCTGGTACAAACTTCTCAGAAAGTATTTCCTCCCTGCTCTTCCTCTCATCCGAGGCAATGCTGTATGTACCGTGGAAATTTGGAACGTCATCCGCCAGTTCGAAACAACTGCCCGTTGGAGACTTTATGGAGAGTGGAGATCACGCACGTATACTTCTAATCCTGAGTTACGCTTCCGACAGGTGCAGGCCGACCGCGAGTCGAAAGGTATCTTGAGGCGGTTGTCGCATAACACAATTGACACGCTCTCTGGAACCGTTGCGAAGTTGGCTCACTCCAATCCTTGCATATTCTTCACGAATGCAGTGAACCAGATTATGGCATACGACAACCTCGCTAGCGTAGTTATCCAGGCACTCAGATATGTTACAAACATGGGATTTGATGTCCTGGTGTTTGTTATATTGGACGCGCTCTCCAACCCGCACAAGAATCGAGTAAAGGATGATGGCGTGAATATTTCCGACTGGCTGCAAAGTAAGTCACCCTTCAGTTTCCTTTCGCAACTCGTGTCTAATAGTTAAAGGTCTCGCTTCTTTCACTGGCATGTTGTTCCGCCGGTACAGTGCCGACCTGTCTCCCATGCTGAAATACGTTGTACACCAGTTGTACAATGGGCAGACAACAGAAATTGTCGTGCTTAAGGAACTTATTTGGAAGATGGCGGGCATTGAACCCCTCCCGAGTATGTCCGACGCGCAGATATCTGCCATGGCTGGTGGTCCTGCTTTACGCATTGAAGCCGTTGCTTCTACGACTCGAGGCGCTCGTTTAGATCCTAGCGACGCGGTTCTCAAGGGTCCTCATCGCTTGGGGAAGACTCTGCTAGAGACCAATCTCGCGCTACCGCTTTTGATTCAAGTTGCTCAACAGCGTCAGTCCTGTATATTCCGGGCCCCAGATGCCCCTCTGAAATCGCTCGCAAGCCTGTTCGACACTGTAGGTTGCGCGTCACGTCGTCCTCGCTTCATGGTCTCAGAAGTGGCTTGAATTCAGATTCATGGTGTTCTCTTGCAATATTTGGAGCTTCTTAATTCTCCTGCCGTGATTCCCCCCGAGGATTACGCGAAGAAGATACTGCCGCCGCTGGCTGATCTGGGAGACTTGTATGGAATATCTGCACCCTTATGTATGCAGATCATCAGACCGATGCTTAACCACACTCTTTTAGTAAGAAAGTGACTGCCCAGTGGTTGACACTATCACTGATGATTTATTAGAAAACGGCGTTGTCGATGCAGGAAAGAGAACGTGTCGCGAATGAAGAAGCAGAGAAACGTCTCAAGGCTCGTCTCGCCGCAGCCAAGCGCGACCCTGCTACGACCCCTCGAGTCGATGGTGCTAATGCCACGAACACCACGCGAGACCAGGATCAAAGATATTCATCAGGGGAGGGTCATGGGGAGGACTCTGCTATGGATGTGGAGGCAGAAGCAGTCACGCCGACGGCTGAGGTATTCCGTGATTCTTGATTTCGATGCGCAAGGAGTTCTGATGCAACTATTCTAGCGTCCCTGGATTCCGGAACTCGAAGCACTCTTTGACGATGTGAGAAAGGTGGCCAGAAGCAGTGCCATAGATGTCATTGGGTATGTGTTACTCCGACACCTTCTCTGATGGCTCATATCCTTGCAGACCTGGATTTTATCTTACGTTCTGGCAATTGTCGATGTACGATCTTGCACCGCCATCTGCGCGGTACGATGATGAATGCGCTGCACTTCGTACCTTGAGTCATCAAGAAGACGCGAAATACATCAGTGCAGACCGTTCCGCTGACCGGTCGAAGAGGCTCACGGCCAGTGCACACCGAGCTAGGCGCGATCGATACAATGCTTTTGTCAATACACTTGCGCAGGAATTCAAGGAGCAGGCGGAGTCGAGGGTCTTCACGCTGAAACGTCTTGCACGGGAGAAATACCACTGGTTTGCCCATGGTAGGTTAATTTATGAGCTACGAACATTTGTTTCTTACTGTTGGACACAGTCGAGCATCGATCTGCTGTACTAGCTTCCGCCATCATCGAACATTGCATCCAGCCAAGATGTGTCTTATCCCCTATGGACGCCGATTACTGTGCCCAGATCATCAAAGTTATACATACGCAGGGAACCCCTGGTTTCCCATCCCTTATGGTTTATGACAAGGTAAATTCTAATGTAGTTACATTGCGTAGCAGTGCTTATTCGGCACCGCAGCTCCTTGGTGATCATGTGAAGACGGTCATCTTTTCTTGCAGTGAATACGAAGCAAAGAATTACGGTACGGATTTAGCATGCCGACGTGCATAATGTGTTCTAACCGCTACTTCTAGGCCGGTTCCTATTAGGCATCCTTGGAGATTTGTGGAAGTGGGCGCAGGATGAGCAGCTTTTCCATCAAGACAATAGAACAAAGATAGGTGGCAAGACAGTTCTCCTTCCTGGTTTCCAGCTCCGATGGACAAACAAGGATCATGGAGATATTCGACCCGAAGACTTGTTAAATTGGGCTGGCTTCAAACAAATTTTGCGCAAGTGGCACAGGAAGCTGGGAAGAGTAAGTGACGAAGAGAAGTGATGTGAAGAGTGGAGTACTGATCGCGTTATTACAGAGCCTCTGCAGCTGCATTGAAACTGGAGAGTTTATGCACGTTTACAATGCTATTATCTTCCTAAAGGAAATACTTCCGGTCTTCCCGATGGCCCCGGTTGGCGAGTATGGACCTGTGATCGATAACATGGTCGAGAAGCTGGTCGAAAATGAAGAGCGTGGAGATCTGAAGATCTTGGGAAGAGCGTGAGTAACATGCACAAGAACTAGATTCCCCCTGACCACCTTCAGTTACTCTGCTGCATTGAAGAAACGTGAAAACCAGTGGACAGTGCCAAGGCCAGTCGCACCCAAAGTGCGCTCTCCTTCCTATTGATCGTTTATGACACTTATTAACTTTACTCTTCAACAGAATGGTGTCGCACTATCCCCAAAGCCAGGTACTTCTCAGTCATCCGACAAACACCGCCCAACACCCAATGGTGTCTTCGCACTGCCTTCGAGTGACTCTCGTCGTGATGGCCAGCCTGCGTCTAACACATTAGCCACGGCCAGAGCCCAGGCGATCAACGGGAAATCTGACCGACCATCCACCCCAGCCAATTCCTCGAAGTCGGCGATGGATAGGTAATATGTCCTCCAAGTTTTGCCTATATCTTATGCTGAAGGTATCCTTTCTGAAGCATACCTCGACCTGAAAGAGTCAAGCGTGTTAGACAGGATAACGATAGCCAGTCACCCACACCTGATAGCGAAAGCAAGCCCGTTGGGAGACCAGACGCTATGGACGCGGATCCTACGCCTTCGACACCCAAAGACGATAAGCCTCCACAAGACACAAGCACTTCACGTTTCGGAACTCGTCCTCCCGCCGGCCTTGGGCAAGCTTCACTTCCTCCAACCCCTGACACACGAGTATCAACCCCTGTTGCTAAAGAGGCACCCAGATCCGGTAGACAAGTACCCTCGACTACCATACTCAGTCCCCGGGAATCCTCTGGATCGCCTCGACAGAGGTTCGATGACAAGCAGGCACCAGGGGACTCTATGCCACCACCCACAGCTCCAAGTCAAACACTGTCAGCTCAAGAGCTTCGCGAGACCGCCAAGCAGACCATGGGGCAGCGCTCATCGGAAAAGCCCGACGACCGCAGGCTACCGTCAGGTGACTCGCGTAGTCAGCCGGGTTCCAAGGCTCCATCACCCTCACCCCGCCACCGGTCTCCTTCACCTCCGCCCGGAACTGGGACGAGAAACCATAGTCAGGAAAGCCGAACAAGCGGGGGTCGGCACTCGGAGCGCGGTGACGGGGATCGTGGTGACGAACGGTTGTCAGATAGGGAACCGCGACAAGAGCCCAGGGTTATGTCACGCAGAGACAATGGTCCAAGTCACTTATCTCGCGGTGAGCGGAGGTCTGCTCGAGAAAGCGATCGGGAGGACCGCGAACGCGACAGAGAACGCCCTCGTGATAGGCATGGTGACCGGGAGCGTGACAAGGAGCGTGACCGGGAGCGAGAGAAAGAAAAGGATCGTCGTGAGCGCGACAGAGACCGTGACCGTGACCGGGATCGGGATCGTCATCGTCGGGATGATAAGGATCGTGATCGGGATTCGAGGAAGGAGCGTGACGGATCCAGCCGGACAGCAGTTGTACCCACCGGACCCACTGCAGCTCCGGAAGCTCGCGGCCTGCCGACTCGGCCTGACCCAAGTCGACATCGCAGTACTGGACAGCCAGGTGACGATGCCCTCGGAAAAAGGCGACGTCCCACTGAAGACGAGGTCAGTTACCTGATAGAGCTTATTGGTTTCTCGCCACTGACACGTGTGGCAGGCTGATAGGACCTCCAAACGGAGCTCACGCAAGGATAGTCATCGGGAAGATCGCAGTCGACGCTCCGAGAAGGAAAGTCATGACCGAGGTCGGGAATCCGATAGGCGCCGACCAGAGCGTGAACCATCGGATGGCGACTCACGCCCACCGCTAGTAGACAAGGTATTTCGTGTACTCCTGGATGCACTGTTACGTCTCTGATGCACACGATCGCAGCCTGCTGAGAAGCGAATACCTGATGGCCCGAAGAACCTCCCACCCACAACGCCGTCCGCTCCAAGGGCCATGTCAGCTGCAGACCCATCTAGGAGCAGCAAGGCTGATCTTCCTCCGGGGCGAGGTGGCGGTGACTGGAAGGGTCGTGATCACGGGTCGCAGAACTATCAGGGATCTGGGAACACAGTCTCAGACATGCCACCTAGCTTACGTTCGCGGATAGGCGAGAAAGAGGCTCCTCGCTCGGGTCCACAGGCGCCCACCGCTCCTTACCGGTCTTCCGAACTTCCTCACAAGGATGATGACCGTGATAATAGAAAGCGAACTCTGGCAGGCAAGTGACTTGTCGTGTGGGGTTTCATGTCGCTCATTCACCATCGATCCATTAGAACGTGACAAGGACACAGGGGAAGCCAACGCATCCCTGGGCGACTTATCGTCGCAGCCTCCGAAACGACCGAGAATCAATCGTCACCGTTATCCCGCGACCATCCACAGCGGACTGGCCAAACGGACCCTTCCCATTGATCCTCAAGCAAGCGATAAATCACGACCGGGGCGAAAAGACTGATGAACATCTTCATTCATACTACTACTGTCTGTATCTCTAATTCCCCACATATCACTGCATTTCATAGTCCTGGCGAAATCGATGCTTATATAGTGACTCCCCATTTTTGAATTATGAGATAATAAGGTTACGCCGAGTTGAATCGATTAGACGAGTTGAATCGTGTAAAGGAAAGTGGATATTACTTCCTGATTAGCGTAAGAAACTCTTCGCGAGTCTTTTGTTGGTTTCTGAAACAGCCTAGCATGCACGATGTCACCGTTATGGAGCCAGGCTTTTGCACGCCTCGCATGGTCATACACATATGGCTATCGCGAACCAAAAGAGTAAAAGACTGAACCAGCAGGCCTCGTAGAATACTCACGTAGCCTCCATAACGACAGCCACTCCACGTGGTTTAATTGCCTCCTGCACGGCGATAGCAATTTGTTTAGTCAACCGTTCTTGAACCTGAAGACGGCGACTAAAAGTTTCAGCTATGCGTGCAAGTTTTGATAGACCAAGGACAAGCTGGTTGGGAATATATCCTATGGCGACCTGATAATAAGCGCGGTCATAAATGAGACTTGGTGCCAGCTATAATCCACCCGTGCCCACCTTTCCTGTGAACGGGACGAGATGGTGTTCACACAGGCTAGAAATGTCAATATCGCGGACCAAAACCATTTCATCGTGGTCCTCTGCAAACACGGCATCGTTGATGACATCTGAGGGCATATATGCAGGGTCGTAGTGTGGGTGATGAGAGCGGACTAACCTGCAAGGCGCTCCTCGTAGCCCCTGGTCATCCACATGATGGCCTGGGCATAGCGCTCTGGGGTTCTAAGCAAACCTTCGCGATTCGGATCCTCGCCAATGCACTCGAGGATGGTGCGGACTGCGGAGACCATTTTTTTCTCTCGGGCAGCACGCTCTGCGGGGGTGGCGTGTAGACGCGACACGGTGGACTTGGCTGACGGAATGGGTAAGCAAGATCCAGAGAAGGGAAAGGCAAGGCATACCCGGCCAGCCCAAACCGTGTGGATCAGGAAGAGGGCTTGTTCTCTCGCCGTGGGATACCAAAGTCTGTGGAGTTGATGTTCCGGAAGGTGTTCTGAAGCCATAACCTTCACGAACATGAGGCCAGGGAGGTTGAACAGAAGGAGAAGACAGCTGTGAATCGGTGTCTTGTGACGGAATTAGTTCACCGTTGTGGATATCTTCATGTAAGGGTGAATGATCGACGCTCTTTGGAGACACAGCTTCGGAGGATTCTTGCTGCTCTTGCTGGAGCTGAAGTTGGCGAAGGCCGTCAGACAGCAGTTCGCCATGTGTCGGCATGTTGAGTAGCATAAGAGAAAAAAAAAAGTCTTATCAAAGGGGTATTGAACGGCAAGGAGAGGCCGACGAGGGTAATTATCGGAAGGTGGGAGAAGGGATACCCGGGGGAACCTGCAAAGGGCCAAGAGGACGTGGAGACGGGAGCAGGCAGTGTCGGGAGGAGGAAGCCAAATATGGATATCTCAATGGGAGTCAATTTTACCGGCTGAGACCCACCAGTAGACCGCCGTGGTCAATGACAGCGACAGGCCTGTGCAAGACACGAACGACGAACAAGGCACTTGTGGTGGCAGGGTTAAAGATGACCGACCGATGGGCCCTCACCTTCCTTCCTCTTCGCCTTCATTCCTAATATGACCTAAAGTTTCATAAATCGTCTGTGTCCATCCTCAGGTGTTTCTTCTCAGCATCAGCCTAGTGCAGGTAACTCCAAGTATATGTGTCGGGTCTCCTCTGCCGAACTCGTCCTGCACTGCACGAAATCACCTCGGATCTCACTCGCGAGGTTGGCGGACCTACTCCTCCTTCCGTCACAGTTGCCATCTTGACGTGAACATCCGCCAATGCTGTGGCACCTACCGGATTCTTATATCTCCCCTTACTTTGGTATGTCCTCCCCCAATCCCCCAGGATGTGTCACGATTCCAAGTCTCAACGCCGCCTCAGGCGTCGGTCTTCCTCTATCCCAATCAAGCTTCGTTCCCAGTACAACCTCTCGCCCCCCACCTCTTGTCGCTGCTTGCTTCAGGCATGGCTCGCGTCGCGCGTCCTGCCTTACCGCAGAGGAACCTATCTCGTACCCGGTGCACAGCGACCCATGAACGACACCAATATAAGGCTCGCGATCACCATATCCCGTGCATGTGTTCTTGACCTCGTAAAGACGCTATGGGGCCTCCATCCTATTAGAACTACTTTGATGATGACTCTTCACATCGTCCGCGCATTCTTTCCCGCATTCAGGGGCTATTCGCAAGCAATGATTGTCGACGAGGTGTGTTTCTCCGTCGTACACAGCCTTGCATCGATAACTCATACCCAGCCACGTAGTTACAAACTCTACTGTCGTCGGGTTGCTTCTCCTGGTCACGATTTATTAGGCTATTACTGACCGAAATATTTCGCCGAGCTGCGGAAACAGCCATCGACTCCTTTGCGTACGTGTCCACTTAATTTCCATTTACACTGCAACAACTAAGATCACCGTCAGCACCTCCAACGACACCATCGTGCACGAGTCCGCCCGCTTCTATGCAGAATATCAGCAAATTGCTCAGCGTCTACGCCTCGATATCCCGACTCTCGCAGACCCCGTAGTTCGCGACTGCCTTCAGGAATCCGATTTGTTTGTTAGATCTTTCAATGGAATGGGTGGTTTTGGCCTGCTGTCTCCGTTTGACTTCATTCAAGTAATCGCGCTCATGTCCGAACTCGCTTCACATTTATTAGTCCTCTTGTCCCTGACAGGTGGTTCGACTAATATGGCAGCGCTACTGCTATCTGTCCTCTCTGCCTTGCTTCCCCTATTCATGAACCGTTGGGGAAATGCTCCTTCTTCATCCGAATCCACCTACTCGTCCGAAGAGGCCCGAATTGCAGAACGGCAAGAGAGACTACGAAGTCTTGTCTACAATGATTCTCATCGGCCAGAAGTACTTCTCTTCGGTCTTGGACCGTGGATTCTTCAATCTTGGGCGAACGCACGGCGAACAATGATGTTTCACGACCAGGCGTCCCCCACAAGCCACATGACCTTGCCGCAGCTCTTGCATCAAATTAACGTATCAGACCTCTTGTTCGCCTTGCAAAACGTGCGTTTTATTACAGCTAATGTCAGACAACTAAGGGAAACTCGGCGCTAGATTCCATTATTGCTGATGTTTCAGTCGTCATCCGCTTCGTTAGGCTCGCTGGCATTATACCGGAGTTCAATCCAGGCTGTGGTATTTACTTTCGGCAATCTCCTGACGACGGCACGTATGGCATTTCAAAGCATCTTCCTGATGGGAGCATTTTGTGCTGCCATGAATATTCACCCGGAGTTAGAACCTACCGAAGAAGACATAGTAAACTATCCACGTCAACCCACCGGAATGAAAATCGAAGCTAGGTGGCTCCCGTCATTTTCCCGTCACATATTTCCCGTATCTGACTCCATACGAGGAATCTGTCTTACACTTACCCAGGGGGTAAGGAGGCTGCTTTGAAAGACGTTAGCTTCAGCTTGGAAGCCGGAGAGAGCCTTGCGATTGTGGGTTGTAATGGGTCAGGCAAGTTCCCCTTAAGTCACTGTGGTTACTCCGTTATTGATAGGTTCAAACTTCATTTCTCGCTGGATATAGGAAAGTCCACCCTGGCCAAAGTCTTATTGCGAATGGTAGATTTCGACCGTGGCGAGCTCGCCGTCAATGGAGTGGATATCCGACGATTATCACCGGCGGACTACCATCGTCACGTCACCACCGTGTTCCAGGGATTTTCAAAATACAACACCACGGTGAAAGAAAACGTGGGCCTCGGATATGTGCAAAAGCTGCAGTCACAAACTGCAGTTTCCCGCGCCATCCACCTCGGCGGTGCTGATTCTTTTGTTGATGACCTCCCCAATGGCATCAAGACAAAGTTGGACACCTCGGGATTCGATGGGATGACTTACACAGCATCCTCGAGCGCTGCTGGTTTTGGCACGCCTTCACGGCAATATTATGGTTTGTCTGGTGGCGAGGTGCGTCTGATGGGCCAACGGAACCCCCTACGTTAACCGCTGACCTACCTTACGGCAGTGGCAAAGAATAGCAATCTCGCGTGCCTTTATGCGAGCAGATCGACCAGAGGTCGGCCTGCTGTTGTTTGATGAACCTGTGAGCATAATTGTCTACGCTTTCCAAGCCACTTAATGGCCACTCTACAGACGTCATCATTGGACGGGCATGCTCAGAACAGAATTTTCGATACCATTGATGAGGTTTCTCATTCTCCATCTGGTAAAAAAATAAAGACAGTCATCTTCATTACCCACCGACTTTCCACCGCACGTCGTGCCGATAAGATTGCAATGATGGAGCAAGGTGTACGTTCATATTGTCATGCTCCTATCCCCTGGCAGCATTTAATGACCGTTGTGTCATTTTTTTTTTCTCTCCACAGACAATAACAGAGTTTGGCACTCATGAAGAATTAATGCAAAGGGGCGGTTCGTACGCAGCACTATACAAAGCTTCCGTATGAAGTGGGCCGCCATCTGGTATATCCGTAGTATGAATCATAGAGACACGTGCACATGCACTGTAACCAGTGCTAGCTTAGATCAGAAGTTGTTCTATATTTTAGACCACATAGAGTATATACTGTGATATCAAATTTAGTCACCTCCCGAATTATCCAAGTATGTTACTGTACAATCACGAATATAGGCATCAACCTGAGCATTATCTGCAGAAAGAACCATAACGTTAGATGTGGATGAGTCTCCGTGGATGCCCACTAATAGGCCGGCATCACGTATACCCTGAACGAGCGAAGGAACTTGCAGCTACATATCGGGTTCCGTTAGTGGATCAGTGCGGAATCACGAAAACGGTGGTGGGAAATTACCAATAGCCCAGAATCAAAGAAGATACCCAAAAGGTTGTTCATCTTCGCAAACTCTACGCCAGCTGCCACACTGGATGAGTAGTAATCTTCTCCCATATCTCGGAGTGCAAGGCTGGGCACGGTCGTTCCAGCATCCACACCAATTTGGCCACAACGAGACGAGAAGAAAACAGGGTCTGGACGAAGGGACTTGATAAGAGCGTCCCTGGTACAGGTGAAAGAGTCAGGGTGCTCACAATTCGGTTGCTTCCAATTCAGTGCAGTACAAACTTGCGGTGAGAACGAAGTGAAAGCTATACGTCTCCGTGCCAATGCTCCGCCAAGCGAAGGGGAAGTTTGGCGTATAGTACGGAGTATGTTGTCAACACACACATCGGGATCAAGACGATGCCTGATGTACTGATTAGTTGCCCGATTTATCGGAGAAAGCGCCACCTCTAGAGTCAGTCCCACATGCGCGGGGAGAAGCTACAAAATAAGTTCAATATTGATGGAGGGTCCGCTTTGTGATGCTGTGTCGTACCTGCATAAACCGAGATAGTGATACCATCAAACACGGTAGTACTTTGTTCCATTCCTGTATTGACATTACCCTGTGAATGAGCTGCTCTTCCCGATTAAGCTTCTTGGCTAGGGCCTCAAATTGGGCGAGGGTGACATCGGCGACGCCGAGGTCGAACGATGTCTCAGGTAGCAACAAATCATAATATAGCACAGGATGCAGATCTCGCGTGATCTGCACGACTGCGTGAAGGTAGTTTCCCGATAATGAGGACAACGTCACAGTGTGCATTGGAGAACCAGTCGTTGATTGAATAGAAGGGGAAGTGTGGATAGAATCCGGAGACTTAGGGGAGTGCCCCCAGGGAAGCGTTGTACGCGGATTAGGGTTGAAGACGCCACTTTGTGGTAAAGTAAGGGACTTCCAGTAGGTCTCGACTGCGCCACCGACCTCGAGGGTGACTCCTTGAAACGGGGACGTGACAGCTGCACAAAAGCTGACCTACAGGAAAATTTCGGATTAACATGGTTTGGCTGGAAATGGAAAACACTTACTTCGCCTATACAGTGGAGACGATGATCCAATATTGGCAAGACAATAAATTGGTCACTTGGAGATTGGAAGATCGAAGGATGAGCCACAGCACGGCCAATCGTCTTTGTTCCAAAGTTGGGGTAGATAGAAAATTCCAAATAAAGGGTGTTGAGGTCCGCAGTTTGGAAAACGAACGAATCTTGAACATTCTTCTGCGGCAGCGACATAGTATATGGAGCAGCATTTACGCCTGCCCCAGCGGTGATCACCATTTTTAACCGATTCGGTGAAGGTAGATACGGGCTTCGTGCCAAAACAGAATCCGATAGGTGGGAATGGAGACTCACTCCCCTCCTACCTGCCCTGGTGTCCGACAGTGTAGGTAAGCCAATTGTGACGGTTACTAAGTAATTCTTGTCAAGGTAATTGTGTCCGTAGACTCGATGAGGCATAATTGGAGGGGGGAGCGACAACGACGGAATCGCGTCAGTTTCCGCGTCAACCTGCATGTCCACTGCAGACTGTGATAAACCAGAGCTCCTCTTGAAACTGATGGCACGCGGGACTTTGGCAACCGCCGCGAACAAGATGTTGACGCAACGCCGGTGTCCATACCAGGCTGCATAGTGTATTGCTTGATGACCAAGTTCGTCCGTTCTATCGACCCTTGCTCCAGCCTGCAGGAAGATTTCTAAGCACGGGGCGTGGCCATTTCGTGCAGCATGGAAGAGCGGAGTCCACTCATGATATTTGTCCGGAAAATCCCATCCTCCCTGATCCAGAAGCAGTCGGCAAACATCCGCGTGCCCTTCCCGGGCGGCGAGATGAATAGGGTATTCGCCGTTTGTATTAGGAAGGCATTTTGCACCTTCCATCAATAGAAGCACAACGACGTCAGTGTAGCCATATTGACTCGCCAGAGACAGGGGCACCAGGTTGTCGTTGACCAGAGACCCCAGCGAGGGAGATATGCATTGTTTGCACACAAGGGACCGGATGCATTCAACGCTACCGCGGAGCGTTGCATAAACGAGGGGACTGCAATTATCTGCATCCAATACATGCGGTGGTACGCTGGCTTCCACGAGTAGTTGGCAAACGTCCGCGTGGCCATGGATGGCGGCATAATGCAGTGCGGAGCGACCATAAACATCAAGCCTGTCCTTTTGCGAACCTTTTTCGAGACAGAGCTTTACAAGGCGCAATGTTCCAGCCGCAGCGGCCTCGTGGAGGCATGTTCGTCCATTGATATCATCCACAAAGTTGAAATCGAAGGGAAGTCCGACACTTGCCAAAATCAGGTCCGCAAGGTCCGAAGGAGCATCCACAATAACCTTCCACAGCACACGGGTAACGTCACCCCTGCTACCATTCTGTGAACTGAGAATGTCGGAATGGCGGACGAGATCCTTGATGGATGACCGATCAGAGTTCTCGACGGCCTTTCGGAGGTCAAGCTCAAACTCTCGGAAGGGGCCAGAGTGCATGTTCAGTTCAATATACAACTGGATATCAAGTGTATCCCTGGCTGCTGGACCCTCAAATCTCAGGCCGCTCGAGAAGTCGGTGAGGTCCAATAGACTAGATGTCACGATATCATAAAATTCTGCGATGAGCTGCTGCCCATAAGAACGGGTCATCGGAGGTGATTAAGAAGGTACCTGTCTGTTGAAAACGGGCTGCACCTCGACTTGTCGAACCAGATACAACTCCTTCGTCGTTGAACGGGAACGCTTATCCCACTTTTTCAAGATCTTACGAAAACCTGTTGCATTGATTTCGATAAAGTACTAGAAATCTGCATTAGTGAATATCGCAAGGTGAGTATCGGTCGAAATTACCTGTAGCTTGGCAAGATCCCGTTCCAATAAACGGAACCCTTCTTCCACCGCGCTCCATTCCACAGGTTTCTGAGTCAAGCCATCATTTTCATCGGGAACGCCCCTCAAAGCAGCTGCGCGCCGTTTTGATAGTAGCGTCTCGAGACGGAGCTTCAGTTCTGCTTCCTTCTGAAGGTAGAATGTATTGATCTAAACAGAGAATGATCACAGGTTCGACGATCGTCGTGTGAAATCGAAAATCTACGCACTTTTTCGAGTTCCCGCTCTAACTTGAAGAAGAATGCTGCTTTATGGGCTTGGAAGTCTACGCCTCGATCATCGTCTTGTCTCAGGGACGACAATATCGGGGGTTGCCCGGGGTCACTAAGTGTAGATGTCGTTGTTGGGATGTCTTGTGGCGATACCGTGATCGCAGGACTGCTCCCAGATGGATTGAGGATGTCAGCAGGTCGGATGCCTAGTGCAAGTGCAGCAGCCTCGGACGCCGGTCGCTTGGCGGCAAGGGAAGATATGATCTTCTTGAGGAACTTGTAATCCAGATAGTATGAGGACCATCCTGGCACTTGCTCTGCCTGAATATGTTTGCCAAACTGCAAGATAACAAGCCAGTTGGGACTGAGATCGCGAAGCATCTAGGATTGCAGCTGACCTTCATAACACTGGATGGCTACCGTGCCACTGGCTGCCAAGAAGATAACAAGATCGACTATGTCGGGGGGTTGACGTCGAAAGGTGACTGTCAAATAATTGTTGTTCAAACCATGTTGGTAGCTTTCAAGGAAATCTGATCAATACAAAGTTACAGCCGAATGTCAGTTGCTACTTCGACTATGTATATACTACATACTATGCACGTGCATAGGAAGAAGGTAAGTACGGTAGCGTGGATTCGCTAAGATGTGTCTAATCGACTCCACCCTCCCGGATCTGCTTTCCCAAGGAGCCCAGTGCCGAAGGTCAGGGGGGATGCCAATAGGCAACGTCAGTATGACAGGGCTCATTAATGCGTGGGTCGGTTATCCAATGATAGAGATCGGGTGGTCAAACGAGTACTTTTCTCAACTGCCAGACCTTGGTGGGTAACAAGGTGACCGGACAATTTCCATGGTGCTCAACGTGTTCGAAGGCACATCGATAGCAGAACACGTAACCAGATGGCAGTGCGGTAGCGTTGTTGATAGAGTTCTTACACAGTGGACAATGCCCAAACGTCATGTTATCCACAGGTAGTCCGTCTGGGTGTGGTGAGAGGAGGTATGGGGGTGGAACTGCTGGACCAAGAGGGGAATTTGACAGTGCACGTGCAGGAGACCCCGGAGAATACCACCACTCCAGGAACTTAATAAAGAAGATAGCGGTTGGTAGTAAGAATCTCAGGGAATCCAAGATCATCCGTGGGGAGCGTGTTAGAAATGTGCGCAGTCTCTTCATGATGTCTCGTTTTCCATTAAGACGTGCCTCCTGCTTAGCACTGTTCATAAGCTATTGGGATCCTATCAGAGCGTCTGTTGTGGAAAAGGGCCAATCCACTTACGAAGTCTTCAGCTCCCAGTCTGCGTAGATCAACCCCTACCCAGGCCAACCAAGGGCGATAGAACGGAGTGCGTTCAAACAGATACGCCACATTGTATGCGAGCAATACCACTTCAAATGAAATGTTCACCCAGGGGAAAAGGGTCTTGTAGGCTCGACGCCAGCGACTCGCCAGGCTCTGCAATGGGGAAAATTTGAGTGAGCGAGCCAATGAATGCCTCGATCTTGTCTCGTACCCCGTCGCTACTATCTCGGCCATTTTGGCTATCTTCGTTATCTCCCAGGATGTCCAGGAACACTCCTCCCCCTAGCAGCTCGTAGTAATCGTGCGCTTTCGCTCTGACGTATGGAACGGCAACCTAATCAGCTTGAAAACTTGTATTGTGTCCCAGCTCACGAAGCACGAACCAAAAAGAAAAGGGAACGCCATATTTCACTGTCTCTGAGCTTATCTCCAGGAGGCACACCACCGACTGCTGCACTTGATCGTTCTGTCGGTATCCAAGCTTTTCTCCGGCGCTTGAGACCATAGAATTTCTCCGCAAAGGATGCATCTGAACGTGTAATTAGAGCAGCGTTAATGCCAACCATAACCTATGAACGAATGCTTACTGTATTTCAGAAGATAATACCGTTCCACGAAGAACATGACCATCGCGTAGAACTCTTCATGTCGGTTTACGATGCGAATCAAATAACGCGGGTAACGTTGCGCAAATACCTGTTGGTATGGGTATGATATGGGTGGAGTTGAGAACGAAGCCTACCGCTAGTGCATACTTCAAGGCTGGCTGTAAGAGGTCCCGAAGTTGTTCCTGGGCGATCAACTCGAAAAGAGAGGGTTTGAGTGGGTCTCCACCAATGTCATTGAAGAACTCCATGAATGGTATAACATTGAAATCGCTACGTCCGAAACTCTGGGTTCGAATCACGTGAAATAGTAGTTGTCAGGACATGTCCACGACTTGAAGTGCCTGCCAATACAAATCTACTAAACTCTGCGAAGAATACTTTGAACGTGTCTTGGACCAAGTGGACCATCAGAAGAAGCGGACGCAACTTAGCGTTCGTCCTCATGTACACTTGACGTTTTAAGCTCTGAAGGGAACTGCATGAGCCGGTTGTTTCGTTCGTTGACGAGTTCTGTTCGCTCTGTGGCCATATGCCAACATCGTTCGACTTTTGGTCCTATACTATCGCGTATGCAATACCGTGTTCATTGCCCTCACACCATGGAGTCCATGCATGGCTAATGCTCGGTATAAAAGTGCCGCTCCAGAGATCGCGTAACCACTACACCCTCACCCCGAGTCGCAGTCTTCAACCCTTGACAACCCAATGTACTCTGGCATTCACGCTGTAATGCCCTCCGATGCCGAAGTAGCCAATCAAGCACTCTCAGAGGAAACCAGCTACCGCTTTCCGAGCTTTACCGCAAACGATGCGATAACCATCGGACTGTCCATTCGCAAGCGGTTTCGAGCAAGTACTCGCCATGGAAAAGGCAAAGGAATGGTGATTTCCATACAAACCATTGGCGGGCATACGTTATTTGCGTGCACTGTAGGGGACTTGGGACATCCTTCTGGTGCAGGAGACGTCAGCCTGGACAGCTGGGCCTGTCTTCAGGGCATGATCGATGTTGTGAAAAGGACAAGCCACTCGAGCTATTATATTGAGAAAGGTATGAGCGCAATGGGAAAGACGGCAAAGCAAATGGGTTTCGATGCTGGCGTTGCGGTTTACGGAGGAGGTTGGTGGCTACTGTGGCGATCATGCGTGAATCTACTAAGCTCATATTTGTTGCAGCGTTTCCAATCTGGCTAGAGGTGGGCCTTGGACCGTCACCCATCACTGAACCGTACGCTAATTGAACCCAAGAATGCACCATGTTGCCCAATAGCTATCGCTGCTTGCTACTCTGGGGTCAGTTATGAGGATCACAAGGTGCGTTTGTGAGCTACTACATAGCCGCCTTATCCATTTCACTGCTAGATTGTTTCAAATACTATTCGGGATTATCTGCACAAGATGAGGGGAGAAACCGTGACAGGCTCAAGACTATCATACTCCTCCTTGGCTCCTACAGAAATGCCTATTCCTACAGTTGCAAACCCAGAGCTCCGGGGACAGCATTCCTCTGAGTTCCATGCCAGTGATGCCCACTACATTCAGAGGAGGGAAACTGGCCATGAAGAGACACTCCTTCGCCGTAGTTCTTTTGAGTTAGCTGACTGAGACAGGTTCAATAATGACACGATACGAGTAGCTACGCAGAATGATCAGGTACATATCTACTCAGCCAGAGGAAGGCCTAATTCTGTGAAGGCGGAGCTCTGATAACCCGGATCGATTCTGACCAACGTTGAGTAAAAGAAACAGGATATAACAAGGCCATACCGTGTCTCAGGAAAATCTGTCTTTGTCCGGCAGGCGTCGAGGAATCGGCGTTTACATCCGGCTCCCGTAACTCGAAGTTTGCTTCGACGTACACTTGGGCACCTTTATTCAAGGTCTTGAGATAGATATTTTGTGCAGGGCTAAAGGAAATGATATTGTGCCAGGATGTTCCCGCCTCCTGACGAGCTGACATTTAAATGTGTATGTGTTGAGAGGTGCGCTGCGCAGGGTATAACTGAGACTCACAGCCGTCTGGGTTAGGAGGGGGAGGAGGATAGTTGGTCGTCGCGACAGTGTACCTGAGCAAGTAGGGTAAGTGAAATAAGTCTTGGGTGCTCGGAGACTCACGAGACGTATTCCCTGTCACTCTTCGTTGTGCGAACTTCAGGGTCTTTGCCTAACCTGCCGATGAGGATAAGTTTGGCTACATCATATGAACGCGACGAAGTGGTGGAAAAAGCCTATTTCAAGATGGATAAACCGGATCTTTGGTGACAACGAAGGACCTACACGTCGCTGTGCGTTTGAAAATGCTTGTCTCGCAGCAGAGAACATGATGACCAGACGCGTCTCAGCTGTACGTGAAGAACGACTCCCCAATGCCGGTGTTTGTACGTGTTTACTCTGGGTCCGTATGGACTAGGCTGGAGTGACTTTTCGTACTCTCCCTCAAGACACTGTATATCTGTATTATATCGCACCATGTCACGACATAGGCTTGTACGAAATATGAACCTGCAAGGTGGGTTGATTGGATTGTGTTTCCAGGTGCAAACTGATCGCAGTCATGATCAGATGAGTTGGACGATGATGCGCTTTCGGATGGAGGAGACGATTTGACTGATGAACAATATGGTACGCTTCTGTCTTCTACCATCATATACAGGTATTAACTTCTCTGGCTTCGCGTTCTCAGCCCAATTAGAATCTGGGTTGGGGCATGTCCGCACTGTTATGGGTGACGAAGCTATGTCAGGCCTCGACGATGGAGTCATCAAGGATGCCTTATGGGATTATTATTTCGACGTGGAGAAAGCATTGTCCTGTTTATACGGTGTGCTGTCTTCTCCGACTTCTTTTCGTGCTGCTTACGCTGAGGCATCAGACGAACAAGAAAGGAGGATTGCAGCAAAGGAGCGCAAAGGTAGGCCATCGTTGGTCCGTTCTTTTTAGAAGTAGTTTTGCTTTTGCTTCGTTCGTATATTGTCACTTCCCCACGTTCTAAATCCCACTGGTGGAGCCGTTTTCGCCGCAGAGATGACGGACAGGAAGGTGCATGTCGCTCATTTATCACCTCCCTTCTGGTCGACAGAGGAATGGCCCATATTTACTATGATTCGTTACTTTTTTTAGTGCCCACGAATGGACAGGATGCATCCCATCAATATGATTCGCGCTATTCGGCTGGTCAAACAGGGGTTTATCCCGAGGATATAGAACGCCCTCGCGTTCCCCTAATCGTCTTGGCACAGCAGGGCCACTATCAACCGGATTATTACCCACAGGAATACGTCGAATACAGTCCAGAAATGGATCTTGAGGATGCACCTATGGGCGTTATGGCTCGTGCCTCACGGCTCAGCACCATAACGGAACTTACCGAGCGGACTGAGCCTTCTCGCCACTTGCCTTTTGGACGGTTCAACGCCCGTGGTTCGTTATTGACGGACACCACATCCTCGTATGGCCAAGTTATAAGTGAGTCAGGGTTTTGTTTCAGTGATTCCCGTGGCCAACATAGTGCAGATCGTCGTTCAGCGGACTCTTCAGATATGCTCAGTCCCACACAGCCTCTAGATCCAAATGACATACCACCTTCCCCATCTTCTTCAGCGATCCAGCGGCTGTCGATCTACGATTCCGCGCCGTCAGCTCCTAGTACAGAAACGGGGTCGGATAAGTCGGATGTTAAGTCAGAGGTGACCATGTCTCCTCGGGCGCCTAGTGTGTTGGTTCCTCCTGTGGACACTATTCCAGATATACCCGATTCCTCGTCAAAAGCCAGTGATGTTGCGCCACCGCCACCTGAAAAAGACTTCCACCCTCGTCAACATCCTCCGAAACGGTCGAAGCTGGCGACACTAGCCAGTTCACGAGCCAGCACAATCTCAAGCTCGCGTTCATCAGCCCTAGAGACTACATCCATCCTTACATACCCTGCTTTGCGACCATCTACCGAGTCTCGGCTCTCGTACGCTTCACGAGCCACATCTGCCAAGCCACCCTCAGAGGTGTCGGAGAAGTCCGGCAGGACCGCCCGAGGCATCCTCGCACCTTCAGAGAAATCAGTTTCGTCGATCAAACCGCCATCCACGACAACGTCGTCGATGTCGTCTCATGTACGGAGGGCGATTCGCACAGCGATGGAATTGGAGGCCCATGATCGTGAAACGACCCCTAAGGCTCGAGAAAAGGATCTATCTGAGACTTCTTCTATTTCCACAGTCAAACCTGCAGAACGTTCTACAAGCCTCAACGGAACTTTCGACTTGCCGGTCATGTGTGGAGAGGCCAGCGCGAAATTACGCCCACAGTCTAAACTCGCAAAGCTTGCTCAGGCAAAAGCTAATGCATCTGTACCTCTCATTCCGAAGTCTATCCCATCTTCTTCCCCAGTTCCTCTGCCAAAGCCCCACACGGAGTATTTGACACCAATCGCCAACGGAGCTACTGCCACCACTGCTATCACCACATCTTATCAAACCCTCCAAAGTCTTTCGACGTCGCATGGGCCGCCACCAATCCCTCTAGTACAGATGCCCAGTAACGAAGCCAAGCAGTCTAAGTTGGCGCAGAAGGTGAAGAAGGGGAAAAACAGACCCCCTTCTCATTCCAGTGCGACGGATGACGAGGGAAACATCCCCTCCCCGTCTCCGCTTTTCCTGTCACAGTCAAGTCGATCCCGTGCGTCACCTTCGGCATTCGCCTCCTTACTTCTCAGTGATTCTCTAACGTCTCCCGAAGCCAAGGACAAACACAGCAAAACCCCCAGATATGGGAGAGAGGAACTGAAACTTGTTGACGCGTACCAGACATCTTGTTCTCAGAGCAAGTCGACGCTTGACCTGGACCTCGAAGGACAGTCGAAATACTCTCGCACAAAATTCAACTTCCCAGACATGTCGATCCACTCGGCTTTCGCGTTTGATGTCCCTAGTCCAGACGACGTCGTTTTCAATGCCCGTCGGGGCACTTCCTTGGATCAGCGGCGATGACACCATTTTTCTATTGATATTTTTTTTACTTTTATTATACTGGCTGTCTGCTCATTCCTCTTGTTTTGACTCTGGTTGTTGTGCTGATGATTTGTAGTTGTAATTTGTTGTCATTGAATGGAATTTTGATGCTGATTCCTAAACTTGCTATCGCAGCTGTCAAAGAACGCGAGAAGGCGCAGAAGGCCGCTCAGCAGAAGAAGGGGACGTCGTCTTCAGGATATACCACTCCTGCATCCCGGGCTATGTCTCCTATTATGTCGCCAGTTAAATCGTCGAGGAAAGCAGGTGGTGTTACAAATTCTTCGAAGAAACAAGGAGATTGGACGCCGTCTCGAAGAAGTAGTGGGGGGTTTGATCAGAGACTACTTGACATTGCAGCATTGAATCTGGCTCCAAAGGAAGATTCCGTGCGTATTGATGAACCGCCTCCCAAGATGGCATTGGAACGAGAGAAGTTATTGGAAGAGGCTAGGAAGCCTATTGGAAGCTCGGGAAAGGATAAGAAGTCGGTTAGTCTGGTGGTTATTGGTAGGGTGATGAGTTTTACCTTATTGGTTGGGTCTGATGAGGCTTCAGGACACGTAGACGCTGGGAAGTCTACTCTTATGGGTCGGCTCCTGTATGAACTTGGACGCCTCGATGAGAAGACCCGTATCAACAACGAGCGAGGAAGCAGCAAACTTGGGAAGAGCAGTTTCAGTTGGGCATGGGGGTTGGATGGAACGACGGAAGAACGTGAACGGTATAGCATCTACTCCCTGAGTTACACATATTGTTAAATTTTTCAACGCAGAGGAATCACAATGGATATTGCGCTCCAATCTCTCACAACGCCACATCGACAGGTCACCATTCTTGATGCGCCCGGACACAAGGACTTTATACCGAATATGATCTCTGGTGCTTCGCGAGCTGACTGTGCACTTCTCGTTGTTGATGCAGCCACTGGAGAGTTCGAGGCTGGCTTTGATCGAGGTGGACAAACGCGAGAACATATATTACTCGTCCGAAGCCTGGGTGTTTCCCAACTTATCATTGCAGTGAACAAATTAGATCAGGTACGTCGATGATTAAATAGAAAGTCGATAATATTGTATTCTATCCCGTCAACATACATTGTACAGGTCACTTGGTCGCAGGAGAGGTATGAAGACATATGCGGCCTCTTAAAAGGCTTCCTCAGTCAATCGGGTTTCCATCCTTCCAAGATAGGGTTCGTTCCTGTTGGTGCCATGCTTGGCGTTAATTTGGTGGATCGAAACTCTCCCGAGGCGTCTGCATTGTCAAGGTGGTACATGGGCCCTACGTTAGTGGACCTGTTGGGTAGGATTTTTGGTTAGAACATTCATTGGCCCTCGATGACGTTTCTTAGATAAACTAGAACCACCTCCTCGTGATATAGAGTCGCCACTCCGAATTCCCATCTCCAATGTCTTTAAAGGACAGAGCTCTGGTACTGGTGTTAGTGGCAAAATATGTGGTGGAGTCGTGCAAGTCGGAGAGCGCGTACGAGTGCTGCCAGGGGACGAAACTGCGATTGTCAAATGTAAGGTTTTGTTTCCTTAGTTAATTTTCTTCAGCTCAGAATACCTGCAGCCATCAACATCGACGAAAATAACGTATCGTGGGCTGCAGCTGGTTCCAATGCTACCTTATACTTGACATCCATTGACCCCATCCATCTCAACATCGGGAGTGTCCTGTGTTCACCGGGAAATCTTGTACCACTCGCTACAGTATTCATTGCAAGGATCATCATCTTTGATATCCAGGTGCCAATCACAAATGGTACTTCGGTGCGTGCATTTACTTGTCCTTTGGCGCTGATCAAAGACTGAATCCGGATGTACCTGCATAGATTGAGCTATTCCATCACTCGCGAGATGTCCCAGCGACAATCTCAAAGTTGATTGTCTCGCTTGATCGATCATCTGGTTCTGTGATAAAGAAGAGTCCACGGCAAGTTTCGTGCTTCGTGAGCTGGCTATTTATCTCATCCTTTCTCCAGTGTTTTATCCAAAGGCATGTCTGCTGAGGTTCAAATCGCTCTGAGGGGTGGTACATTGTCAGCACCATCCGCTGCCGCGCGCCCAATTCCACTAGAGCCATTTTCCATTAACAAGGATATGGGAAGGATCTTGGTTAGACATGGTGGCGAGACCATCGCCGCAGGTAAGCCACAACTTCACGTGCACCACTTCGTCCGATTCACTCTTGCAGGTATTATCCTTAGCATAATCGAATGAGCGTTATGACCCTTGTCTACTAAGTGTAGTTTACAAGGAAAGGGTGTTCGCGATCCAACAGTTGGGAGTGACAGTAAGAACAAACGAAGAATGCCACTTGGATTAGGACCGACAAGAAGACTATCCATTACTTAATTAGCTCGGTAGCGCGATGCCAGGGGGAGAGCTCCGCACGATGGTGGGTTCGCGGAAGGAAGATAATGGCCAGGGGTGCTTAGATCTACAAGACTGCGCAGAGTCGTAAATATTTGAATGTATGTCACATAGGACCTCAACCGGAGCTGGTCTTCGTCTGCAAATCAGCCTTGAGCTTTGTTTTCCGGTCGTGGGTTTGCTCCTCAAGGATATTGAGACCCTTCTTGGAAAGTTAGTGGTTTTGAAATTAGGCTTCAATTGAGGTGAGACAGCTTCGGTATTAGACCGTGAGGTAGGGTTCCGTCTTCAAGATGCATACAACGAATTACATGACAGATAGGTCTGTAATATCATACTAATAGTGGCATGTTCATGTACACTAGCCCCTAGCTAAGCATGGGGACTGCGAACCAAGTTGGGAGATCAGGAAATCGT
>Ga0307518_10000564_pt1 | contig 28140 bp, 21 predicted proteins | sample 25_EM_MG_FD_203889 | JGI IMG/M metagenome (GOLD analysis project Ga0307518, IMG submission 203889) | Populus trichocarpa ectomycorrhiza microbial communities from riparian zone in the Pacific Northwest, United States - 25_EM | ecosystem: Host-associated > Plants > Roots > Unclassified | place... | reverse complement strand
ATTCATCAGTGCATGCATAGTTGGTGATGACAGGTTTGTTTCCATCTGTCAACAGATGAAATTAAAAATTGGATACAGTCAAATTCAATGACACCCCGTACTCACAGATGAAATAGCCATATATATTTATATATATAGTTAAATAAACCCTTTGTTATGGAGCATTTTTTGAGAATTATTTTTATTTAATTATATTTAAATTAAAATAGATATTTATAGGAATAAGTAAGGTAATGATAAAAATTAGAGGATTAATGTACTTTTTTAGTCAAAATTATCTTTTCTTATTCATGTAATTTTTTTTTATAATAACGTATCTTTTTTTTTATTAATGACATGATTTATGAATAAAAACTAATTAAAATATTCATAAAAATTCTTATGATTTGAAATGAGGAGGAAAAGGTGTCTTGTTAATAAAAATATTTTTTTTTATCAGAATTATTGTTTTTTAAACAAAACTTATTATAATTGTAAAAATAAATTTTAATAAAAAAATCATTAATCATTTTTATGTACCTTAACAAATATAAAAATAACTAATATGAGAAAATTATAATAACAAAATAAAAAAATAGATATTTTATTCTCTTTTTAAAAAATCTAAATATTAGATTATATATAATTATTCATAAAATCACTATCAATATTACCATAAAAAATTATAATCTTTTTGAGAACTATGGTATAATTGGATGATTCCTTAAATATCATTTTCATAAATTTATTTTAAAAAAAATATTTTAAAATTTATAAATAAATATATATTAATTGGTGATCGACATCTTTATTACTTGTTATAATTATAATTTTATGAGAATATAGAGAAAGAAATGCAATTTATCTTAGCTATTTTAAGTTTTTAACCTTGCCAGCTACACATAAGCAAGTATGTGCGCGAGAGGGAGCTGAGGTGGACGGCGGTGTAACATAATAAAGAGCAACAAGGAACTGGCGTTGGCGGGACAGTCTGGCGTTCTTATCTCTATGACCTGTTTTTCATGCTAAACTACCATTCTATCCTCGTATTCCTAATTACAAAACTACCCCTCTTGTTCCCCACCCTCGCACGCTTTCTGCTGAAAATGACACTCCCATTTTTTGGTCATCAACTTTCCTTTTGCGTATACTTGAGAAGACAAAACAAAGAAAACAATCACCCCCTACCTAGCTACTCCTTTGCTTCCCAGGGTTTCCAAGCGTGTCAAAATTTATTTTTTTAGTATTTTTTTATTTTTTTACATATTAATATTAAAAATAAATTTTAAAAAAATAAAAAGTATTATCTAATATATTTTTAAATAAAAAATATTTTAAAATGCAATATCTAACATTCCCAAATAGACACTTTGTATGCTAAATAATCCCACCAAGATTAAGAGTGTATTTAATATTGTGGTGATGGTTTTATTTTAAAACATCTTTGTATTGTTTTGATGTGTTGTTGTTAAAAATAAATTTTAAAAGGTAAAAATATAATTATTATTTTAATGTATTTCTAAGCGAAAAATATTTTGAAATGCAACATCTAATACTCTTAAATGGACACTTTGTGTGCCAAATAATCCCACCAAGATTAAGAACTTGTTTGACATTATAACAGTGATTGTTTTTTAAAATATTTTTCTTTCATAAATATATTAAAATAATTTTTTATTTTTTAAAAATAATTTTTTTAAATAAGTAAATAAATTTTTAACGGACTTGGCGACAAACACGCTCTTTGTTCCTCGAGTTCAAATTCATAGATTTTGGATCGCGCAGCGTGTGGTTGCAAGAAAATTCAAGTGAAACTCCAAGCTGAGAGGGTCCTTTTCTTTCGTGGGTGAGAAATATTACATTGACTTCGAAACTGAAAAACTACAAAGTCAAATTACCCCAGGAATAGAAAAGAGCGAGGAGGCCTCTGCTTCTCCGCCCTGCACGGACGAGGTAAAAGTAGTAGTTCCTAAAGTTGCTTTTGCTCCTCAAATCCATGGCTCTTCTCCACCTGAGAAAACCACCATCGCAAGTAAATGAATGCATGTATACAGCTTGCAGCGTACACATGGGCATGTCAGGGACGATTGTCTTGCCGAAAATAAAATAAAAAAACGTCACAAGAAGACACAGGCACATGCTGAAGGCATTAAATTAAAGCTCCGCCCAGTCAGATAATTTGAACCACTTTGACTGGCAAACGTTTGCCCGATTCTTACAGGAATCGGCTTCCTAGGACTAGCTCAAAAAAAGAAAGGCTCCTTTTCTTGCAATTCTTGCTGGTCGTATCTTTTCACTCACATGCTTCAAAATAGAGCTGCCGCCAAGCGTGGATTTGGTGTTTCTTTATTTATTCTGCAGGTGAAAGAGAGAAAAAGACAACGCTTCTTTTGTCCACAACAAATTATAGATCTAGATAAAGCCTTGAGGTCGTGTAACAGTAGATTTGCGAAATTCACACAGGTCGACCCCATGGTGCTTGCTTGCTTGTGTTCATTGCAGCAATATACAGGCCAAAGAAAGAAAGAAAGACACGCATGGCAGATTTAGGGGAGACTTGAGACTTGTCTTTTTCATTGGAGTGAACTCTGTCACACTTATATTGCTGCAATAAACACAAGCAAGCACCATGGGTCCCTGGGGTCGACCTGCATGCTGGTCACTTTAATGGCTGACTTGCTTAGAGCCTTAGGCCTTTGATTGTCGCAATGAAGGAGAATTGTTACATCTCTGAGCATCTCCTCACTTCATCATGAGCAATTCTCAAACCCAAAAGTCAAATGGTGACACATTTTCTATATATATATATATATAATTGGTGTATATCGCAAGGAGGAGGCATAGAAATTATTCATCGCTATGAATTGGAGCCAGGATAAGGACTCGATTGGGTTGATTATAGCATTAATTACAGGGACTTAATTTTAATCACTCTAGGAAAATAAGTGAGTCTACTTCAACAAATAATAAATTATTATAAGAAAGACTATAGTTTTGAAAAAAAAAGATATAGTGAGCGCATTGTGGACTTAATTTACACGGTATTTTTTTAAAAAATAATAATCAATTTTATCTTTTTTATCAAATTAACAACTGATTTCTTATGATGGTCTATTTAAAATTATCACGACAAAATTCGTGTTTGATCTCTCTATTTTCATTTTTTTTCTATTATAGTCTCTTTAATTTTTAAGCCACCATGTCATGCCTAATTTTTTTATTAAATAGCTCTTAACCCGGGTCACTGGTCGAGTTAACCCTAGTTAGCATAAAAATAAAAATAATTATTATTATAGTTTTAAAACTCGATTTAGCGATCGACCCGAGACAAGACCTGGGTCACAAGTGGGGTTGATCATTGATCCGAATTAATGTAAAGAAAAAAATAGTCATTATCATATTCTTGAAACCCAACTCGAGAATGGACTTCGGTAAGGCCCGAGTCATGTGTCAAAAGGGTCAACCTGGGTTAACCCGAATCAACATAGAATAAAAATGATTATTATCATAGTTTTTAAAATTGATTTGGAGATAAATCCAAGGAAAAGCCCGAGTTACGGATCAAGAGAGTCAACCCAGGTTACTGTATGGATAAAAATAGTTATTATTATAGTTTTAAAACCCGACTCAAGGGTTGACCGGAGCAATGCCTCGGGTCAACCCATCAAGTCAGTCATGATTTTATAAATATAATTATTGTAAAATTATTAATTTCAAAACTCATTATAAACTAAAGTAAACAAAATAATATCTAATCACTATTTTTAAATATGTAAGTTTAAAAACAATACATATTAATAGTAAAATAATTATTTTTTTTATATTTTATAATGTTTTTTCATTATAATTAAATAAAATACAAAAATAATTATTTTTATCTTATATATTACTATCAAATACAATTATATCATCGTCCTCTTTTGTGTACGAGCCTTCACTATTTCTATTTTTTTAAGGATAGTAACCAAATAATGGAGAGTACACTAACTCATGTTGGAGTTTGATTGATGAGTGAAATTGTTTTTTCGAATTATCACATGGGTTTTCAGTTTTAGAGAAAATGACAAGAAATTATTTTTTTACCAATGTACCAACAAAGATAAAAGAGAAGGGATTTCAATTAAAAAAATCCAAATCTTTCCCATAAAAGAGGCTGTTCCCCGGGCTAACACATACGCGTAAATAAATTTAAAAAAAAAATAAAAAAAAATCGGACGCCCTCTTCAGAGGAGAGAATAAAAGGAAAAATTCAGTACGGGCGTGGAAAACTAGTCAAAGAAAATCATCTGAGCAGTTAAAACGAAGAGAGAAAAATAAGTGATTTTACTGTTTATGTAATTCGAGGGGTCAATCCCAGGCCGAAAAAAACCCATCCCTTTTTGGCAATCATCAGAGGCTTTTTGCCCTTTTCGGGGAATAGGACCTGAGAGAAAGAAAATCACCCTGCCAATTGCCATGCAAGAGAAATGATTGAAAAAACAAAAAAACAGAGAGGAAGGGCGTTGTAGTAATTTAATCCGACTAGCGGTTGAATCGAGATGTCAAATAACTGCACGAGCATGGGTGTTTGAAGCCTATAGCTCGAACAGCTGTAAGGTCAGAGTCGTAAATCACTCGAAAGTCGATGCCCAAATTGCAACTCTTTAATTATAATTTATCCATCGAAGATCCAACTTTGCCATCCAGAAAACCCCCAATTTCCATGCGACGACGAAATCACCCAAAATTTCAAGGAGAAATCTAGAGAGAGAAACAAAGCCAGTGAATTCTAGACAGATAGGGAGAGGGAGAGAGGGAGAGTCACAAGAACACCAACACGAACGGAGAGGGACGGAGAGAGTGTTTTCTTTTATATTTTTTTTGGTAATGGCGGAGGGTAAAAAGGAGAAGAAATCAAGCAGCAGCAGCAGCAGCAGTAATGAAGAGAGCGTGAAGCTATTTGTGGGTCAAGTACCAAAGAACATGACAGAAGCTGAGCTTCTGGCAATGTTCAAAGACTTCGCTTTGGTAGACGAAGTCAACATCATTAAAGACAAGACAACTCGCGCTTCCAGAGGTTGCTTACTTGCTTTAGTTTCTTCGCATTCTCCTGATTTCTTCCCTTTCGATTCAAGATTCGTAATGTGCAGTCACTCTTCCAACCCTAATTTTTATTTATTTTTAGGTTGTTGTTTTCTAATATGTCCTTCCAGACAAGAAGCAGACAAGGCAGTTAATGCTTGTCATAATAAGAAAACATTGCCCGGGGTTAGTTCTTTCTTTAATTTGATCTCTCCATGTATAGTTTACTACTTGCTGTTTTCTTGTTTTCTATCACATTGTATTGTAGATGAAATCTCCGATCCCGGCAAACCACTCGAGTAGTTTTTTTTTAGTTTCCGCGATTACTTACTGTGGTTGACTTTGGGTAAATGTAATCATGGAATCGTTTCTACCGTGTTTGATATTCTGATGTTGACGATTGTTAAGTTAGTTATTATTTACCAGCATGATAATCATGTGAAAACAATTCTTAGTCATTTACAGTAGTGGAATATGCTTGCAGCATATGTAAATTTTACCGTGTTAGAGTACGGTTGTTACAATGAGGACCGGTTTAGTTAGCGAGAGTATTGTGATGATGCTAATTGTATATTGGAAAGGGGTCGGTGTTTTAGAGGGATGAAAAGAAGTTGAATTTGACAAATGGATATCATGATTGGCAGTTAACAATGCACTTTTATTGGATATTGGCGATGAGAGAGTAAATTATGGTAATTGTGGATTTAGATGGCAACAAAAAGATAAATGGGTGAATCACTTCATACATTATAAAATTTGTAGAAGACAGAAAATGTTGAGAGATTCTAAACCAAAATGGAAATTGTTTTGAAGAATGTATTTTAAGGAAGTTGTGCCAGAAACTAAGTTCAACAGGAATAAGGTGTGATGGAATGTTAAGAGTTATTTGAATAGTTTAAATTTCCTTGTAAAGTCAATCGTCATTAAAAAAACATTGATATTGTTAGTTCATTATACTGGATTATTTTTAAATTTCCAACATATGTTCATCATTGATCTTCGACATTTGATGGTTATTTATACCGTTTCTCAATTACAGTTATTATAGATGAATAGTTATGCAATCTGGGATTTTGCTGGCCAAGGTACTTCGGTTAATCAGGATTTATGTTTAGGCCTAGCCTTTTTTCTGTCTATGGGTAATCTGTTTCTTTTAACGGTTTAACTCCCAATGCCTTCTTTTTGTTAAATATCTCTGTGGAAGTGTTAAGAGCTGCTTTTTTTGGAATCTAATTACCTGCAATGCGGCCCTTGATCAGTGCTAGCTTTGTATGACCAGTGCTTCTATTTTTCTTACTCTCTGATGCGTTCATCTCATTGTCTCTCTAATTCAAATGCATCCTGTTCTTTCTGTCCAATTCAGGCATCTAGTCCGTTACAAGTGAAGTATGCAGATGGCGAGTTGGAAAGGCTAGGTGTAATATAATATCATTGACTGTTGATTAGTTGCCATTAAGATCATTACTCTGGATTGCTGCAGCAAGATTCCTCATTGCCTTATCTGATTACTGTTATTTTATTCACTGTCTTATTTACTTTATCTTGTTACATTATGATTCTTTTTTGTTCTTCTTGCTATCCAGAACACAAACTCTTTGTTGGTATGCTTCCAAAAAATGTTTCTGAAGCTGAAGTATCTGATTTATTCTCTAAATATGGAACTATAAAGGACTTGCAAATACTAAGAGGTTCTCAACAAACAAGCAAAAGTACTCCCGATCTCTTATCTGGCTGTTGTTGTGAAGCACTGAACTTTACTGTTCTTGCTGATGTCAATTAATTAATTGGTAGGCTGTGCTTTTTTGAAGTACGAGACAAAAGAACAAGCCCTTGCTGCCCTGGAGGACATCAATGGAAAGCATAAAATGGAGGTGAGCTTTATTGGCTAATTGGACTGATAGTTCTCAAGCTCAAGCAATTACTCTTCTTTCTAGTCAGAGCCCAACTTTAATTCTTTGCTGGTTAATAATGTGATGGGAAAAGTCACCCTTTCCTGTCTCTGTTTTTTTAATCAATGTTGGCTATCAAATTGAACTCACATGTTAGATAAGGTTGTTCTGTTACATAATGTAACATCATGGACCTGCCCAGTAAAATTGGTCATTTAGTTACTTCAGTGGGGGCATGCTAATTATTTTGGTATGGCAGATCAGAATTGCATCACGAATTTGCATGTTAAAATAATTTCTGTAGCTTTCTCCAAACTTGAATAACCATAATCTGTATTTCCTGAATAGGCTGTACAAGGTGAAAGTATATAACTGTTCATAAATTTGCAGCAATATATTTTTCCCTTTAAACAAATTTAAAATTTAAAATCAAAACTTATCTTCCATTTTATGTTGTCACTTTATTGACAGATGTTGTAGCAACAAGATTCCACGTTTTAATATTGACTTTTTTTTTTATAAAGTTATTGGAGGATTGAGGGGAGAGGGGACAGTATCTGTAAACCCTTTTAGCACCTGAGAACTCAGCAATAATATGGATGCATGAATTAGTGACATGCAGTCTGATCACTATCTCTTGCTTTGTTAGGGTTCAAGTGTTCCTTTGGTTGTCAAATGGGCAGATACAGAAAAGGAAAGGCAGGCTCGGAGGGCTCAGAAAGCACAATCGCAAGCTATGCCTAACACTGATTCACAACATCCGTCTTTATTTGGTGCCTTGCCAATGGGATATGCTCCCCCTTATAATGGATATGGATACCAGGTCTGTTTGCTACTAACTATTTTTCAGGGAATACCTCAGTTTCTGCAGTTCCAGACCTTTTGGAATTTGTCAGGATCTTTCTTACCCCATAACTTCCTAGTCTCTTGCTTGCCTTTCTTCATTTAATTTACACTTTTTTTTCATTTACTATTCAAAATCAAAATGGTGTTAAGAGTGTGGTAATCTCTGTTCTCCTTGTAGGCTCCTGGAGTTTATGGACTTATGCCATACCGTCTGCCACCCATGCAGAATCAGCCTGCATTTCATAGCATGGTTCCTCCAGTAAATCAAGGAAATGTATTGCGTGGTGGAATCAGACCTGACCTTTCACCCAATATTTCCCCTAGAAATTATGCTCCTGCTACTTATATGGGCTCTGCTTATCCTACGGTGACAGGTCTTCAGTATCCAGTGGCATATCCTGGAGCAATGATGACTCACCGGCCTTTGAGTAGTTCACCTGGTGCATTGTCACCCACAGTTGTGAGCAGTAATTCTGCAACACCTTCAGGTGTCGGTGGAAGTTCCGGGGTTCAAGTGGAAGGTTTGTCGTCTATACAATCATTCTGTGTTTTGTTAATTGTTACTCTTTTTTTCATTCTTGGTGGTGCTTTTCTGCTAACAGCCTGCGTTCTTTGTCTTAGGTCCACCTGGTGCTAATTTGTTTATATATCACATACCTCAGGAATTCGGTGATCAAGAACTTGCCAATGCTTTTGAAGCATTTGGTAAGGTCTTAAGTGCCAAGGTTTTTGTTGATAAAGTAACTGGTGTTAGCAAATGCTTTGGTATGCACTCTTTATTACTGGTACATGTGAATCTGACATTTGCGATTTGGAGATCTATCTATGTATCTTAAAGGCTTTTATTTGCAGGATTTGTTAGTTATGACTCACCAGCAGCAGCTCAAAATGCTATTACCATGATGAATGGATTCCAATTAGGGGGTAAGAAATTGAAGGTTCAGCTTAAGAGAGACAATAAACAGAGCAAACCATATTGATCGGCAGGTGAGTCAAGGAAGCAAGCAGAATTCTCTGTGATATGTGGTCGCATGCAACCTGGATATATGGGAGTGACTGGTATCAGCATATTGGGGTGGATAGATAATATCTGGTCATTTGCATTTCCCCATCCTTGTAATTGCTTCACGGGATTGAAATTTCCAAAACTTGTAATTCATGGTGCATTGTGCGCCAATACAATTTGTAATTTGTGTACCATGGAAGTTCATTTAGAGATTAATTATCAATTTATTGATTTTTCCATTAAGAGCTTCTGATAGTAATGTTGTTGAAACATCTTTGACAGATTCTTCTTTGATATTCTGCTATTTCTTCTCTGATATAGTGCTATTTATTAAATGACCATTTTCTCTCTCTCTTGTTTCCTTTTCTCGTCGGCTAAACAAATCATGGGTAAGTATGTTTAAGGACACTTTGGTAGTATCAAACGTGGCTCATCCTCTGCTTAGTGAATTGTGCAATTGTCCTGTTATTCGTTGTTTCTCTTATGTATCACAGTATTGAAATTGTGTGACATAACAGTGAAATTGTAGGATATTGAGTAGCCACCACAAAACTTCTGCCTGTTTCATGACAAGTGCATGAATGGTTGTGTCAAACCCAAGTTACATGGATCCCCCTCCCCTGTTCATCTTAAGTATATGTATTCGGGTCCAGAACTATTCAGGTATTGTGATGATGATATCATGCCTGTGAGTTTTTGTGCTTTTGTCCTGCATTGGTTACACGGAGCTTGTGGTGATATTTATCGTATCCATTTAGGTCAGGTTGCGATTGATCATAAATGCTTGTTTCCCCTTATTAATTGGATTTTTGATAAATCTTGCTGGATCACTAGGATTTAAGATGCTTCTTTTGTTTAACAATTTATTGGTATGATCTCTTGCAGTTCCTCATTCCAAAACATTGAAGAAACTGGTGGTTCATTTCTCAGGATAAAGGTATGTTTGATCTTGAAGCTTTGCCTGCATTCGAGTTTAAACTTAGGTTCTGATAATCTCTTTCAGCTCTTTATTTTGTTTCTACTGCAATTCATTTCACATGATTGGCATACCTTTGATTTTGAAGCATTTGCATGCATTTAAGTTTAAATTTTTGTCCTTGATCAACTTTATGAAGATTGCTCTTCTTGAAGGCTAAACGAGTTTCAGGAAGGTCGAAAAACTTATATATCTCATGTTTAAATCGTTGTTTCCTTGAGACGACTGTTACACAGATGTGTCATGAGGAAAAGAATGAAGGGAAACATTATTGCTCCAACAAAGTTCTGGATGGAAAAGGTATTCTGCTATTGGCCTTTGAATTCTCAATTACTTCTTATTTCTTTAACCATTTGAAGGGGCTGTTTTTCTCTCCTTCTGTGTATGTCTTGGAATATATCCTTGATAAGTACATTCAAGTCTTTCCCAGGCCAAGCCTTGGATTTTCTTATTCTTAGCATCTGCTCAATGTTAACATGGACTTTGTTGATGGTTAGGAATGCATCTAGATCACTCCTTGTAGGAAATCACTTGTCATTCTATAGCACTCTAAGGTATTGGGACTACGAAAAAAAAGAGAAGGAAATATGGTGTCTCTACAAAATTGATAGACCTAATTTGTCCCATTGTGTTAGAGGTGCTTTTTGTTTGGAAATGCATCAAAACGATGTTTTTTTTATTTTTTAAAATTCATTTTTGATATCAGCACATCAAAATAATCTAAAAACACCAAAAAAAAAGGAAGCAAAAGCGCTTTCCAACCGCCAGAAACAAATGGGGCCATACTCATACATGTGTTTCTGTTTGGTGCTTAAGAGGCTGTTCTGGCCAGTAACAAATCAAGTGGCTTCCATAAAGTACTTGAATACCCAAGTTGTTCTTGTGTCTTTATGGACTACCTCCTCTTGATATGCTTTTCTTAAGTTACGGGAGAATTATGTGTGTCAAGATTGTTCACTTTATATCATACAGGTTCCTGCATGTTGTGTACAGTTTACCTGTTTTGCTTTATTTTTCTCTTTCCTATTGGTCTTGCTGCAAGTAAACTGTGGTGGTGGGTTCTTGGGTTGGATGAACTTGGATTACATTGTGCAATTTGTTTTAGTTCCTCCTCTCCATTTTTTCCTGATCTTTGTCAACTGAATGTCCAAAAAATATGAGGCCATGATGGGTCTTGATTCATATTCAAATGCTCTTGAACACTTTGTAACCTGTGGTTGTTCTATTGTAATGGGTTCGATTAAAATCAGCTCAGTTATGTTAAATCTAAGTCTCTGTCCAGTCAACTACCACCATCGCTCCAAAACTGCTCTTTGTTATCTGTATTCTTGTCTTGTCATGCCACTGTTTTTCTCTTTCATTTTCCTTGTAGAAGTTAAAATAGCTTATGAAGAGGATAATTCAAGTAATGGAATACATTGCCAGTGCATTTACACCCCTAGGGGGCATTATGAATTTTATAAAACTATCTATTTTTGAGTTGTTGAGAGCTTGTTCCTTGTGTATTGCACCTAATGCAGCTTTCTAACACTTGAGTTGAGCTTGGAAAATTGGGTGACACTGAAACTTGTTATATTCCCATTTCTTATTGGGATCATTTCTTCCATTCTGTGTTCTTTGTCTGCATGTGTGCGTCTACTACTTTTTTCAGAAGATGATTTTCTTTTATTGGTTGATAGTGCTGTTGGTGCTTGATCTGCACACTGACTTTCTGGTATGACTTGCTGTTACAAGTTCATGTGCATGGGTGAAGGCTCTCCATTCCAAAAGTTTTGTTTCCACATAGAGTTAATGTGACACGTCAAACAGAATTGCATTCATTGTGGATGTGATGTCAGATTATTATTACCAACTATTTGAAGGTTTAAGGTAGTTGTAATGGATCATACATATTTCTGAATGAATCACACACTTCAACCCTATCACTTATGGAAAAAGATGACGCTTGAACTAGAGGTGAACTGTTCTCATATAACACAAATGAAGGGCATTCTCTTCGCTGCAGTCAGCTTATATCTAGACTGTACAAAGGAAGAAAACCCTGTGTTGATGTATTTTTACGTTTTGGGTGAATGATATGGTGACTGTCCTGCTGTTCTTCTCTCCTTGTTCTCTATGCTTCGAGTACTAATTCCACGACTAAAATTTGTAAAATAGGGAGGATTGCAGAGCTTATAGAAGCTTTCAACCTTCCAGAGATATGGTACAGAGCTGGGAGTATGCTTCATGTGTTACTTGGGCGGCAGCTCTTCTCAGCATATAGCCCTCACGCAAGGGAACCGTTGGCAGGGGGATTTTGACAACTTAATAGATTACGAAATCCGTGTGCAGATTACGAAATGAACGGGATAATTTATATTTTAGGTCATTTTCCTGGTGATGCGGGATAAATGTTCATGATTTCAGCTTTGAAGGATCAAAAGGAATTATTTTTGGAGCTCTTAATAGAAATATACCAGTGTTTTTCTTCATCTTCCATTTGGAATGCTGTATTCTGCTGGTACTGAAGGTTTTGTGTTGCCTTTATTTACTAATTTAGTGGGTTTGGTGTTGAGCTATGGTTTAATTATCTATGATATTCATTGAAAACAAAAAAAAAAAAAAAACCCTCGATACGTACTAAAATAATGCGTAAATTATTAAAAAAAAAGGAGTAAATTATAGTTTTCTAAACAAATTATATAGCCTCTCTAGTTTCAAAACCTAATTAAACAATCCATTGACTAATGTTGATAGTTCCAAGTTTAATATTACTTTGTTTCAGAAAATAAGTAATTTCCCTGTCAATCTTTACATTTCTCCCCCTTTTTTTATTTCTTAAAAAAAATATGAAATGAATAAAAGAAATTGATTAATTAGTTCTTAAAATTAGAGAAGGTATTTAATTTATTTTGTAAAACTAAAGAGATTAATTAATAATCTACTCCTGTAAACATAGTGTTGAGTAGATTGTTCAATCGGATTTTGCACATTGGGAGGGGGGCAGTTTTGATACTGGTGGAGAATTTAGCACTTCCGTAAGTATTTTACTAGTGGTAGTCTTCTGCTTGATAACCATGACCCATTGAAAATATTTTTTAATCTACATGATTTATTATAAAAAAAACAATCATGTTTGTTTTTATATTTTAAAATTTTTTTATTTTTCTATTTGTTATCAAAGCCTCAATTTTTATTTTTATTTTGTATTCACATCGTTTTTAAATGTTAATATCAAAAATATTTTTTTAAAAAAAATAATATATTTTTAAATAAAAAATATTTTGAAAAATAATTGTTATTGTAATACTATTACTTAAATCAATGGTGAAAAAAGTTAATATATTATTTTAATTGCTTAGTTATTATTTTAATTTAGTGGTTAACACACGGGCTTAAAACTAGGTTATTGGTTTGATCCATACTTGAAGCAAGATTATTTTTATTCAATAAATGAGTAGAATAGGTAATATATTATTTTAAACGCTTGGTTAATAAATAAATATTGTAGTTCAGTGGCTAACACACCTAATGAGTAGAATAGGTAATATATTATTTTAAACGTTTTTAAATAAAAATATTTTAAATTTAAATAGTTGTAAGAATGCTAAAAATATTTTGAAAAGGTTAGATATTATTGGTTAACTTGAGATTGTTGGCCGCACACAATTATTTCACATCAAACCACGTGAGTCATGAGTGAAGATCTTATCTTTGCTTGCATTGCCTGGAGAAGGCTAAAAACTTTCCGACAAACAGGAAAACAAAAACATTCAAGATAAGCAGCTGCCTTCTTCGAAGTGGATGGGTTCTTTTAAAAGACAAAATTAAAGACACTCTGTTATTTGCTTTTGATTTACTGGTTATTTAAAGGAATCCAATTACTGTTTTGATTTACTGGTTATTTAAAGGAATCCAATTACTGTTTTGATTCGCTCTCTTTCATAAATAAATAAATAAATAGACGTTTATTTAAAGATTGTAGAAGACACGTTAAAAACAACCATTTGAGAAGAAGAAATCATTCTTTAACTAGAATAATATTTTGTTGTTTTTAGATTTTTCTAATTTCATCATGTTTGGTGTGTTAACCATGTAATTTGAGTTTTTCTTTTTTTTTTTAATTGAATTTTTTCCTAATTTATTTTTATTAGGAATTAAATTTTATAATTTATTTTAATTTGCTTTTTACAATATCATTTTAGTTTTATGACCCGGGTCGTGAACTTGGTGGGTTAACTCGGCTGGCTAGGGAATTTTTCTGGGTCCTTTTTAATTTATTTTTTTTAATTTCATCCCTCAATATTTGACTAATTAGAAACTAGACTTCATAGTTTGTTTCGATTTAGTTATTCTGGTCTAATGATCAAGATCACGAGTTTGGCTAGTTAAACTGAGTTGACGTGTTTTTTTTCGTCTTTTTTAATTAATTTTTAAAAAAAATTTATCATTTGATATTGGATTGATTGAGCATTGAGGTTCATAATTTGATTCAATTTACTTTTTATAGGGTTATTCTGGTCTCATGATCCGAGACACAAATTTGACTAATTATCATAAATTGACTCGGATCAATTCAATATGTAATCGTTTCAACATTTTAAAAATATTATTTTAAATTTTTTAAATCAAACTATATTTTTATTAGTTATTTATGTTGTTTTTAAACTTACAAAGTCAATCAAGTTATATTAATTCAACGCTCATATAATTTTAAATTTTTTTATTAGAAAACACGTTTAAAAAAAAATCATATTTCCCGCGGTGTAATGATGGTGAAGACTGCAAATGGCGGGAATTGTTGAGGAGGTCGTTTGATGATCACGGCAAGTCTTCAACGTATGATAAATGATGGAAAATACGCAGACATTGTAGACAACTTGCTATTGCTAGGAAGTAATTCAAAGCAGTCAATGGAGTGCTGCTTTGCTCGGTCATGGATGAGACGCTACTTACTCATTTGATTACTACAACGAAAACTATATTCATTATCAGACGCACGCACGCACACCATTTTACTCAACTTAAGCCTTACCCTACTTTAGTTTATTTGCCGCCGGGTCAGGAAAATATATATATATTTATATATTAGATTTTAGCTATGAATTAAATAATTTATTTTATCTAATATTGAGATAGAAAACATTTGAATTGCCTAAGTTAATATGGATTGATCTATAAAATTACATGGATAATCTTGAAAAAAACAAATTAAAATACTCAATTATGAATTAACTCAATATTAAAAAAAAACAATAAAAAATTACATTTATTTTTTTAAAAAAAAAACTAAGTGAATTTGAGTTAACGAAACAAACTTGTCATGCAACTCATGCATATTGTCGGATTTAATAATTTTTTTTTATGTTAGAGATTATTTACTATTTAACTATATGACAATAAATTACATGATATTTTTTGTATTAAATATTTATTTTAAAAGTAGAAAAACCATGATAGAAACGTAGTAATGAGATAGTAAAAGTGTAACAATCCTAGCATTTATGTTCAAAATAAAGAGCGAAAAGTATATTATTAATAACAAATAATGAAATTGTTTTTTTTTATTTAAATGAGGAGCAATAAAAGCATTAAAATTCAAAACCACCACTTATTTTACTTATTATTTTAAAACTATAACAAACTACAATAAATCTTTAATATATTTCCAACCCAATTCAATATATTTGTAAAAAACCCGTGTCACCGGTTGTAATCTCTTCTGCGAGTAGGACAACACGTGGTAGATTGAAATGGCTTTCTGTAGTTAGAGTAGTAATGAAGATTGAAGAGTGGTGGTGGAGTGGAGCCCAGGCGATTGCCGTGCACAATTACTCCAAGTAAGGTAACGCTCTTCTCAAACCAAATGTTAATCATGGCATTGAAGATTCAGTGCTGTGGGTGGGTGAGCCACAAAGTCAAGCTTAGATCTTGGTTTTGCCCTTTTTTGTGGGCTTCCCGACCCTTCCATTTTCTCCGTTTTTCCCAGTAATTTCTTAGCTAGACGAGCACTTGTTCTTCTGTTTGAATCCTCAGGCGACCGTGAGACCACCCTCCATTTCCCCCCACGTTTCAATTGCTCCGAATTGATACTGTCCTGGTCCCTTCAACTGCACAAAGCCAAGGCATGTATGACAGAGAGCTATTTTTCTTTTGTTTTTTTCCCCCTTTTACCCAGTCATGGTTGAAATAGTTGATCATTTATAGAAAAATATTCCAATCACTTGTCTTGACTGTAGAAATATTAGACTTGCATTTTCTTTTCTTTTATACTTCTTGCTTTCCATTTTCTCTAGAAAACTTTGACAATATTAATTTTCAACTCGCAAGTCTGCTAATTATAGGATTAATTCAAAGTTTGACGTTGATTGCATGACTCCGGAGTTATTTTATTTATTTATTTTGAAAAATAGAAAACAAAACCCAAGTATTTATTTATTTTGAGAATACCAGATTATTTTTATCATGTTTCTAGAAGCCATACTTGATTATGTCGAATGCCCGACCACAGTATACCTTCTAGAAGATTAGCCACATGGCTGTGTCATTTCATTTCCCATATCTTTCATAAATACGGTGTCTTTCCCTCATACTAATTTATTCAATTTTTTTTATGAGGCTGACCTATGCAAGAAAAGCTTGTTCTCCTCAATTCAAACTCTGCAAATTACCTGACAACCCTATGCATATTACTTACTATAAAACACTCAAGGTTTGTCCTGGTACGGGAAATCTTCTGAACAAGGTCGCAAGCTTTCAAAACATTAACTGAGAAAGGTTCTCTATCTTTTTCTCCCTCCCATTTTAGATAAAGAAATGGACAGAGTGAAGAACTCTGTTGATGTGTCTCCTTTCTTGCTAGTGGAAGCTGCGGGTGATTCTGAGGTTGATTCCGATCCCACCATGTCCACTATAGATCTTGTTGATGATGATGATGATGCAGAATCATGTAGCTGTGATACATCTGACCATTCTTGTGTCAGTGACATCATTAAAGGTGCTTGCAGCGAGGTTGAAGCATACCAGGTCAATTACAATGTGGTCGATGATGATGATGATGACGAGGAGGAGGAGGAGGAGGGAGTTGAGGTTTGTCAATCATGGGTTCATCATGTCCATGTTGGATTACCAGTGAAGCAAAAGTCATGTGTTTCAGTGGATTCAAGCAATGAATCGATGAACGAGAAGGAGAAGGATAGGTTGTTTTGGGAGGCTTGCTTGGCTTCCTAATCGATTCAACTGTGCAGGATTTCCTTCCTTTTCCATTTCTAACTCAAGTTTCAGACCATTTTGAGTTTTAATGGGTTTCGTTTGTTTGTTTGTTTGTTTTTTAATGAATTTTCCCCTGTTTAGGAAAGAGAGGTGAGAGGTTAAACACAGTATATTTGTACATATGATATGCAAATAGCAGCCTTTTTTTTCCCCCTGCAACACAGTATATTTGTCTGTGCATGTTCCCAGCAAACATCCACTTGTTTGCATTTCAGGAGTTCTACTTGATGAGAAATCTAAAAAAAATGTTTTTAATGGTACTGCGGGTTGTGTAATTCTCCAAGCTTTCTCATAAACTGGATTATTAGCTGGTAGCTTCGAGCAAATTCTCGATCCTATTTCATATGGGTATAGTCACCAAATCATGGAGCTAGTCCAGAGAAAAAGTTAGTCTAAAGAACCTTTTGAGCAAGAAAATAGAAAAAGGCCATCTCAATACATGAAACCATAAATTTGGAAGTAAAAAGGAGCAAAGGACATTCAACTCTAACAATCTAGAAATCCTATCTGGACCCCGAGATCCAAAAATTCAAAACAGCCTGCAGTTGCCAAGATTTTTCAGAAAATCTCAACTTCATAGTAAACAGAGCAAGGGAGATAATTAACTTGAGAGAAAGGGAAGAAATTGTCATGAACTATGATTCTGTATAGTTACTTTGTGCTCTGTTCTAATAATCAATATATGTACCACACGCATAGGGATTGACTCAACTAACCTTAACTAATCCTAATGTGTTTTGTTTAGTGAATCTTTATATAATAGATATTTTATTAATAATACAATAGGTAATTAGGGCTAGATGGGTCTAGAGCTATGTTTTATCATATTATTTCAATATTCTCCCACAAGTTAAACGAGGATTGTTGAACGTGGATAGATACTATGTTCAACTTGTATCATAGAAGTGTTAACCAAGATGACGAGAAAGGTTTAATGAGCACATCAACAATCTGATTATCAAAAGTAATAAATTAAATCTTGAGTATGCGAACATGAAAAACTAAATTGACAAATAAATAAGTGGCTTCTAAGTTATCATACCACATAAAAAGAGAATTGTTTTGGAAATACCAAGTTCATGAGCTAGAGTTATGATGCATTTGAGTTTGACAACAACATTACCAATAGCTTTATATTTAGCTTCTATAGAAAGGAAAGGTTAGTAACATTACGTTGTTTGCTAGATTTCTAGAGATCACATTGTGATCAAGAAAAATAGTATAACCATTAGTAGACTTTCGATCATAAACACTACCATCCTGTTTAGAATCACTAAACCTATTGAGAAAGAGATCCTTTTGATGAGCCAAGTGCAATCCGAAGGATGAAGTACTAAGTAGATAATGCAAGATGCTCTTACATACCAACCAATGAACATCAATAAGAGAATGCATGAAATGACATACCTTATTAATTACCAAATGGATATCATATCACGTGAACATGAGATATTGAAGAACACTCACTAACTATTTAAATTGTATAGGATCCAAATGAGAAGTGTCAATTGATTTAGACAAAGGAGAACCAACAACAATAGATGTATCAACTTATTTACACTATGACATGCTAAAAGTAATGGTATATAACCAATGATCAATGAAGTCATGAGGCTAAGCCATAAACACATATGCATCAAGAAATCCATTAAAAATAAAAGCATTATAAACATCAAGTTGATGTACTAACTAGCCACAAGTAACACCAACATATAGCATTGCCTAAATAGCACAACGTTTCACCACTAGACTAAATTTCTCTTGAAAATTAACCATTTTCTACTAATGATAGTTTTTGGCAACCAAATGCTTTGTAACACTAAGTCTAATTTGGCATGCATTTAATTTTATATATCCATTTTACAACCTATCATATTCATAGTTAGATCATATGGCATTAAGGAACAAGTATCATTAGAAGCCAAGAAGGAGATTTCGATAGCTATAGTTGATCGCCACTCGGGATATCATTTGGCCTTAGTAAGAGATGATAGTTCAGAGACAGTCAAAAAAAGATGTTAATCGTGCTCAAGAAAAACAAGTAGGGCTAGGTTGTGAGACCATATGATATTGATTTTGGACACCTAAAGGAGGTGTGAAAGGAGAAGACAGTGTGGTTGCGAACATGAGATAAGCAAGAAGATTTAAACCAAGAGTGGTAAACAAGGGCAAAGAGAACACAAATGAGTGAAAGACAACATGATGAGAGGAAGGCAAGGAGGGTGTGAGAGACTAAGAGGAAGATGAGGTGCACTAAGACTCCATTTGAAATTGAGGTTGAACCTATTTTTTATTAAAATTTAAAATTTTGTTTTGCTTCAAATTAATCTTTTTTAGTGTTTTTAGATCGTTTTGATTTGCTGGTGTCAAAAATAAATTTTAAAAAAATAAATAAATATTATTTTTATGCATTTTCAAGCCAATAAAAACTATCATCACACTCTCTAAAACATTTAAGGTTATAAAACCATCAAAGTCAAGAAAAACTAAGAAGAATGATTAGGAAAGAGTTTGGACATTGATAAGATGACCTAATTTATAAAGGTAGAAGTCAGCTCTATAGAAGCTTGAAAGGGTGAGGCTCAATTTGGCATGGAGGAATTGAAAAAAAGAGAAAGGGTGACTCAATTTGGCATGGTGGAATTGATAAAAAGAGAAAGGATTACTCATGTAGGGTACAATGATAAACAATATATATACGGTGAGAGTGAATATCTAGTAAAATGAGAGTATTGATTTTCTTAGGTATTCACGAGTCTATGCAATATTCTATGATATTATAATAGAGCCTCGATACAGCACACCAAAGGACTCAGCTAAGCTCCCAACTTTACCATAGATGAACTTAGTTCAGCAAATTAAGCACACACGTAGAACAAGTGAACCAAGTAACAGTGCACTCAGGATCAGATTTTTGTCTGTTGGACCGAGAACACGGAATTAGACATGGAGAACGTGTTACAGAGGAGCCTAAAATTGCCGAGTTTAGAAATGCACTCCGATGAAACATAAATTGAAAGTTTTCAGCTCTGTGCTGAAACTGACAGAATGAGCACAATTCAGCCCAAAGCTGAATCATGACTCTTAACAATCCACCACAACTGGACACTTCCTAGCCTAGCTCAAGCAAAGCACACAGAATTAATTCAGTATTAATTTACAGAAGCAACCATGGTCGGAGAGAGCAAACCAAAATCTGCAAACAAAGCATTTTCCTAAGCATGTTGAGGGAAACTTCAGTCAAACAGATTCACTAGACCCAGATGACTTCTTAGTCAAAATGACCTCTGCTAATTTGTCAATCGTCTGCTCATCATCTTCAGTGTCTTTCCATCCTTTGGATTGGCTTCTGATGTCAATCTTTTGTCCTACAGTTATCACACTTGCCCTTGAATCTTCTCCATCACTCGAGGCAGAACTGGAATTTTCATTTTTGCTATCAGTGAATGATAGTCCAGACTCCATTTTAGACCCAGAAAAACTTGCTGGTTGCTCCACAAACATATCAGTGGAATTTTTATCCTCGTCCGACTGCCTCGAGAAGCTTTCTTCTACCTCGCTTAATGACTCAATGTCATCGTCGTCAGCTTCTTCATCACTGCCAGTGCTGAAATGGGCATGATCATCATAGTCCGATGGTGCCTGTCTCAGCTCACAGCTGGTCTCCATGTCGTGCTGACTGTCAAATTCCTCATCAGTTTCAGTTTGGTGACCAGATGAATGAGACGACATGGGTGAATATCCTCCAGCTGAAGTCTCTTCACGGTCTCGCAGCGTTTTCGTGATTAGGGTTTTGAGCAAGTTCATCACTTGTACAGCATGCATCAATGCTGTCAGTGGATCAGACATCTGACAAGGGGAAAAAACGTTCAATTACGTCAAACAAATTTGGAAACACGGTAGCCAAACATGAATCTACTACCATCAAGTGAACATGTAAGGCTACAATAATATTTCCTGATTTTAAAAGCGAAAGTGGTTTCATTTTATTGCATAGCTTCTCCTTTTGCAATAAAAAGAGACTTTGATATGTTAAGAATGTTAAGAAATAATGGAAATATACCTGAGTCATGTTTGGAGAAAAGACCATTGCAATATTTCTAGCATTCATTTTATTGGAATCTTCTTCCTCGACAACATCAGCCATAAGACCAACAGCCCAAGAGAGCAATGCAGCCTCAGTTGGCTTTAATTGCTTAACAAGCTCAACAGATTCTTCCTCGGTGTTACATTGCAGAACTTGTTCAGGAGAAAGCCCATCCAGCACCCCAGAAGGAAGCTCTCTAAACCAGGCTTTTATAAGGCCTGCTAAACAATGGACATCAATATCATCAGGCACAATGCCCCTGTTCAGCTGGTCCCTCACATGCTCCTCCTGGCTATTTTCTGGGTTTATGCGGAAAATCCCTTCTGCCTAGAAAACCACCCAAAATAAAATGTAAGACAATTCATTCAATATTGAAATGTAAGCATAAAATCCCAACTATTTGAATGTCAAATGGTATTATAATCAGTACCTTTAGACCGCCTTGCGAATATAATCTATCCTGCATCAGCAAGAGAATTGTGGGAACACTATTTCCTTTCGAATCATAAGAACATTGCATTGATTCTGCTGAGACACCAAACACACTGGCACTGCAAATTGTGATGCTTAAAGTTAAAGCCTATACAAATTGAGCGAACAAACTATGCAAGAAAATTGAACAGAAGAGTACACAAAAGCTATTGAATATAAGTAATCATTCCCATTATCTTTCTTTCTCTAGCTATGGAAACTTCAATGGGTATGAAATATCCTGAAACAGTCCCCATTTTTAGATATTAAGAAAAAATTGAGCAGCTGAAGCAAATTGAATTTAATAAAAGAAGATTTTCATTGCGTGGAGTAGCTGGAGATAAGTAAAATGAACTTCATTTCATTCCATTCCATTCCATAAACCTAGAAAATTTAAACTGGAGTTTAACCATCTGTCTCCTCAGAAGCTGTAAGAAGGTTTCCTGTAGTAAAACCCCACCTGGAGGACCAAAAAGGAGAAAGTTTAGCCCAAATGCAGCTAAAAATCTCAGCTTATTTTCAAATCTCCCCTTTGAACTTTGAAGAGCCAGAGCAAACACAAGTTTGCATCTTTCTCCCTCTCAGATCTAGTCCCTCACGCCCCCAACAAAAATGAAACCCCTTTCAAATTTCACCAATTTGAAAAATTTGAAGTCACCTTCCCAAAAAAAGAAATAAAAAAGACGGAAGATGAAGAAAACTAAGTACCTAGCACTTGGGACTCGACAAGGGATCTCAACCTCAAACTCAACAGGAAGACCCAGAAAGCCATTGAAGCGATCAAAAGTGACATGAGTTATATGTTGAACGTTAGTGGGCCAGCCAATGTCCATGTGATGGAGGGTGCTGCTTGTTGGGATGACATCATCTCCTCCATCTTCAATGCGGCAAGCCACAAGAGATTTCCTTATAGCTGTCAATACAAATGCCATCATAGACAGCTGCTGGTTCTGCACTTGCTCTTGATGATCTTGTAATTCACTCCTTTTCGTCCCTTTCGTTCCCTTACCACCAACACCACCGCCACATCCACCTCCTTTTGTCACCATTACAAGACCTGTCATTTCAGCTATAGAGAAATATGAAAAAGAAAGAAAAAGAAGAGAAGAGAAGAAGGAGTTTGTTATTTCTGAAGTTTGAAGCTCTAAGCTCGCTCTTTCTCTCTTTCTTACAAAGTTGGAGTTCAAACGGCCACTCGTTTCAAATTTTAGAAGGACTCTCTCTCTCTCTCTTGTTTACTTGTATAATTTAACTTTATCTGTATCCTGTCTTTTGACGTTTTTGACTTCATTGTTTGTTGATATTACCGTTAATGCCATTCAACAAATCTCATCGAATTTCATTAAATTCTCTAATCAACTCTTTAATTGCTCATGGCCATACTTTTATTGCCTTCTGGCTGAGATTTTAATTAGGCCTTATACACTATACGACGAGGAATTTAGAAATAGGTGATAGTTGTTTTTTTAAAAAAAATTTATTTAAAAATATATTAAAATAATATATTTTTTATTTTTTAAAATTTATTTTTAATAAAATACATTAAAATAATCTTATATATATATATAAATTCTCCAAGGACTTAATATGGAATACCTACATTCTCATTCCTTTAAGAAAACATCATTTTACTTGTGTGCAATTAAGTGCAGCAGAGGTGAATAAAAAAGCTAAAAAATTAATTAAATTGAGAAAATAAAAAAAAAATTAAAAAAATCATACTGTGAGAAACCAATTAAAATTTTGAAAAAACCTACCGGTTCGGTTTGATTTTGGTTTTATAAGTCTTAAACCAAAAAAACCGAACCGAATCCAAAAAAACCGAGCCAAGCTGAAATAACCGAGTCAAACCTGTCATAAAAAAAGAACTAAAACCGGTCGGTTTGAATCAATTTCAATTTTTAAAAAAAAATTAGTTTGATTATTTTTAAAAAAAAATTCAAACCGAATTAAAACAAAAATGATCATAATTACTATTCAAGTTTTCAAGATGCATTTTTATTTTTATTTTAGCTATTGTTGTCTCATATCATGTGTCCGAAAGTCGGTGGGAGTGGGGGACCCAGCTAGAGTTAAAACCAGAGAGAACAAGAAAGAAGCGGAAAATTCGTCAAGCCCGTGAAACAAATTATTGCTCAATCGTCCATGTTATACAAAAAGCTAAAAGTGCTTGGTAATTTATCGTCCTACATATATTTGCTGGATTTGCACAGGAAGGTAGACTTGGGAGTGAAAAGATTTTTTTCATGGGATTTATCAGTTATTACAAGAAAAAATAGGATTAATGGGTATTTTTATATTTTTTTATTGTATTGTGTAATTATTAAATTACCCTTGAAAGAGAAAAACATTTTGCTTAGGTAAATGGGCTTTTCAAGTTTTTTTATTTTTGTACGGTGAAAATACTTAAATGCCTCTAACAATAATTTTTCTTGGCTTTGGATACAAGGAAACTTTAGTTATTTTCTTGTAGTTTTTTTGGTTATTTTCATATGGAGTCAAGGGTAATTAGATTTCTAAATATATATAAAATATAATTTAAATTAAAAAAGCCTAGCACGTGTCAATAAGTGGGCATCGCCCATGCCTTTCGAGTAGCGCGTGCGGTTCTAAAACAACTTTGAACATCGTTATCTATAATGACATTCGATGAGCATCACCACCTCATCACCGTGACAGGAGTGTGTTAATAGAAGATCAGTGGTTGAGCTTTGGCCACATGTTTTTATTCCCTCTCTCTTTCCTTTTTTCCCTTCAATAAAAACACGTTGGTTATTACAAAAAAAACAAAAAAGTCTAGTTATTTGTTTGTTGAATCAAATTAGGTCTGTATTTTTTTAATTACAATGTATTTGGTCTTGAATTCTTTGTTGAATTTTTTTTTATTTCATCAATTGATATTTGATTTTTATATTAAATTTAGTCATCATTCTTTTAATTGCTTTGTATTTGGTTTTGAATCTTTTATTATTTTTTTTTAATTTCATCCTCTAACATTTGATTTTTATTTCAAGTTGTGTCATCATTCTTCTTATTGTTATTTTTAGTTTTTCTTGTATTTTTCTTATTTGAAATTATTTTTCAATTTCATCATATATGATTTTATTTTATTTTTTATGTGAAATTTGTTTCTCATTCTTTTCAAATCTACATTTTTTCTTTTTTATCTTTTCTTTTGTTGAATTTTTTTTTTCAATTTTATCCTTAGTTATTTTGGTTGGTTGAGAATTTGATATTTTTTTTTGTTTACCTTTTATGCTATGATCTGGCCTTATGATACATGTCACAAGTTTTGAAAGTTGGACCGGGTTATCTTCAATCATTTTTAATTTTATTTTTAATTTCATCCATCATCATTGGGTTTGTTGCAAATTAGTGTTCTTTGTTTTTTACCTTTTCTTTCTATAGAGTTATCCCATTATCATACCTCGAGTCATGGATTTATCCAGTTCACTAGGTTTGACTCAAGCATTTTTTTTTCTCGTTGCTTTTTATTTATTTTTTATAATCTCATCTTTTAATATTAAGTTGATTTGAGAATTGAGATTCGTGATTTTATTTCCACAAGGTTATTCGGCCCCACGACTAGGTTATAGATTTGGTTTGATTTTTTCTTGAGCTGGATGATAAAAAAAATATAATGTTCGATTCCTTCAGATGATGTATTTTTAAAATTCACCTATTTACCGGCCCAAACAAACTCGGGTCAATTTCTTTTTGTTTTTTTAAATTATTTTATTTTTAATTTTTTCACTCATCATTTTTTTTGTTGGGAATTGAGATTCATATATTTTTCTTTTCTTTTATGCAATTATCTCATTCTCATTTAATTTTTACTTTATTAAAAAATAAGATTATTGAGATATTTTAGAAATATTGTAAAGATATATTTCCATAATACTGGCAAGTGTTCATCGTTTACATTGAATCGTTGTTTTTTTAATTTTGTTTGTTGTCAATAACTTGTTTTCTAATCATATTATTAAATTAATCAAGCTAATTAAACTCATTCAAGTCAATGACGAGAATCTCATAACATAGCACAAAAATAGATCGGCTCATAACATAGCATAGCACAAGTCATCTATATAGTAGTTTTAACTATGAAAGAAATAGAGACTTAATTATTTACTTGAATAATATATATACATGAGAATTCTTGTATGACCTATGAAAAGGCCTTTTTTTAAATAAAAAAAATCAAGGCTTAAGAGCCCATGAATGAGAAAATTAAACCAAACGAGTAAATGTAGTCAGTTGATACGACAAAATTAAATACAATCCTGAAAGAGAGGCATTGGGCGGTCCTAATTAATGAGATTTTTAGATGATCCAAAATGAGCTACCCAATCTACTGTCGAATTGATTTCTTTGTACACATGTTGAAAAGGCCTTTGTTTGACAATTCATGCAAATCATTTATCTTTAGAGAGAGACTTAATTAATTAAACGTCAAGGTAAATTAAGGAAAAGTGGTTGAAAGTTAACTTCTACTTATTGTACCGACAGGCGACAGCCACACACACAGAGGCAGAAAAAAAAAGAAAAAGAAGAAGACGAAGAAGAAAGAGCAGTAATGAAATAGGATCATGCTCGTGTCCTTGTTTTGATGATGGGATAGCCGTTGTTTCCTCGTGCCATTTTCCACGAAAAAGCTTAAACATTTATGGTAGTTTATGACCTCTGAAAAAGAGAGCGAGGAAGGAGTATAGTGCTGAAAGGACCGTTGTGTTTCATGTATTGGACGGTCCATCAAATCAGGACACAGATTTTATATTTCCAACAACGATGGAGTTCTTTTTAGGTCATCCTCGTGATTAAAGGAAAAGAGACAATTAATTAAAAAGTATATTGCTGCTTTTTATTTTCTTCTTCCTTTGTAAATGTGTTTTGCTTTACCTAGAACCCTACCTAGATTATCCCCACAATTCTCTTGGCCTCGGTGCCGAGTCTACCGGCACCCGATTGGGAGATAGTGTCTTTTATAGAATCTTTACATTCTGTTTTCTAATAAAAAATCAGTGGTTCAATATACTCTTAATAATTCTTAATTCTTAATAATCGTTCTTACAAGATTCTCAAACTGAACCATGGGAATTGGTCTGGTAAATTGCATGTAAAAACCTTTTATTTTACGAATATAAATAATCAAGTGACTATTTTCAATGGCTTAATAACTTGATTTATAATTAAGAGAAAAATAGCTCAATTAAACATGCTATTAAAACCATGTTAATTTTGTCCTTGGAAACCTTGCTTGTAGCTATGGATTAAAAACATTTTGGTAATACATGCTATTGAAATTACGATTTGATGTTATAATGTCGAAGACCCGTTTTGAAAGCTCAAAAGCATCAAATGATAGATTTTTCAAATAACTGTTGAAATTACTTTTGCTCGTCATGTATCTCCAATGAAAAAATACTAGGAAAACTTCAATTTGATCCCTATCATATTCATATCACTACCTATGGATATTTAGAATCTTTGAAGATGTATATTTAGAAGGATAATGTTCTTTGTTGTCAATTATATTCAAGGTGAAATTTTGGTGGTTAGAAATGAAGTGAACAATGACTTTCTCTTTCATCGCCGGAATCAGACAACTCCTTTTTTATCTTCTTTCTCTAACTAAGAATTGAAAAATAACACAAGTAAACTTGTGTATTAAAATTGATTTTTTAAAATCTAAAGGGACCTAAATTGTATAAATCATGTTATTTTGAAAGATCAAGAGCCTAAGTGTATTTATATGCAATTTCTAGCACGCCACCTATGTTTAACGTCATTTTCATTTCAGTATTTGTTTTTAATTTCACATTTCACCAAGAAATTAAGAGCAATTAGCCTTTAATTAGGGTCAAATCACACCAAATAAAACTTAGATAATCAAAATGAATTTCTAGAAAAAAACAATAAATCCACATTGTTATGCGTGTGTCTACACATGCAAATCCACAATAATTAAACCTAGTCTTTTAGTATATTCTACAATATTTTACTATATCAGTTTTTTTCTAAAATAAAAAACCTCAATTCATCAAATTGTAGGAGCAAAATACAAAAAAAAAAAAAACAAGTAGATATAAACCCTAAAACAGAAAATAGAGGCGGTGAAATAAAGATATGGTTTTCTACCTTTAGAGACAAGTTTTAATTATGAAAATGCGGGGTTGCATAATAATGTCCCCGTAGCTTCAACTTCGAAAGGGTCATTTTCTCTATAAAGTCAATAAAGTTTTTTCGCAAACACAAAAAGAAAGGAAGCGAGCCAAGTGTCTGAACAATCTTTAGAGAAGGAGCGTTAGCAGACCAGATTAATCCTTGCTTGTCTTGTAGCCTAATGCATTAATTTTTGGTCACGTAAATAATAATAATAATAATTAAGAATAAAAATAATTACATGGGCCCCACGAAAAGGGACCTTGTCCAATCGGAGGCGGGTGAGTCACTCTCTCTCTCTCTCTCCACCAGCTAGGCAGTGCCTAGTAGTAGCAGTATTTGAATTTCAAAAACACTGCGCAAGATGTAAAAGTATTTGATCGTTACGGTCCTCTTTTTCTGTCTCCTTGCA
>Ga0307518_10000563_pt1 | contig 28156 bp, 20 predicted proteins | sample 25_EM_MG_FD_203889 | JGI IMG/M metagenome (GOLD analysis project Ga0307518, IMG submission 203889) | Populus trichocarpa ectomycorrhiza microbial communities from riparian zone in the Pacific Northwest, United States - 25_EM | ecosystem: Host-associated > Plants > Roots > Unclassified | place... | reverse complement strand
TTTCTTCTCGGAAATCAGAAGAGAAACCCAGGCGCGGTGCTGTGAGCACTGTGAGAACTGAGAATCAATCTTCCCTGCAGGGGCAAAAGTGACTGTCATTGCTTGGGGGTTTAAAGCTGCCTCGGGGCATCAAATTAAAATCCAACCTTATCTTGGTGCAGTTTGTGCTTTCTGTAAAATTATTTTTTAAAAAAAATACATCAAAATATATTTTTAATTTTTTTATATTATTAACATATTAAAATTATTAAAAACACAGAAAAAATATCAACTTGATTTTTTTAAAATAAGCTACTGCACTTTTTAAGAGGGTTTTAGCATGTGTGGTATTTTTATCAATGTATTTTTTAAAAGTATTTTGCTTAAAAATATGTTAAAATAATATTTTTTTATTTTTAATATAAACATAAAAAATGTATTAATTTGATATTTTTAAAGTAAAATATGTTTTTCAAAAGCATTAAAAAGCAAAAACTATCATCCTTTTAGTTATCACTCGTTAGCAGCATGCAGGTCAATTTTTTTTTTTTTGCATAAAAAAATATAAAAAAAATTAAGATCCAAAAGCGTTGAGTTTGGGTGCAATGTTGGATTCAAGAGCCTTAGATTTGGCTGATCCGACTGTAAAATTTTAGATCCAAGAGTAATGTTTATAAAATTAATTATAATACCAATAAAAATATTTTTAATACAAATAATAATATTTTTAATGTTAGTAATAATATTAAACTCTCAAGTTTTTATAGTTTTTTATCCATTGAAATCAAATTTATGGTTTTTCTTATAGTAATAATATTTTTAAAAACAATTATTAATGATAATAATAATAATAATAAACTTGGGTCTGGCTTTTTAATAATAATATTAAACTTGTTTGATCCAAGTTCTTATAAATTTAATTCATTTAGATCAAATTTATGGTTTTTCTTTGATATTAATAATATTTTATTTTAAATTTATTAATGATAATAATAATAATAATAATTTTAGACTTCAGATTAAATTTGTGGTTGTTTTTCAATATTAATAATATATTTTTCAAATTTAATAATAATAATAATAATAATAATAGTATTTATAATACAAATAATAATATTTTTAATATTAATAATAACATTAAATTTTTCTGACCCAAGTTCTTATAGTTTTTTATTCCTTGAAATTAAATTTATGGTTTTTCTTCGATAATAATAATATTTTTTTAAAAAAAAATTATTAATGACAATAACAACAACAACAATAATAATAAGAATACTAAAGATTATAAACTTGGATTTAACACCCCAGTCAAACCCAAGTTTTCGGGGGCTAGCTCCACTAATAATAATAAAAATAATAATATTTATAATATTAATAATAAAATTAAATTTGTCTGACTTGAGTTATTATAGTTTTTAATCTCTTCAAATCAAATTTATGGTTTTTTTTAATATTAATAATATTTTATTTCAAATTTATTAATGATAATAATAATAATAATTTTTGTTAGTTAGTACCCCTTTGGTTTCAATGCTTCAAATCAAATCTATGTTTTTTTTCAATTATAATAATATATTTTTCAAATTTATTAGTTGTCATATTAATAATATTAATTATAATAATATTAATAATATAAATAATAATATTAAACTTATCTGACCCAATTTAAATGGGTATGACTGCAACACCAGACTCAAGAGCTTTGGATCCCTTTTCAACACTAGATTCGAGAGCCTTGAGTCTTGATGCTAGACCTAAGAGCTGCGAGCCCGGACGCCAGACCCTATAGCCTTGGATTTTAACACCGGACCCAAGAGTATTAGGTCTGAACACCGGATCCAAAAATCCTGGCCTTGGTAAGGCTGCAAGACCCAAGTGACTTGGATGTGGCATCCCTGCCAAACCTAAGCAACTTGAATCTGGAAAGGGATGTCAGACTTGAGTTAATAATAATAATAATAAGTGATTTTACCCTTCAAATCAAATCTATGTTTTTTTTATATGAATAATATTCTTTTAAAATTTAATAATATTAATGAATATAATAATATTTATAATATTAAACTTGTCTTATCTAAATTCTTATAGTTTTTAATCCCTTCAAATCAAATGTATGTTTTTTCTTCCATAATAATAATATTTTTTCCAAATTTATTAATGATAATAATAATAATAATAATAATAATAATAATATTTTTTAATTTTACCATTCAAATCAAATCTATAGTTGTTTTTCAATGTTAATAATATTTGTTTCAAATTTATTAATTATTATATGAATTACAATAAAATAATAATATTTTTAACTTCAATAATAATATTAAACTTGCCTAAACCGAGTTTAAGTGTGTCTGACTGCCACATCAAGCTCAAGAACTTCAAGTCCCTCTTAAACGTCATGTCCAATAGTCTTGGGTCAACACGGGACTGCAAGACTTAAGTGACTTGGGTCTGGTGTCCCTACCAGACCCAAGGAACTTGAGTCTAACACTCATGTCCAGCCCTAAGTTACTTGGGTCTGGAAGGAAATGACAGATCCAAGTTAATAATGAAAATACTACTACTATTGCTAATAATAATAATAATACTAATAATTGATTTTACCCTTCAAATCAATTTTATGTTTTTTTTCTTATAGTAATAATGTTTATTTCAAATTTAATAATATTAATGAATATAATAATATTAAACTTGTCTGACTCAAGTTTTTATAATTTTTAATTTCTTCAAATAAAATTTATAGTTTTTTTCGATAGTAATAATTTTTTTAAAATTTAATAATAATAATATTAAACTCGTCCGACCCAAGTTCTTATAGTTTTTAATCCATTCAAATGAAATTTATGGTTTTTCTTCAATAATAATGATATTTTATTTCAAATTTATTAATGTTAGTGACGATGATGATGATTTTTAATTTTACCCTTCAAATCAAATCAATGTTCTTTTTTAATATTAATAATTTTTTTTCAAATTTATTAATTATTATATTAATAATATTAATTATAAAATGATAATAATATTTACAATACAAATAATAATATTTATAATAATATTAAACTTGTCTGACCTAAGTTTAAGTGAGTGTGACTGCAATGCCAGGTCTAAGAGTTTTGGGCCCCTCTGAAACTCTGGACGCCGAAACCAAGAGCTGCGGGTCCGGAAGGCCGACCCTAAAGCCTTGGGTTATGACACCAGACCCAATAGCTTGGGGCAAATGGGACTGCAAGATCCAAGAGCCTTGAATCTGGCTGCAACACCAAACCCTAGAGTCCTGAGTTCGGACACTAGACCCAAGAGCTTTGGATTCAGGCGCTAGACTTAAAAGCCCTCGGTTTGGCTGCTTTACTTGACTTGAACACTTGGGGTCTGACTACTCTGCTTGACCCGGGCGTCCAGGGTATGACAGCCATGCCTAACCCCAGTGCTAGGTGTCTGGCAGCCATGCCATGCCCTAGCGCCTGGGGCTAACAGTCTTGCCATGCCCTAGTAAAATCTGAACTGACTATTTTGTCTCTTATTATTTTTTTAATGCCAAATGCATCCCATAGAAAAGATAATTTCATTCCTACTGTATGCTTAATAAGTTTTGTTGGTAAAAACAATTTCATCATTATACTACTTTAATTTACCATAATATGTGTCTAGCTAAATAGTCAGAGGGACACTTATCTCATTATATTGTATAATAATTTGAAGAAATGTTGAGAGTGAACCACTATTGTTTTTGGGTGTTGTTTTAATATGTGTTTTTTTAATAGTTTTAATGTATTAATATTAAAAAATTAAAAAAAATTATTATTATATATTTTTAAATAAAAAATACTTAAAAAAAAGGACATGCTACCGAACTAAGGGAAATTCAAAAGGGAGTGTTAGGTGAGAGAGATTCTACAGACTTGCAATGCTTGCTTAGTAAGTCAGTGGGCTCCTTTTGAAGTTACCAGAATATCCTTCTGGCATATTCCCGTGAATATTGTTGGCTTCTTGTATCGTTTGGATATACGACCCAACTATCAAGTATCAATATCATAGCTAATCACTTGCAATTACCCCCAAGCCCTCTGTCATTTTTTTTTATCGCACCATTCACACCCAACAGTAAAAGAAAAGAAGTCTGAAAATCTCTTGCCATTTGCAAAAAAGTACTTGTGGCCATGGTGTCAATCAAACGGTTAAAATTGATCACAACAGGAGGGGGAGTTTAATTTTAAAGAGAACAGAGCACGAGGGGCCGAGAAGAAGACAAAATCTAGCAAATGAAACGGTAGAGGAATGAAAGGGCAATTTAGTAACGGCACTAGAGATAGATGAAGAGAAGGGGCGCATCGTAATAAACCCTAGAAACCATGGCCGATAAATGGAACACGTTTCAAGAGGCCGAAACGGGTGGGCTTTATAGTTGGTAGGTAGCATCTCCCGGTCCTCTTTTTTTCTCCCCCATTTCCCCTCCCCCCCTATAAAAACGGTCTTTTTTAATAAAAAAAAAAAAAAAACCGCCCGACCACAACACTTCTACTTCTACTAACTCATCACCTACCTAAGAACAAGAAGAAGAGAAAAGCGGCATGGATTCCGATTTCGGCATTCCCAGAGAACTTTCCGATCTCCAGAAACTTCGATCTCTTTACCAACCAGAACTTCCTCCCTGTCTTCAGGTCTCTCCTACTCCCTCTCCCTTCTTCCCACCGTCTTTCTCCCCTCCCGATTTACCACAACACCAACACATAATGTCATAGCATCAGTTTAGTTTTTTTTTATTGCAATCGATGTTATGCTAGATTGATCTTTTCGCTTAGTTGATCACTTAATCTGCGTTATACTTTCGCCGGCTAGTAGATCTACCTCAACACAGAGGAGAGATGACTTATTTTTTTCTTTTTTAGGATATATCTACCTTCATTATTTTATGCTTGATAGGCGTATGCTGTACTTGAATTAGTAGCGGGGCAAAAATGTGATACTGATACTGGATTGTAACGTGCCTAATGCTCCGTTTGTTTTCGTGATACGCAAATCAATACACAGGTTTGCATGTTACCACAGAAAACTCTCTCAAGAACTCTATCGAGACCTTGCTTGAGAAAAAACAGCTTTTCTTGAATGTACATTTTCAAAACGCAAAAGCTAACACAAAGTTACTGATTTCACCCTCACCATTTATTCCTTTCCATTCAATTGCTGACATTGGATTTTCATTTATATGTTTGGGATCTGTGCATTTTCCAGGGAACTGCAGTGAGGGTAGAACTTGGTGATGCAACCACTGCTGCAGACCCAGCTGATGTCCACAGCATAAGCCGATCCTTTCCCCTCACTTATGGCCAGCCTTTAGCTCACTTCCTCAGGGCATCTGCTAAAGTCTCTGATGCTCAAATCATAACTGACCATCCAGCTTTCAGGTATGCCTTGGGTCCTGGTGATTTACGAGTGTCTTCTTTTCCTTTCAACTATCATCTGCTGTTTTGTATCACTTTTATCCAAACCACGCGTCTACATTTTGAATAAGGGATCGATCCTTTCTTCCTATTCCTGCTGCTGCCCTTTTTTGAAATTCACTATTATCCGGAAGGATGATCGGAAACCTAGTTGCTTGTCAAATCCTCTCTCAATTTCTGATTTTGTTTGCGTGTGTGGGTACGCACCTGCATGTGTTTCTGTGAAAAGTTAAGACTCTGCAATCTGCTTGTTATGAGTATTTGCTTAAAAAGCTCATATTTGGCTGATGTATTTAGTGTCTCTCAACAGGGTCGGAATAGTTTTTTGTGGGAGACAATCTCCTGGAGGACATAATGTCATATGGGGTCTTCACAACGCTCTTAAAATCCATAACCCTAACAGCACTTTACTTGGATTTCTAGGTGAGCATAAGCAACGGCATCTCATACAAGTGCTTCATCTTTGGATTTGATTGTCTTGGATTTATGGCAAATCTCATTGCATTTATAAGTTTTTGATGAACACATATTGTGTGATTGTTTGTTTCATCATTATACCCTGTTGTGTTTTATTTAAAAGCAAATGACGTCTACATTATAAAATGCTTTTATCTGTCAACAGGAGGTTCTGAAGGTTTATTCGCTCAGAAAACACTTGAAATTACAGATGACATTCTTTCAACCTACAAAAATCAAGGTATGTATTTTTATCATATGATTGCATGACGGGATCTTTGATTGTCACTTGGCTGTGAGACTTGACTGATTTTTTATTTTGTTATGCTTGGCAAGGTGGTTATGATTTGTTGGGACGGACAAAAGATCAAATAAGAACAACTGAACAGGTTAATGCTGCTCTAACTGCATGCAAAGATCTGAAATTGGATGGCCTTGTTATCATTGGAGGTAAGTTTGACACTTTGGTATTTACAAAGAGATACAGATGCAATTTTGCAACAATTACTAAATACGGATGCTTTTTTCTTTTGAAGGAGTTACTTCAAATACAGATGCCGCTCAGCTTGCTGAAACATTTGCCGAGGCAAAATGCCCAACAAAGGTATTTCTGCTTGTCTTCTCACCTAGGATTAATAACAGTCACAAATAGTTCATGCTTGTATTCCTAGCAGCCTTTGCGACTGTTCCTGAGTGTACTTTTATGCTACCAGCCTCTGAATTTTACTACACACACTGTTTGAATTTTGCAGGTGGTTGGTGTTCCTGTTACTTTAAATGGAGATCTCAAGAATCAATTTGTGGAAACCAATGTTGGTTTTGATACAATATGCAAGGTATGGATCAAATGACACCATGCAGCTCTCTGTTACTCAATATGTCGAGGAAGTTACTTCTTCTAGTAAAATGGAATTATAGAAACAAAGATGGATGGTTTAGGTGGCATCAAAGTCAATTAAAGTAGGAGGTGTTGCTGTGTATGTTAAAATTTTGTATATTTATAAGACCGTTTGCGTTGAATCAAGTAGCATATCAAGGAGAACTTCATAGAATTACTGTCCATTCTCGCATTCAAATTTTTCCTATATGATAATGTATGAAACTCTGTTGCATATAGTGGCAGCAGTGCAATATAATGAAAGTGCTTGGGTTCATGATCTAGGGGGAAAACGTCAACCTTAATTGGTTTTTGGTATTCTTAATTTCTTAAATTGGCAGTGGTGTCTGATCCTGTCCTTTGGGAAACTCTGGTGCTTGGTGTAATGCTAAATGTTTATGTTGTGAATATGCATGATTAAGCATTTAATTTAATAAAACAAAATTTCATGCTTTCCGCTCATGCAGGTCAATTCCCAGCTCATCAGCAATGTCTGCACGGATGCTCTCTCTGCAGAGAAGGTAATAAATTCATCAACTTTCTGATTCATGACCTCCAGTGAAGAATTCACTATCATTGTATCATTTGTTGATGGAATTATGATTGAGAAGGAATACTAGACAACATTCTTCACTGTGAAATTTGTCTTTTCAAAACTTTTAACTTATTTCATTTTCCAGTATTATTATTTCATCCGGCTCATGGGCCGAAAGGCATCACATGTTGCTTTGGAATGTACACTTCAGTCTCATCCGAACATGGTTAGTAGTCCATCACTTTTGCAGTTCCTTTTTTTTGGTTTTTTTCTCCCTTTGAGCTTCAAATGAAACTTTTATGGGCTTATCTTTCTCTCTCCTGAACAATGGTTGAGCTGCTTTTTGCAGGTTATTCTTGGCGAGGAGGTGGCTGCATCAAAGCTTACTCTTTTTGACTTGACAACACAAATTTGTGATGCAGTCCAAGCCCGAGCAGTGCAAGGTTTTAGACAATCTAAGTCATTGTATATCGTGTTTCGTGATAAACTGTAATATTGGTCATCTGACATGGTTAATTGCACCAGACAAGAATCATGGAGTCATTCTACTGCCAGAGGGACTCATAGAAAGCATTCCCGAGGTCTATGCTCTCTTGAAGGTAATTGCTTTTGTATCTCCCTGCTTGGCCTCATTTGCGAATGTGTGGGTGTTGTCCTTCAGACTGCAGTATCTTACAAACACAGTCCGCATGTGTGTAAAATACATCTATACAGATGTTTGATGGCGTTTCTTTTCCTCTGAAAGGGAGTACTGAAATTTTATGCACCTTTCAGGAAATACATGGCTTACTCAGGCATGGTGTTGCCCCTGACAACATTTCATCACAGCTTTCACCATGGACATCTGCTTTATTTGAATTTTTGCCACCATATATTAAGAAGCAGGTTTACATTTCCCCTTACTGATTTGCATTACAAGATATTTGTCAATCAATTTAAAGCAAATGGGTATTTTATCTTCTAAAATATTAATATTTTTAATGGCACAGCTGCTGCTTCATCCTGAATCAGATGACTCGGCACAATTATCCCAGGTAACGAGCATGCAATTCTTATTAAAAGGAACTATTAAAAATTACATTGTTGATAAATTGATTGCTTGTTTGTTTTTACCCTAGATTGAAACAGAGAAACTTCTAGCTCATCTTGTGGAGACAGAAATGAACAAGCGGCTGGTATGACATTGTTTCTTTTTTTTCTTTTTTTATCATTGTTGATTTCCCTAGCCCTGATAATTTTATTATATCTTTAACTTCTGTGTGGCGCAGCAATAATTTTACATTTTGTTTCCTCGTGAAATGATTGTATGAGACTCTACGAGTCCCATCATTGTTATGATCCATGCTCGATAATTGCTTTGCTATATACTTCTGAAATTCGTGTCAAGCAAAATGGTCCTATTGTTGGTTTCTGTTAACTGTCTAATGATTGTTATGTTTGTTGCAATTGACTTAGCTTTTTACTGGTGTCTTTGGTGTTTTGAGCAGAAAGAAGGCACATACACGGGGAAAAAGTTCAATGCTATCTGCCACTTTTTTGGTTATCAGGCCCGTGGGTCTTTACCATCGAAATTCGATTGCGACTATGCCTATGTATGTTAGCAACCAGGGTTGATATGTATTCTCATCCTTTTTAAGTCCAATTCAAGTATCTTTTATTAATACTGAGTGGTATATTTCATAGGTTCTTGGGCACATCAGCTACCATATTTTAGCAGCTGGTTTGAATGGTTACATGGCCACTGTAACTAACCTAAAGAATCCTGTGAACAAGTGGCGATGTGGTGCTGCTCCAATTACAGTTGAGTTTTAATTTCGATCTTAAAGGCAGATTTCTTCTTTTACCTGCAAAGTTATTTTTCCTAGCAAAAATTATGATACATGCATTGCAATCCTTTCTTTTACGGTCTATCTATATTATATTTTGTAAAATCATAGGCAATGATGACAGTGAAGCGTTGGGCTCAAAGCCCTGGTGCATCTTCAATTGGAAAACCTGCTATTCATCCTGCTACTGTGGATTTGAAAGGCAAAGCATATGAGTAAGTTCTTTTTTATGATTCATCAAATGTTTATGTTATTCAGATACTAGGAGAGAGGGAAGATCAGGAACTTCATAGATATTGTGATCACAACTTTACATAAATTCCCCATGACAGTCAGAGAAGCATGCAATAATTTTTACTGTTTGGCTTAAATGCAGGCTGCTGAGACAAAATGCAGGAAGGTTTTGGATGGATGACCTGTACAGAAATCCAGGTCCCCTTCAATTTGATGGTCCTGGTGCGGATTCTAAGGCTGTAACTCTCTGTGTTGAAGACCAGGATTATATGGGCGGGATCAAGAAGCTGCAGGAATACCTTGACAAGGTACTTTATTCTCTCAATTATCACATTTAAATATTCACTCAATATTTTGGATGATCATCTTTTCCTTTGCAAATGGTTATTATTTCTTATTTCTCTGCCTATGAAGGTTGTATGGTGTTAGATTTGTTCCTGTTGAATTCTAGGACAAGTCAAAAAATGAAGGGGGGAAATGGAAGGCATGATTAATTTGGTCTAAAATTTAAATGTGGATTGTCTAACCATTTCGTTTCTTTTGATGAAACTACTGTTCAACTAGTTATGAAGCATGGAATTCAATGAGTTTTGTGTATAGAAGTCCACCACTTTGTTCATCATACATTCGGTGTATCACTATCTCATACCTTTTGTTTTAAATGTTTACGCGGATTTGGTGTGCTAATTCTTTGGGGTTGATATAAACTTTCTATCCTCATGCTAGTGTAATGTGATGGGAGCAACATGTGGTAGGAGGTTGGTATTGTTGCTTTTCATACAAGATAATCTGTCTTGTATTCTTGAGATAGTGGTGATCGATTCAGGTTAAAGCTGGTTTAGCAATGCTAAAGGATCAGCTGACAATATTCTATGACTGGACTGGATTCTTTCTATGTGTTATATGTTCGCTATTTAAAATATGCTTTGCTTTCACTGATTGTCTGCCCTCAATTTCCCAGGTAAGAAACATTGTGAAACCAGGGTGTTCTCAGGAAGTTCTGAAAGCTGCTTTGAGTGTCATGTCTTCCGTGACAGATGTTCTCTCTGTTATGTCTTCAACTTCATCCAATGGCCAGACACCTCTGTAAGAGTACAGCTTAAAATGTTCTTTCCTCGATCCACCCCGATGTTGCTGCTTGGTTTGACAATTACATACTCCCATCGGCGCACATTGTGCCATTTTTCTTAATTTTTATTTTGAAGATTTTAATTAGATGGTAATGAGCCAATTCTTCATCTCTTTAATCAGCGGTAACTTTCCCGCGTGAGGACAATGAGCAAAGATGGAATTTTGTTTATGTTGCGTCGTGTTTGATTATGTGTGCGGACGCCTCCGTTGTATCTCTATTCAGCAAGTCGCATGATAGAGTTGTAACTTTCAAGATTTGAAACTATTTTTATCCTAAATGAAAGTTGGAAACTAGAACAACCTTACGTGTCATGTGTTTCGAAGTATGAGTGGGTACTTGTGTTGATGAGAAATTACTTGTCCCATTTTGGGTCCTTGGGTCGTCATCAACTTAGTCCATGAAAGTTGTCCGTCTCTGTCCTCACCCCTCCAATCGAACAAGTTTCTGTCATGAGACACGTGTCTCTTCTCTTTTCATGTGCGGTGCTCGATCAAAGAGGTGGCTAATTGCACCAGGCAAGTTTCATGGAGTCATTCTACAGCCAGAGGGACTCGTGGAAATCATTCCTGAAAGTTTCGATAAGCAGCGAATCCCTTTCTCGAAGGGTATTTAGTAGCTCCCCTCTCTATGTGGATGATTCTGTCTTCATCGACTTGGTTCCATGTCGAACGATAAAAGGAAATGGCCATTATATACAATATAGTCATGGTTGCAAGCTAGCTCATGAGATGGTAAAAAGCTTGTGAATTGCCGGTGAAGCAAGTTTCACTGGTTTAAGCCTGTTCCGATGGTAAAATGCAAGTATAAGGGTGTGCAAAAAAACCAGAAAACCGAACAAACCGAAAAAAAATTAATCGAAAAAACCGAACCGATAAAAAAACTTGATTAGAATAGTTAGAAAAAATTCTGGTTTGGTTCGGTTTTGTAATGCAGAAACCGGTTCAAAAAAAGTACTATAAATAGAAAAATTTATCCCCCCCACCAATAACCCTAGCCACCAGCAGCCCCCTCTCCCTCTCCCTCTCCCTAGACTTAGAAGCAGCCCCCTCTTGCCTCTTGATCCTAGGATTAATCCGGGTGTAAAGGATCTTGCCAGGCTTGGATGCGAGAGGATGTTGATCTTCGTAGCTGAGGAAGACTATTTGACTGTTGCAGCTAAGAATTATTATGAGAAGTTGAAAAGGAGTGGATGAAAAAGAACTGTTGAACTTGTCGAGAATGAAAAGGAAGACCACTGCTTCCATTTGCTTCTAGGTATTTTTTAAAATGCAGGGAAGATAAGATTTATCTGTATAAGAAAATTTGGAGTTTTGATTTAAAAAAATCAAGTTTGGATTTTTGGCATCTGAGTATTTGAAAAATATAGGAAAAACCATGTTTATTTTGCAAGAAATTTAGGGTTTTGATTTATAGCAGAGTTTTGGATTTAGAATGTTGATTTTATTTTTATTTTTTAATTGAAATCAGTGGTGTTGATTTTTAGCTTTTGGTTGTTTGCAGTTTGCACAATACAGGGAAAACAATATTTGTGAAAAGGCTACTGGCGAGTTCGAGAGGAAATATGAGCGTATAGGTTTTCTCGGTTTTTTGAAATCAAGAACTGAACCGAACCGGACTGAAACCGGTCGGTTTGACTCGGTTTCAGTTCAGTTTTTTTTTCAAAAAAAAAACCGGTTTGGTTGGTTTTTATAGGTAAAAACCGAACCGAACCGAAAATAATCACCCCTAATCAAGTCAAAGGTTATTACAGCTAGTCTAGCGGATATCGAACAAAGTTCATATAAACCAGGGCCTGACATAATTCATCGGTCTCTGCAAGAAATACTTTTCAGGACAGCACAAGAAATAATTCATTAATGCTTTATTCCAACTCTCGAACCAACCAAGAGAAATAAAACGAACAGAAACCTCGAGATTGACATGTAAAACCTTGGTCCAAAATCAAACAATCGAGCGCATGGTTTTGGCTTAACCTTCGACAATTACGTCAACATGGCTCAATAGCACAGCGCAGACAAATCACATTTATTTAGCCAAATATCCTCCTCCCTGTGAAACCCGTATACAGAGCAGGTGGGGATAATTTGAACCGTCTATTTTTGTTTAATCCAGGAGTCCAGTCTTCTGATAGTTTTCCACGGAGTCAATGAGAGTTTCCTCCAATGAACGGAAACTCCAACCGAGCCTCTGCAACTTTTCTGAACTGATCATCACTGCTTCCTGCTCTTCTTCAGTGAAACTGGCAGTGAACAAGCAGATGTATCATCAAATTACCAAGAAACATGATAAAACCATACGTGGAAATCAGTACTCGTAAATGTGGCTCCGTTTGTGGCATCATCTATAAAAAGAGTTCCTAGAGAATCACAATAGAAAAGGAAACTCGAATGATTATTTGGTTGAGAATATTATCTTACACCAGACTTACCTTTTAGGATAGTTGTAGTTAGGATACATGCTCCTCAATTTCTCCACTAGATCTTTAACTCTGATTGCATGTGCCGTGCATATGTATCTACCTTCTGCCTCAGGTGTCTCATATGCCAAAAGCAGTGCTTCAGTCACATCACGAACATCTATTATTGGCCGAAGCTTGTTTTCCAACGAGTCGCACCCATCTGCAAGGGCAGTTCATACAGAACACCAGCTAGTAACGAGAAGATAACATATAGCATTTGCATTTTGACCTAGATAGCAAGTTGCTTGCAGTGACAGGGGTATAGGCCATTGTTTGCAAACTATGATATCAATGTTTCATGTTTAAATATTTAAAATTTCCAAGAGTGAAAAATAAAAAGTATCAACAAAATTGTGCAAGCTGCTGTCGAAGTTCATCGTCCAAACTACAGGATTACAGCCTAGCACGAATCGAAGTGAGTACAAGTTAAAGCTCCAAGAATAAATTAAACACCAATTTTAGTGTTTGATGTTCGAACTTTCACAGAATTTCATCAGGGCATCATCACACATACACTCATAAAAAATGCACGCATCACTCGCAAACAAAGATGACTATGTTACACACAACACAGACAAACATTGCAAACAAGATGTGGTATGAATAGCTAGCTACCTTTCAAAATCTTAATAAGAACCATTGTACTTGCGTTAACTGTGGACTGCAGAATTGGCCCCAAAATGAGGGAAGGACAAATTGCTACTACATCAAGCCCGCTCCTTTTTGCATATTCCCAAGCCTCACTTTCTGCTTCTGTCTTGGAAAGATTATACCAATTCTGGTACAGAAATAGAACTGGATATTTTAGTCTACAAACACTAACAATGGTGCATCGTATCATGATAAAGAGCATTACGAAAAGGCAGACCACCACTAATATTCAACTTGGAACTACCAAATTTGCACTGAAATTAACTTCTGGAATTGTTCACCTTAGTTGCTCTGCAGTATTCCTTATCAGACCAGCAATTCTCATCCATCACTTGACCCTTGGGCCAGCTTGGGTTTGACAAAACTGCACTTCCAGAGGACACAATGACAACTCTTTTTACCTTTGCCTCAGCACATGCTTTAAGCACATTTAGTGTGCCCTTTACAGCTGGCTCGATCACCTCCACCTAAGATCACAAGGAAAAGGCATCTCCCGTAATTAATTACCATCTAATAGCGTGACTGATTTTAGTTATTCGGGTCATTTGATTGAAAAACATTATGAAGTAGCCAAAACTTGCCTCGGGGTTTGACACTCTAGTGAAGGGAACAGGGCTGGCAACATGGAAGACCCCTCTGCATCCTTGAATAGCAGAAGAAAGAGAGCTGTAGTCCAGTAAATCTGCCTTAAAGAGTTTGAGATTCTCCGTTGCCTGGTCAATTTTCATCAAGTGAGCATTCTTGTCATCCGCTGCATAATATGATCAAGAAATTTATATCATAAGAAATAATTTCATCTGAGAAGCACTAGCTGCTCGTGCCCATGTTTCATCTGAGAATGGATATGTAGTCAACGATGGCAGCTAGAAGCTATTCAAATTCGAATTTTGTCGATCAAAAACTAACAAAATGAGAACAATACATGAAAAGCTGGGGCTATTCGGATTAGAAGAGTGCTAATTAGCTCCATAAAGTAGGCAAATATATACAAGGAAGGAAGGAACAACACAGAAACATGTAGTTAAGAATCGAAGTAAGTTGGTCTACATGAAAATATCTCTCTAGAACAGGTTACCTTCTTAAAAGCTGAAACTGTAAATCAGAAATTAGTAATAAAAAGTGACACATGAAGTGATTCATACAACAAAAAATTAAAAAGAGCAGTGGAATGAGAAAGAGTGAGAGAGAGAGAGGTGAGAGGTATGAGAACTACCAGGATCTCTAACGGTTCCATGGACAAGATAGTCCTTAGAGAGAAGAAGCTTGACGACCCAAGAAGCCAGGTACCCTCCAGCACCTGTCACGCAAACACTCCCCTTCTCCAACGCCATCCCCAAGCCCCAGCAGTAGAAATTCCAACTTGTTCTTGCATCTTTATTTTGGTCATAGGAGTGGGTTTTTTTCAACTTTTTGTGCATTGACTTTGTCCCATGGCCCACAACTAGAAGCGGTGTAGTAATTAATTGTATCTGGGTAGAAGGTAGACAAAAAACTGTATAGTATAACTCCAAATAAGTGCTACCGACGGAGAAGAGCATCCAATCCATATCCCATCCTCGTTTCGTTAGTAAAATAGTTCCCATCTCTCTCTCACACACCCAAAAAATTCTCCCGAAAAAAAACAACCTCAGACCCCCCCAAAACTTCCCTCCCTAAGTACCTGCTTCTTCAAGAAATCAACTGTCAGATTGAGATCAGCAAGTCAAAGATAAAGATTTGAGAAATCTGGTCAGTCTCGGCTTCTTCTTCTTCGCATTTTAGCTTTTAATACAAATCCAGTCCCAGCAAGCAAGCAAGCAACCACTGTGTTTATCTATTTATTTATGATAATCAACATGGATCACCTGAATGTGATTCCCTTTGATAATATCAGTATGGGCAGTGAAGATGACCCTAATACTGCCCTTCACCTACAACACCATCAACCTCATAATCTTGATTTTGATTTTGATTATCCCAATAATAACAATGATGATGATTTACTAGAACCCACTTCGTTATCTGACCCAAATCTTGATCCCTATGAGGGTATGGAGTTTGATTCTGAGCAGTCTGCTCGCATTTTCTATAATTCATATGCTCGTCGTGTTGGTTTTAGTACTAGGGTCAGTGTCTATCAGCGTTCTCGTCGAGATGGCTCTATTATTTGCCGTCAAATTGTGTGTTCCCGTGAAGGGTTTCGCCGTGAGGGCAATGAGAATAGGTCTAAAAGACAGCGAACTGTTACTAGGGTTGGTTGCAAAGCTCAAATGACTGTTAAGAAACAGAGTTCTGGAAAATGGGCTGTCACAAAACTTGTCGAGGACCATAATCATGAGCTTGTGCCCCCTGATAAGGTGCATTCTCTCCGCTCTCATAGGCATGTGTCTGGTTCGGCACGGAGCCTCATTGATACGCTTCAGGCTGCAGGGATGGGGCCAAGTGGAGTTATGTCTGTGCTGATTAGGGAATCTGGAGGAATTAATAATGTTGGGTTTACTAAAGTTGATTGCCAAAATTATATGAGCACTAGCAGGCAGAGGACTCTTGGCCCTGGTGGTCAGGCTGTTTTTGACTATTTGAAGCAAATGCAGGCTGAGGATCCTGGTTTCTTTTATGCTGTGCAAGGTGATTTTGAGAACTCAACAGGAAACGTTTTCTGGGCTGATGCTAATGCAAGAATGAATTACAGTTTTTTTGGAGATACTATTACATTTGACACGACGTATAGAACAAACCGATACCGGGTTCCATTCGCACCCTTTACCGGGTGGAATCATCATGGACAGCCTTTGCTCTTTGGATGTGCACTACTCCTCAACGAATCAGAGTCCTCATTTGTTTGGCTATTTGAGACTTGGCTTGCTGCAATGTCTGGTCGCTGTCCCATCTCAATCACAACCGACCAGGACAGAATCATACGGGCAGCTGTTTCGCAAGCATTTCCTGGAACTCGCCTCCGATTTTGTAAATGGAATGTTTTTAGGGAGGCCCAGGAGAAACTATCTCATGAATATCACTCACACCCTACTTTTGAACCCGAGTTCCACAGGTGCATCAATATGGCTGAGTCAATTGATGAATTCGAGTCTTGTTGGGAGTCACTTCTTCAGAGATTTGATCTCAGTGACAATGAATGGCTTCAGTCAATGTACAATGCTCGCCAGCAGTGGGTGCCAGTTTATCTCCAGGATACTTTCTTTGGTGAGATGTCCATATTGCAAGGAAGTGATAGTATAAACTCATATTTTGATGGGTACATAAATGCATCAACTAATATCCACAATCTGATTAAGCAGTACGAAAAAGCAATGGCGATTCGCCATGAAAAGGAGGTGAAGGCAGATTATGATACACTGAATAGTCCACCTGTTCTAAAAACTCCATCTCCTATGGAGAAACAAGCAGCTAACTTATATACAAGGAGGATATTTATGAAATTCCAAGAGGAACTAGTTGAGACGCTTGCTTATCTTGCCACTGTAGTTGATGATATTGGATCAGCCATTACATATCAGGTAGCAAAGTTTGGTGAAGACCACAAAGTACACCATGTTAGGTTCAATGCTTTTGAAAAGAGAGCTAGTTGTAGCTGCCAAATGTTTGAGTTCTCGGGTATTATTTGTAGGCACATATTAGCAGTGTTTAGAGTGAAAAATGTTCTTACTCTTCCATCTAATTATATTCTGAAACGGTGGACAAGAAATGCCAAAAGTGGGATTGTGTTGGATGAGCACACTCTTGGACTGCCATGTAATACCCAAGAGTCCTTAGCTGCTCGCTCTGAAAATCTACGCCAGGAAGCCATCAAATATGTAGAAGAAGGAGCAGAATCAGAACATATTTATAACGTGGCAATGGATGCCCTTCATGAGGCCATAAGAAAGGTTGCTGCTGCAAAAATGTGTGGCTCTGCTCCTGTACAAACTACTGTGGTTAATGGTAGTCAGCAGCTCCTGTCGTGTAGTCTGGTAAGTTACTTATGCAAGGATTTATTTTTGCTTGGCCTGCATAGGATCATTGTTCTGAACTTAAAAATGTAGCACACGATGCATAGGAATTAAATCTTTACCAATCATTGCTATTATTATTTATGTTTAAATGTGCTGGGTATTGAACCGTATAAGATTCCAATCTATAGATCTTATTTTTCACTAATTATTTGATTGGAAGTTAATAGGCCTTTTTGAATACAGAATTTTATGTCTCGGGTTCTACCTTAAGTAAACCTTTATTTTGAACTTGGTGCTGCAAGAAGTGCTCATTGCAGAATTTTTTTTCTCTTTTGATCCTTGTTAGCTCTTGGTAGTGCTTTTCAGTGCAATGCTTATTGCTGCTTACTTCTTTTTTACAAACAACATTTTGCAAACAATGGAGGGCAATTGTATAAAGTCCTTCCAGCAAAGTATATGCATTTGACAACACTCCTGTAAAGGTTTTTCTATATTTCGATTAAATATATAGGGCAAGCCTCTCTCTTGCTGTCTACAATCAGATCATCTTTGTCCCAGCCATAAAGAGTTAGCTTCATTAGATTAGAAGTTAAAAGCATATATATATTCCAGTAAAGATGTGATTTGTCTTGCTTATTAGTGCTTGGAAGAAATTTCTCAAATGTATGAAACTAAAGCAAATAAAATCTGAGTCCCCAAACATCAGAGCAAGACAATCATATGACCTTTTGAATTCTGGTATGTGCTGTGCGCTTTAGGGGCGCAGGAACTTGCATTCTGTTTTCTTATTTTGGTTCCTTCAGGGATTTAATTTGGTTGCTGTGTTTCTTATTAATGCACCTGTCTATCCATCCATCTAGATTAAAAGGGTTCTATTTCATTGCTTCTGCAGGACGAGGATGAGAAAATTCAGGAATTGACAGCTGAATTAGAACAAGCAAGTCAGCGATGTGAAGCATATCGAACAAAATTGCTCTGTGTTATGAAAGACATGGAAGAATGGAAGTTGAGGATATCTGTCAAGGTTCAGAACGTGAGACTCAAGATGAAAGATTGAATTACAGCGATGTCTTCATTTTTGTCATGTTAATCTAGATTACACGTAGCAGAAGTTGTAGTTTAGTGGGCTTCGAATGGTTAAACTCCCCCCCCAGTCTTACTAATGGTTAGCTCCTGGGAGAGGATGCATTGTCAAATGCTAATCTAATTGTGAAGTAATATCGATGTAACCCTGTCCTGAGGTCTAACTGGATGTCGCCATACAGTACATACCAAAATGAATTTTTAGACAGATATAGGGAAGTGCAGTTTGAAGGTCCATGTTTTGACGAGGAGAGCTGAATCTGTATGGTCCCTGTCATAGCTGCATATGACTAGGAGGGCTGTGTATCAGATTGATAGCATCAATCAAGCAATTTAGGTAGTGTTTTTGCAGCTTTTTCAAATAATACATGCGTAGATAGGGAGATAAACGCTTTGTGATTCATTTATATAAATTGTGTAAGCTTGGCTTCCACAGGTCCATGAATCAGTAATCAGTTGTGTTTCTTGTTTCCACTTTCTAATACACCTATGCTTCCTAGTACTGGCTAAGCAAAGCGTTGCTTTTTGGGTACTTCCACCATGATTCGGAAAACTATCAATTGGTGTCCTTTTCTCTCTCTTCTTATTTCTGGGTGGTTTCACCATAATTGCTTTATTTATTATATATACATGAAAAGTGAGTACATATTGGAATCACATTAGTCAAGAATCATTGTTATAAAACCAGCACCTTGATGTAAACTCATTGGGATTTGGGATTAGGGATTAGACATTGAGCTGGTTTTAACGTCGAACTTGTTTAAAAGTTGACTTAATAGTTCATTTAATTAACTCTTTTTTTTTTTTTTTATTCGAGAAAACTCCATCTTCCGGAAAGCGCACTTTGTAGGCCAGGTGAGCGAGTAAAACCCCGGCTGTCTCAGGCTCTTACAAGATGTGCACGCCCTGACTCTAACTCGAGACCTGCTGTGCAGATCTCAAGCCCTTTGCCATCATGCTACACCCCTTGAGGACATTTAATTAACCCGATTACAACTAAAGTAAAACTTGGTTTGATTTAAAAATAATAATTAAAATAACAACTTCAAGTTGGTTTGACCTGAACAACCTAAATGAGATCAAGTTCAATTTTTTTTTAAATAATGTTGTTTTATTTTTAAAAAATAAAAACTTGAAATGATTTTATTTTTAATGATCGTAATTCCCAACCCTTGAGCCATGTTTTGGGCTGATTCATGAGTTGGGTTGTACTTTATAACCATGAAGAAAATGTGACTTGTGGGCTTCATTTGGGCTTGTACGAAGAATCTCATTTAGTTGAGTGGGCTAAGATGAACATTTTAATAGTGAATGGGCCTATTGGAGCGCTTGTGCCGCCCAATTTTTAAAATTCAAAATAAGTTTCCGTTAGGGTTGGGGCTGGGCAACGATCAATAATCAAGTTTCATTATAAAAGGCAACAAAGCTTTTCGTGTCGTTTCATTCCATTTTTTGGGTTTACTTTGAAAGCAGAGAAGCAGTAGAGAGAGAGAGAGAGTGAGAGAGAGAGAGAGTAGCAACAGAAACGAACACGATGGTGTCGGCGATGGATTTATTCGAGAAGCTAGAGAAAGTAGGAGAGGGAACTTACGGGAAAGTGTACAGAGCAAGGGAGAAAGCCACCGGGAAGATCGTTGCACTAAAAAAGACACGTCTCCATGAAGACGATGAAGGTGTCCCACCCACCACTCTTCGCGAAGTCTCCATCTTGCGTATGCTTTCCAGAGATCCTCACATCGTCCGGTACTCTCTCTCTCTCTATCTCTCTCTCTCTATCTATCTATCTATCTATCTATCTTTGCTTTTCTTCCATCTACTTCCTCTCTAAGGTGATTTCATTTCTTCGATGCATGGATCTGTAGATTTTCTTAATATTCGGTCCATTTAGGGCTTAGATGAATTGAACTTGGGGATTTTGTGATCTGATTCCTCCAATTTGATGTCTTAATTTAGGGTTTAGGGTTGTCGGTTGCTAAATTGAGTCAATTAATTTCCATGTAAATTGATTGATGTTCTCTTCTATTGTTGGGTTAATTAATAGACAAATAACTCTCTATTTTCTTTTTCTTTTTTAAATCCATAGATTGTTGGACGTGAAACAAGGGCAAAATAAAGAAGGCAAGACAGTTCTGTATCTGGTTTTTGAGTACATGGACACCGATCTCAAGAAATTTATCCGAAGCTTTCGCCAAACTGGAGAGAACATTCCTGTCAAAACTGTCAAGGTCTAAATTCAACATTCCCCTTTCTTTCTTTTTAATTTTTTTATCCTTTTAGTTTGAGAGGTTTTTCTTGTTTTCTTTTTAATCTGATCACAAATTTGTATGATCCTTATTATTATGCAGAGCTTGATGTATCAACTATGTAAGGGTGTGGCTTTCTGCCATGGCCATGGAGTCTTACACAGGTTTCGTTTTCTTCTTTGTTTTCTTTGCTGTCAACTCTGATTTACAATAGCCGTTTCCATCGTTATGTATTTATAACTTTAACAGGTTTCTTCTTTTTTTTCCCCTTGCTTGTCCGCTCTGATCTATAATAGCCATTTTATTTCCCTCATGATGTTTAGTTTAGGTGGAAATGATTACTGACATATCTAGTAACCCTTTATCTCGCTTCCTCTCAGGGATCTTAAGCCTCATAATCTCTTGATGGACCGCAAGACTACGATGCTTAAAATAGCTGATCTCGGACTGGCTCGAGCATTTACTCTTCCTATTAAGAAGTATACCCATGAGGTAATTAAATTAATACACGCTTGCTACTTACCGTCTTTTTATCATGCTCTTACAATATCAGTTTGTTGAGCTAATTGAGTGGAATTTCTGTTTCAGATATTGACTTTGTGGTATAGATCTCCTGAAGTCCTTTTGGGGGCTACCCATTACTCAACTGCAGTGGATGTATGGTCTGTTGGCTGTATATTTGGTATGGATTTCCTTATTCTTATCGCTTCATCTCTTAAACTAATCTGCCAACTCTAGCATTGCTTAATTGTTGTGTGTGTGTTTTGCCTAAACTCTAGCTGAACTGGCCACAAAGCAAGCACTATTCCCTGGAGACTCTGAACTGCAACAGCTCCTGCATATTTTCAGGTCAATGATTTTTGCATAACGATAGATATGGTTTTGATCTTGCTTTGTCAATTAGGCTTCTCTTTAATATACGTTTTGAAGCTCTTGTACAGGTTATTAGGTACTCCAAATGAAGAAATGTGGCCAGGAGTAAGCAACCTGATGAACTGGCATGAGTATCCCCAATGGAAACCTCAGAGTTTGTCATCGGCTGTTACTAATTTGGACAAGGATGGGCTGGATTTACTATCAGTAAGTCGCGTTCATCAACAATGACTGCTTTTTATTATTGTTGGGATAGATGAACATCATAGCTGAATTTGTACAAATGCTTGGCTGTATTTTTGCAGCAAATGTTGCAGTATGACCCTTCAAAGCGCATCTCAGCAAAGAAAGCCATGGAACATCCTTACTTTGATGATCTAGAGAAGGACCGTCTCTAAGAATCACAATGCTGCGACTAGTATGGGCAGCAACCTTGTTTGGTGATTTTAGGACCGGCGAACTGAATTTATGTACTGAATCTATTTGCTTCACTCAAGCATACTGATCGGAGTCGTGTTATATTTGTCTTAGTATGATTGCTTAATGTTGAATCTTTATCAATTTAATGCCATTATCGATCATTTTCAATAATCAGCTCCCAAAAAGCACTGCCAAAGTTTCATAACCAAACAGCCAACTCTACGAAACTTTAACCCAAAGACTTTCTAATCGAATTAGTTGATGCATGTTTTCACTACGGACGTACATCATCGGCTCAACGTAAGTGGGGCGAGGTACAGTTGAATATGATATATTTTGTACTAATGCCTTGATTTGTAGCGAAATTTGCATTCGGGTCCAGGATTTACCCCTAGTCAATAATATGCAGGGAAGTCCGTGTCGAAGAAGAGGTGATCAAAATACGGTGCAGAAAAATGCAACACCACAACTTATTATTTAATAATGAACAGATAAGAACTTGCAAGGGGATTTTGCTGAATCTTGTAAAGCTTCTACATTCGAAAAACCCCAGCAATAAAACCAATTTCTCTAGCTTCTTCTGCTGTAATCGCCGCGTTTAATATTGAATTGTTTCTTTTTCATGAAAGAAATTGCTAGGGGCTGTTTGGAATACCTTCTCAAACTAAAAGCATCGATATATATATATATAGTTTGGGAACGTGAGTTGCGCTGCAGCCACGCTGGCATTCCCAAACTAGCACATATATATAAAAAGGTAAGGGGAGAGAGGAGGGTAAAAAACAAAACCCGCTAGCAGCACAAAGGCTTATCAGCATGAATAATTTCTAATCCATACTGGACACTAATCAAGCTAAACAATATACGCTGCTGCTGCTGCAGATTCATTACAGTTGAACAGCCAGAAGTAGCTGACAACCCAATCCAGGAAGAACCACTGATTACAATCTAATTTGTGGTTTACGAGGTCAAAAAGAATCCAAGGAAACTTGTAATCTATCTCAGAAATGTTGTGAAACCAACAGTAACCTTGTTGCCCATTACCACCCTTCTATGCAGGTTCATGCTTCATTTGGAGGGGTAAGCCCCTCAGAGTGTCAGCACAGTAACACGTGGCTTCCAGAACTTTACTACTCAGACCTGCAAAACCCCGAAATACGATGTCAGATCCCAAAAGTGATGCGCACCAAGGAACAAGAAAGCAAATATGGTAGCAGAAAGGAGTTCCAGAACAATCCACTTTGTTAATCTATGGGAACAAGAAGGCAGAAGCATCGCGCACCAGATCGCCATCTCTTCAACAGCCATCATAGCCAAAGGTTATGGGGGCAGAGAATACATTGGACATGCCAGCATAGGCTTAAACCATCCCTCGAGCCATGGGGAGAGGACAAGAAGAAAAAGAAAGAACACAAATTAAAAAATGGAAAAGAGACATGGAAATGGACAGCAAATTTAACACCTTATGGCTAACTTGAGAAGCTACAGGATATGAAATTGCATGAGAGGAGGGGCATATTTAAACAAGAAAGGAAACAGTTATTTGCTTTTGGCTCATCATCCCTCAATGCTTTTGGGAAACACCATGAACCAATTATCCTAATCCTTCCCCGATTTCCATGCACCAAAATAATCCATATTGTCAAGAAAAAATATATCAGCAACTTTACAATTTTCAAACTAAGATAATTACCATTCAGGCATTGCCTACAAGTCCAAACTCAACCAGAAAGAAAAGGAGGAAATTAAAAATTACAAGAGTAGAAGTTATAAAGATATATGCAAAAAAAAACAAAAAAAAAAAGATCAAACACAATTGTATATGCAAAAAAAAAAAAAAAAGAAAGAAGAAAGAAAGAAGGCTATTATTGAGCTCTTACACTTATACAACCGAGTATTTGCCTGGTTGAGCTCCACCAGGAAGTTGATATGTTTGGTTCGTGATGTCTTCCAAAACATGTTTTAGATCAGCTTTAGCTCTCTTAACAGACTGCTCAGTAGGGCCCTCGATGAACAGGTACAGCTTGCGATCTCCTGGTCCTGGCACCTTGCCTGGTGGGAAAAACTGCCCCCTGGTGGTAATGGCAGCACCAGTCCAATCTGAAATTGGGCCCAAAGTTTCCTTGTGGGTAACCTTCCACCGAGCATTTTGGGGAAAATCATTGATTTCCAGCTCTGCTTCATAATGTTCAGGCATTGCATCAGCTTGGATCCTTGCCAGGTTGTGTTGCAAATTCATGGCGGCTGCCATTGCTGCTGCCCTGGCTGCAGCTTCATTACTATGAGCAAAAGGCAGCCCAGTCACAGATGCAACTGCTGGACCTTGATTGAGAGGAACAGGTAATCCACCATTAGAAAGAAATTGAGTAACAGAGTGAGGAGTTGGTGCCACGGGTGCAGGGATTTTTGAGACAGCAGCAAGAGCAGCTATCTGCTGAGCAAGGGCAGTCTGCTGTGAGATGTCACCACCTGCCTTCCGAACAACTTCATCTTCATCTTCTGAATCAGACTTCTCTTCCTCGAAGCCATATTCTCTTGCTTGTGCTTTCTTTGCCGCCATTCTCTTTTCATCCTCTTCCTCATTGAATTTAAAACCACTTCCACCATAACCAGTTCCATGGGCTTGCTCCAGACCCTGATTCACTTTCACCATAAAACCATCAGCAAGGGCTTTCAAGTCTTGTGGAACAACTTGCTCAGAGAGTTCTAATGCTTTTACAAGATCCGGTGCATATCTTGCATCATCCTCGGAGAAAAAAGTGATGGCACAGCCTTTGCGACCAGCTCGGCCAGTCCGACCAACACGGTGAACATAATCCTCATAATGATTTGGAACATCATAATTGATCACCAGTTCTAGATCCTTCACATCTAAGCCTCTGGCTGCAACACTTGTTGCAATCAACAAATTGCAGACGTTGCTCTTAAAATCCGAAATGGTGGATTCACGGTCCGTCTGATCCTTAGCCCCATGAAGTGAGAGGCAAGGATGACCAAACTTCAGCAAGTCCCTAAACAACGCATCACATTTGTCCTGTGATTGGACAAATACCAAAATTTTTCCCTTCTCGCTCCATACACCAAGTAGTTCTAACAACCTAAACCACCTTTCACCTTCTGGTCTTACCTCAACCAGCTGATTGATGTCCTTATTCACCACACTCCTCCCACCTACCTGTATTTCCACAGGTTTGTTCAGTACTTTACGAGCCAAAGTTTCAACCTGCCGAGGGAAAGTGGCAGAAAAGAGTACAGTTTGATGATCTGGACGAATATTTTGGACAATTCTAGTGATTTGAGGTTCGAATCCCATGTCAAACATCCGGTCGGCTTCATCCATAACCAGATATGTAACTCTACGAAGATTGGTGATTTTCCCTCCACTGGTGCAAAGTATGTCAATCATCCTGCCTGGAGTACAGACAACTATCTCTGTCCCCCGTTTCAATTCACTAATTTGCTGGGCTACACCAGAACCTCCATAAACGGGCACACATCTTATACCCAGGGCCTTAGTAAACTTCCTAATATCACTGTGGATCTGCTGCACAAGCTCCCTTGTGGGCGCCATTATAAGCCCAATCGGTCCTTCTCCAGCTTCTACAGGAGGCTGGTCCTTGATATGCCTCAGCATTGGCAGCACAAATGCAAGGGTTTTACCAGAACCAGTTTTCGCAATGCCTATGCAGTCCCGTCCACTCATAATTATAGGCAGTGCCTGAGCTTGAATTGTCATCGGTTTCTCATAATTAAGTTTCTTTATTGTCTCCAAAATTTTACTTGTGAGTCCTGTCTGGTGCCAAGTTTTAATTGGTTTCGGCACATCCTTTCCATGTATTTTCAACTCCAGTAGTTTCCTATAAGCAGTAACCTCCTCAGGAGTCATCCTCAAGATCTCCTTCACTTCAATATAGAAATTCTTGCGGAAAGGACTGTAATCAATCTTTGAGTGGTCAACAATGGACAGTTTCTCAGCTTTTGTTTTCTTCACCCTCTTCATGAACTCGTCATCATCCTCATCTTCTAAAGGAACTTCACTATTTTCAAGGTCCCCGTGGTCTGAATCAGAATCTTCTCCAGGAATAATTCTCCCTAGAGATTTATGAGAGCCTTTCTTCCGCTGTCCTCCATTTATTCCTTCATCATTCTTATCTTTCTTCTTTGAGTCTGCTTTATTATCATCAGCAGTCTGAGTAACCACAGCATTGTTTAGCATCTCAACCTCAGGTAAGACCATAGAATTCATGAAAGCATCCAATGGATCAATTTCCTCATCCCCATTAACAGCATCAACCTCACTTTGTGGAGCAGAAATGTCATTCTCAGTGTCCACCACCATTGCATCTCCAGCTTCTTTATCAGGTATTGCATTTTCCTCCTGGTCAATGTCCATATCGGATTTGCCAGTGGGAGGTGCTTCTTCGTCGTCAGATTCTCCTTCAAGAGTCCAGGTTTTACCACTCTTAGATTCATCAACATTGGCTTCTTCCCCACCCTTTTCACTCTCAGTTTCTTCCTTCTTCCTTCTCAGCTCTTGCCATTCCTGGACTCTTCTCCTCCTCTTCTCCATCTCCTCATCCAATTTCTTCTGCTCCTCCTCTAATTCATCTTCTCGGGTTTTACTCTCGTTCTTATCACCGTCCTCCTTGCCACTCTTTTTCCTTAGGCTCTCTTCACTGTTATCCATGTGCCTGTTTGACCTGCTAATGCTCTGCTCATGCACTCTCTCCTTGGAGTCGTCATTGTCTCTCCTTCGCAGTTTACTATCATGCTCCCCTGAGTCATCATCACTGTCACTACTCAATTCCCTATGCTTCTCCCTTTCCCTGGTCCTCCTCTCCCTCTTCTCCCTGCCCTTCTCCCTTTCTCGCTCTTCTCTGTCACGCTCCCTCCTCTCCCTTTCTCTGTCTTTCTCCCTCTCACGTTCCCTCTTCCCACTTTCTCTTTCTCTATCTTTCTCCCTAACCCTCTCCTTCTCCTTCTCCTTCTCCCTCTCCTTCTCCCTCTCCTTCTCCTTCTCCCTCTCCCTCTCCTTCTTCTCCTCTTTCGCTATGTCCCTCTCCCTGTCTCTCTCTTCTCTGTCTCTATCTCTCTTCCTGTCCTTAACTCTCTCTCTATCATCAACCCTACTCCTTGTTGCCCTATCATCCCTACCTCTGACTCTGTGCTTCTCTTTCTCCCTTTCCTTGTCATCAGAATCGCTACTCTTGTCTCTCTCGGAACACCTACTGTTTTCGCGTTCTCTCTTCTCTCTGTCTCTGTGCCTCTCTCCATTCCTCTGCTTGTCTCTATCTCGATGAATCCTCTTAGAATCCTCTTTCTCCTCCTTCCGTGCCAAATAATCATTTTTTCTAGATTTAGGTTTCACATCCTCCATAATTGTTTGCTTGTGTGCTTATTTAACTGTTCAATCAACGAATCATTATTAGGAATTGATTTATTTATACAATCAAATCGAAAACTTTGAAAGAAATCCTAGCACATGAAATGATTTCAATTGCGGCCTTAATATACCACCGGATTCAGAATTGGATTGTATAATAAAGCATGAATCAATCAATAATCGAATACGAAGAAAGAGATAAAAGAAAAAAATACGGGAGGGAAAAGCAAAGCACCTCAAACGTCTTTGAAGATGAAGATGGATCTCTCTCTCTGTCCAAAACCCTAATTGCCACTTGATGTCTGTTTTGAGCATGGGGATCGACCGTTTTGTTCCGTTATCTCTCTCTTTTCTTTTTCTTTTTATCTGTTACTGTGTTTATATTTTATATAATAAAGGGTCGGGCTCTTTGGATTGGATTGCGTGAGTGTTACGTTTATTATCTGGATTGGCTTGGGCTAACAAGATTTGCCGGGCCCAGAAAGAAGGATAGAGATATACAGTTATATACTATGGGGGTGGGCTTTTTATTTTGTTTCTTTTTTCTCCTTTCCCGATGAACTTAAGTCCAAATTTTATTATTATTAAGCCAGTAATTTTATTATTATTATTATTATTTTTTTATTTACGTGGGGT
>Ga0307518_10000562_pt1 | contig 28186 bp, 13 predicted proteins | sample 25_EM_MG_FD_203889 | JGI IMG/M metagenome (GOLD analysis project Ga0307518, IMG submission 203889) | Populus trichocarpa ectomycorrhiza microbial communities from riparian zone in the Pacific Northwest, United States - 25_EM | ecosystem: Host-associated > Plants > Roots > Unclassified | place... | reverse complement strand
AAATATTAACTTCATCAAATGGTGAAATTTCCAGAAATATGGGTTTAACCGAACTGACCTCAAACTTGCAGACCTACTGTGCGAGATATACAACTTCTATACCAAATGTTTGTTTCAGATCTCCACCATTCAGAATCTAGACAAAATCAGGAAGAACAACATATCCAAGTTATAGCCTAATCCAACGGTAGCCGAAGGAGAAACCAGACAGCAAAGAAGACTGTCCAAAAGTGTATTTTCCCAGATATTCTCCTCCCTCGGTATCTCTCAAACGGGGACTGATATAGAAAATCCCTACGGTGACAATGTACACGACATGAATGAGAACAACATACTCGAATATCATGCTAATCCAACGGTGGAAGGTGGAGTTATAGCTGTCGGTTGATTTACCATCAATATATCTTCTCTCCAGCCTCTCTCTAAACTCTCTCTTACTCTTGCCAGTCCCTCCAAGAGAGAAAATAGAATGATATTTATAGTTCTAACATCTTGTTAATTGCACATTTATCCCCACCCCTTTTTATCATTTAAGTTTAAGAATTAATTTTAGTTAAATTAAAAAATTCAATGAAGTTCAAGGACTTAATTAGACTTTTAATGAGTTAAATTAATCTAATTAAGGACTTAATTGATGAAAAATTAAGTTTAAAAGCTTAATTTTTCCAAACCCAATTGGGTGAAATCAGAGACAAAATTGCAAGAAAATCAAAGTTTTCGGGTCAATTAAAGGCCAAATTGAAAAAAATCAGAATCAAAAGCCTTTTTGCAGAAGACGCATGAATTAAGGGGCCAAATTCAATTGAAAACATGAGTGAAATTGAATAAATTAGAAGTCTGAAGGTCAATTAGGGGAAAAATTAAAAATATCCAAGACCACAGACCAAGTTGAAAGAGGCGCTGAGTTCAGGGGATCATTTTAAAACTTGACAGGTGTGAAATTATATTGATTCTTAGAATCAAGATTCAACTAAGGACTTAATTAAATAAATTAAAATATTAAGGGCTAAAATTAAACAAAGGTTAATGACCTTATTTAGGTCAAAATCCTTAAAATGACATAGTTTCATTTAAATGAAACAATGTGTTTTGATGTTGTTTTGACCAAAACAACGTGTTTTGAATTAAAACGATGTCGTTTTGGTTAATACAAGTAAAAAAAAATAATACGTCTGGCATTGTTCATTATTTTCAACCTTCAACAACAAAAATAGCATCTTTAATGCCACCTTTTAAGCTTTCCTTCTCTCTTATACCTTCACTATACAAGAAAAATAAGATATCACCCTTGTGATCTGCCATTGCACCTGAACCTAAGAAAAAAAGCAATCCCTTGGAATCCCCGAACCCGCTGCAAAGTTGACTTAAAGAGGCTGACATGACTAGCCTTACAACTCATGATGTTGACTTCAATTAGGATACTTCCCGTTTGAATCAAGGGCCAAGATTCATGTCATATAAACACCTCATACCCCTCTTTCACCCCTATAAATAAGGGTGAATTTCATGGAGTAGAGAATGAGAAAATCAGGTGGAAAAAAGCCAAAAAACTAGCCTTTACACACCATCTTTTTTAGTTGCCAAAATAACAACCTCTGTCCCCCTTCAACGGCCACCATGAGCCATTAACAGCCCTGAAAGTGCCACCACTAGACAGTCAACAATTATCTCTCACCCAGGTAAGCTTTTTGTTCCTCCCCTTGGTTTATTACATGATGTTTTACATAGATTAAAGTGAGAGTGCAACTCATTTTTTTTTTGGCAATTTTCCTGGGCTAGTGATAGAAGAAAGGGTTGGACCCTCAAGCCAACTCAACCCATATTTAATAAAAAATAAAAGAGAAGTTTGTTGGGATAATTTCCAGCCTAACAAAAACCAAGTTGGGCTGGACCTTAACCCAACCAATGTGCTTAGCCTTAGGCCTAATAGATCAGACCCATGCAGTCAGGCCAAGCCCAACCCACAAGCTAAAGGTGCATTTGGATCATGCCAATTTTGTTAAGAAAATAAGGCCTTGTTTGGGTTCTTAAGGCGTGTTTGCCAAACATAACCTTAAAGAATTTTTAATGCCTCTGATTTTAGGCTAAGGGTGCATTTGACAAACACACCCTAAGCCTTTTTTTTAGTTTTAATTTATACCTAGTTTGGGGTCTAGCTAAACAGGCCCTTAAAAATTTAAAAAAAATTGAAAAAATATAGGGCCATTTTAAAATTATTTGTAGGTCCATCGCGTGTTTTTCTAATAATTTTTGCCTAATATCATACTATAGACTTACACTGTATGATACAAACCTGATATTAAAACTACCTGATTTTTCTTCTTAGAACGATTAAGATTTAACTTGATAATGTAGAAACTTCCTCATGAAGGGAGATCTGCCTTGAATCTTAGTTAAGATCAACAGATAAAAACATGACTTAGATTGACAATCAATCAACAATACAACTTACCTTAGGTAGGTTGCACTGGGGGTGATGCATCTTTTCCTTGCACAACTAATCCCATTACCTAGACTACTCTTGCAGACCATAGGTTTTCTAGTGACCATAAAACTAGGTGGTGACTCCCTCTAATCATAACTTTTTGATTAAACCAAAACACCCTTTAATTCTAGGAGGCAGCTCCATCATTCGACGTCGTGCACATCACAATAATGATCAAGAAAATGCTTTTCACTTGATTTCGATCCCATTGCTTGCTTCACCTAACTTTACAAAAACTTTTAAGATCAAGTGTGATGCCTCAGGTATAGGTATTGGAGCAATTTTAATGTAAAAAAAAACAATCCATAACCTATTTTAATGAGAAGCTTAATGAAGCAACTTTTAATTATCCAACATATTATAAAGAGTTGTATGTACTGGTGGGGACCTTGAAGAGTTGACAACATTATCTTTAGCCTAAGGAGTGTGTGATATATATAGACAATTAATCTTTAAAACACTTAAAAAACCAAGGTAAGTTGAATAGACAACATGCCATATATATTGAATTCATTGAGACATTCCTATATGCCATCAATTACAAGCAAGGTAAGGAAAACATTGTTGTAGATGCATTGTCTCAAAGGTATGTTCTTCTTAATACCTTAAACACTAGACTTTTAGGATTTGAATATGTGAAATAGTTATACGTGGATGATGATAACTTTGGTCAAGTGTATGGACAATGTGAGCATTCGATTTTTGATAAGTATTTTAGACATGATGAATTTTTATTTAAAGGTAAGAGATTGTGTGTGTCTAAATGTTTGTTGCGTGAATTGCTTGTGAGGGAAGCTTATGAGGGTGGTTTAATGGGACATTTTAGGGTAGCTAAGAGTTTGGATATGTTACATAAGCATTTTTGCTGGCCTAACATGAAAATGGATGCTTAAAGAATATATGATAGATACATAACATGTAAAAAAACTAAGTCTAGAGTCATGCCTCATGGTTTATATACATCTTTTCAGAAAAAAAAACTTTAAATAAAAAGGTTTAAAAAATAAAATACAGTTTAGATTACAATCAGGTAAGAGTTCAATTTACAGTTGGTCAGAAGATAAAATGAGAGTGGAATTAAGGGTTTAATTGAAGATAAATTAGGGAGAAAGGGTTGAAATTGGTCACAATTAAAGTAATTGGAAGACCATAGATCAAAATGAAAAAAGATGGCAAAGTTTGAAAGTCTGATTCACTCAATTAGGGGCCTAATTAAAGAGAAAGATTGGAATTCCAGGTAAAATTGACTAAAATTGCACATATTTGAGGCAAAGGACCAAAATGAAAAAGTACCAAAGTTAAAGACCAAATCATAGTGGATTCAGGACAAAGTTAAAATAAGTTTTAAGTTAAAAGTGTAACTGGGAGCTAAATTTAGAACTTCCAAAACTAAGGGTTAGAACGAAAAAGGCGTTGGAATGAAGGTCCAAAATGACTTCGTTTCATCTTAATAAGAAACCTTAATTTGATAGCCGAATAACACATTGTTTAGCCTATCCTTTAAAAAAGAAACAATGTGTTGTCCAACTCCTTCAACCCCAATACCTTGGTTTCTTGCCAGCACTATAGTACTTTTAGCTTTATCTTTCTTTGTGATTTATGTTGGGTTTCTCGAATATCATACATATAGCATAAACTATATAAAAAATTATTCATGACTCCTTAGAATCATGTTAGATAGATCTAGAGTTGTTTACGAATTTATTACTTGAAGATCTTATCTTTTTTGATTTTGAATAATTCTTTAAAGGCTGGGTTATCGCAAACCACAAGCCGTTTATTTGTACGATATCTAATGGTAATCCATATGAACCACCCGTGAGAAATCTACTAAATCACTATTTAGAAGAGAGAGATTGCTATGCCTAGAATGCTAACTCTAATTATGTGTTCTTTTTTATGGTTTTTGGTCTAACAGAAAACCTCTAATGTCCTTTCTTGCCACAATGATGACAAATATCCTTTCTTGCCATAATGATGATAAATGTCCTTGTCTTTCTTGATGCCCCTAGTAGGTTTATTTGTTTAAGAGACAACACCTTTATTCTTCTTATCCTTCTTCTTAGACATTCTAAAAGACTAAATTAGAAGAATTGTACCTTTTTCTTCTTAAAGGCCCCTTCAGCCTTCTGCTTTCCTAGTCTGACATTGCGTGCAGCGCGTTGTCGTGGCCTTCTGCCAGCAACAATTGGTTGTGTGTGTAGCATAGCCAGGTGTGCCAGCCACACTGGTGTCGCTGCTGGTGCTACCATTGGTGGCTATAACAACCACCTAAAACCACTTTTTTTTTATATAAATTGAATGGTGGATTTTGACCCGAATACAAGATTCTAGCCAGACTTAAATAATCTAGTTGTAACAATAGCCACTCTTTTTTTTTTGAAAAATCATGAGAGAAAAATTACTTTTGGGAAAAATAATTTTTGCACATAACATTAATTCAAAATTAACACCAATAACAATTAAAACAATCAATCAACGACTCTAATTATCTAACGATAACTATGATGCCACTGTTGGGTTTCCTAAATATCATATACATAGCATAAACTATAAAAAAAATTATTCGAGAGTTCTTATGATTCTAGAGTTTAGGGATTTATTACCTAAAGATCTGATCTTTTTTCAGCTTTGAATAATTCTTTAAAGGTTGGGTTGTCGCAAACCACAAGTTGTCCATTTATCTGGCCTCTAACGGTTATCCATATGAACCACCTGTGAGAAATCTCCTAAATTCCTATTTCAGAGAGAGGGATTGCTATGCCTAGAGTGCTAGCTCTAATTCTGTATTTTTGTAATTTTCTTGTCTAAAATTTAATTTATTATCAATTAAATAATTGATTAATTTATATTTGAAGATCAGGTGCATCGTCTAGCAATGTGTCATGATCCTTTAAATATTAGAAAAACCATTACTGGTTTGACTTAACCTTTCAATAACTGGTTTCTTAGTGTAATTAATATCCTTTCATTAATAATGTTTTGATTTAACATTAAAGCATATAGTATGTGTTCCATGTTAAATCATGTTTGTTCTCTATATAGTAATCATTGATCGTTTGAATAAGATTTGAAACTCTTTTCAAATCTCATTCTACCTTGGCCATGGATTTCTCAATCAATACTATTTGAGAACAAATGAAACATATTTCTTAACTCACCTAGGGTGATGAATCCTCTCTTGATCACTTAAGTATCTTTATATAGTTCATGTTATACCCAATGTTTGCTCTTTTGTTACCTCGATTAAAACAACATGTAACAAGATTAAAGCATAACATTATCTATATAAGATAACTTAATGATCTCATGTCTAAGGATTACTTACACAACCGTCATGTGAGCCTTTCCATAGACATATGTGATCTTTCTATATGAAATTCTCATGCGGGTCAGTTCAGTGTACATGTCTTATGACAATCACCTACATATTAGTTTTAAGTATCCCTTATACCTCAACTTATGAGAACAACTACTTCCTTGCATAAAAGAAAGAACGTAGTATGTACCAATCTTTACGGCTTTAATGAATGTCTAATATTTAAGAGAGCATCGACCAGGAACATTTTAGGAACAATGTTTTGATGTAATAGGAATCTCATAATTATAACAATTTTATAATTTTCTTTGCAAAGCATTTTTGTCCCATGGACTTTATCATTACTCTAGATTCATTAATCTAATATTATATAATTATTAAAGATACATTAAGCCTTTATTAATAATAAATATGTATTTACATGAATATAATAATGCCACATGTAATCAACTGATTGACTACAAGGCATATGAAACTAACAATTTACCCCTCATTCAAGACAAGAAACATGCTCTCCCTCACTCTTGACTTTGTACCTCACCCATAGCCATTTTTTTTAAATCTTTTTTTATCCTTAAATGCCCTACCCACGCTAGCCAAAACCATTGTAAAAGCTACCACTAAAAACCTACAAAACAAAAACAAATACAACAAATACATTACTATTTAAACTAATTTTGTAGTAGAGGATAGGAAGAGGTCTGATTGGGATCAAAGGCTCATATGCATACTTAATGATCAATGGTCTTGATCTTGCCAAATTAAGAAACCCAAAACTCACATCTCTGCCTATAAATACCTCCCTTAAACCATACTTGTAAAAGACAAAAAAAGGGGAAATAAAGGGAATAATAGTACAAAAAGAAAACAAGGGAAAAAGAAAGAATAGAGAAAAAAATAATAAAAAATAAAGATTAGTGGCAAAGAGAAGAATAGAAAAAAAGGAGAGGAGAATAAATTTTGATTGGAAAGAGAGAGTATGTGGGAGAGTTCTAAAAATGAAAAATAAGAGAGACATAAACTAATAGGGAGAAGGCAATAGTTGTGTCTTAACAGTAACTTACCTCGGCTTCCACTATTCTAGGTCTACTTATGGAGTTTAAGGGACCTAAGACCAACAACAACATCTATAGATAGTATGGGAGGCTTTGAGGAGTATAAATAGTGCTTCCTAACAGTTAAAACAACTTATTTTTAGGACAATCCTAAAAGAATCAAAGAAACAGTCCAACAACATTCCAGAGGTAGTAAAAATGAAGTTGCGGTAGCAAACACACTTGGTTAAGGATCTTCTAGGCTTGTTGGTGAAGTTGGTGGAGTTCTAATGTAAATTCTCGGATAAAAATATTCTAACTTGCATGTGTAAATTTATGTAATAGTTTATTTTGTTTAACTTTTGCGTAATAGATTATTTATTACTTAAATTATATAATGTGAACCCATTGATGCGAGTAATTCATGATTTTTTTTTCTTTAAAAAAAATTCCTTGGATTTTCTTCTTTTTATCTTAGAATCTATATGTATATTATTTCAAAAGTTGGGATTATTATATCTAAGATAGTAGTAGTATCCTTAGAAAGCAATAGGGATTTTGAAAGGTGTCAACAATACTTCAAAACATCGACAATAACTTGATTCGTAAGAATAATCTTTGGAAAAATAGATGCAACAACCACAACATTACCCATATGAGTTTCTGACCTCTTTCTAGTGTTAAATGATCTATATTTGATCCTTCTCTACCCATTACATGTCAAGGTAACTTGGGTTATTGGAACCAAGATGTGCGAGATGGAAAATGTGAACTTGCCTAAGGCGAAAACCTACTAAATAAGTTTAGTTTGAAGTATGATATGTGGTTGCAAAAGTTTGATGTTTTTTTATCAATGTTTTTATGTTAATATATTCAAATAACATTTTGGATTCGAGTGTTAGGAATGGATTATCACAAGGTATGGAGTATCTTTGGCTATGCTTGTTATGAATTCCATAGAAAAGATAGTTAGGGTTTTGATGTTTGGTTTGTTTGCTAAATAAAAGTCAAGTTTGATCATTAAAGGTTCATAATCAAAGTCATTTCTTGTTATCCTTGCTACAAAGATCAATGAAAAAGTTGTACTAGGATTTATGTCAAGCCAATCAATCTCTTTGAGTTGTTTGTTATATAAAAATGATATTTGGTGTTAAGTGTTAGAAGTTAATACCTACTAAAATTGAACTTCATGTTTGTTTAGATTGTGAAATCCATGAAAATATGTTAGGGTTAGTTTTTTTTTTCATGTATAAAGCTTAGATATAAAAAGTTGAGTGGCATGATTTGGTGTGGGAATACCCTTTGATCCTAGGAAAATCAACCCTTTAGGTTTTCAATCCATGTTTTAATTAAGAGGCATGTTTGTAGCTTAGGGTTCTTATAATCTAAGGTTTTCAATTCATTTATTTAAGGCTTATTTGTGCTTCAATTTAGTTGGTGCATGTTTTTTTTTTTTTTGTTTATTAGGGTTTATGTAACTTTTCATTTGAAAGGATGCGATAAGGGTGACTAGTTTCTGAGTGTAATTATTATTCATCCATAAAAAATATTATGATTTGGACGTTTAAGGATGAAGTGTGCTTGCTCTATCAAATCATATTTATTTTCAAGATTACAGTCATTGATTTTTTAAATTTTCAAATCTCATTTCACCTTGAGAAATAATTTTATAATCAATACTATCCAATAACAAGTGTCACAATCACTGAAATACCTTTATATAATTCATGTTATACCTAATATCTTTTTGTTTGTTACCATTGAATAAGACAATGTGTAGTCAGGATCAAAGCATAACACTCATTATATAAGATGACTTAATGATCTCAAGTCTAAGGATCACTTACACAACTATCTCGTGATCCTTTTTATAAACATAGGTGATCTTTCAATATAGAATTCTCATGTCGATCAGTTCAATGTACATGTTATTTGTAATAGCCATGATTTTAAGGATAGTATTGTATTTTAGCAAAACATTTGTTAATCACATCGGTAAAAAAACAATATTATTTTTAATCTATCGAAATTTCGACAGAGTTTCCTCTATATTTATCACATCCCAAGTTATCGACTAAATCTGTACAATTCCAAAAAATTATTTCTCAAACTCGATTCGATCACCCTGAATCAAAATCATCACATCCATAATACAAGTCATTCTTTTTCAACTCTTTTTCCCTTTCTCATATTTACAAGTTAAAAGTAAACATTAACCTGGTCATATAAATATTCATTAATAATTAAAAACATTAAAGAATTTCCTAAGTGTATTCTAATCCATAGAAAGCAAAATGCATTATCTAATACTAATTGAACAAGAAAAGTAAAATTCATTAGAAGAACAAAAGAACTAATATACCTAACTATAAAATATAGAATAATCACCAAATTGAGTTTAAGAAATCTAATTCATTACATAGCATTCTAAAAGTTTAACATAGAAACTTTAGTTAATTGTTACATAAACATTTTTACACTTAACCAATGTCTAGTTATCTATAACAAAATGGTCATATCTCTAGCTAATAATTACTATTCTTATTGTGACTGAGATATACCTGTAATTAAACATATAAATTTAAATTACCTCTAATTCTCCATAGACTAAAAAGACATTTTTAATTCTTCTTAAGCACTTCAATTTTTTTAAAAAACTATCTTCCAATGACCCTTACCTGGATTAAATTTGTCCCTACTCGCCATGCTTAAGACATAAGATGCATCTGGTCTTGTGTATAACATCGCATATATGATGGATCTTATAGCCAAAACACATAGAATTCTTTCCATGTTATCTCTCTCAATTTGTATCTTTGGGCACATGTTCTTGGAGAGATATATCCAATGCAAAATATGTAAGTATCCTCTCTTATATTCTTCCATGCTAAACAACTTTAATATTTTATCTATGTACATGGATTGAGATAATTCAATCAACCTTTTAGATATATCTTTATAGATCTTCATTCCCAGTATATAGACTGTCCATCTCATATTTTTCATGCGAAATTTAATCGACAACCATATCTTTACTGACTAGAGTAAATGAATGTTATTTTCTATCAATAATATGTCATTTGCATATAATACTTGAAAAATGACTCCATTTTCATTAACCATTTTATAAACACAAGTGTCTTCCATATTTGTAATGAAATAAAACAATTTAATTATCTTATCAAAACAAATATTCTAGCTCCTCGAATCTTGCTTAAGTCTGTAAATAATTTTTTGTAGCTTTCATACTTTATTGAAAAATTTCTTAGATTCAAGAACTTCATGTTATATCATATACACATCTTCATGAAGATTTCTATTTAGCAATGCAATTTTGAAATCTAATAATTATGGTAGACAACTAGAACAAGCAGGGTCCTTATGGATTTTAACATATCTATCAACGAGAAGGTTTCATCAAAATCAACCTAAGTATCATCCCATGTTAAAAAGTTTAATAATAAGTTCCTTTAGCTAGAGCATCAACTCTTACTCCATTACCAACATGTATGTCTACTTCTTCTTTATACAATCTTCTATATTTTTTTAGTCCATGCACATTATTTCAAATATGAAAATCACATCCGATATCTAATACCTAAGAATTACTATGTTAAGTAGAAAGATAATTTTCAATTATAAATAGAACATGCATGTTAATAGATGAACATTTTGTCATCTTGTAGTAAGACAATTCCCTAGAGGTCTCATATCTCTTAGTCCTACTAGCCACATCAAACAATTTTTTGAGATGAATAATTACAATATGAATATCCATATTCTCATACTACTTTTGATGTTTAGGTGACATACTAACTAACATTATATATGTAGCTTACTTATTGTCATTAATATAACGTTGACATTTAGTCTTAACTTCGTCATCGGGATCCTCATTAGGGATAAGAGGAATTAGACTTCAAAAATGTGTAACTTTCTTTTTTACTTGAGAACAATTCCCACATTGCGATACAAGTCTAAAAACTTTATCTACATTGAAGTTAATAATTGGGTGACTAATTTGTAATTTATTCATGAAAATAAAAATGATAGAACAAAGAAAAACAATGGCACATTGGATTCAAACATACATTGTAAGCTACTGAATTAAGAAAAATAGTTTGGATTCAATTCTAATTCTATTATAGTTGTACAGCCCAAATTTTCTCTTAGTTATGCATGCATGCATCACTCCCTATGTGTCATGGAGAAATATATAGCATGCATCATAAAGGGCACGTAAATGCCTAATGCCAGTAGAACTATAGCAATAAGCGATCCTGCAGCACGAAAAGCGTAAACACTCCCACATGACAGTTTCCCTACCTTTATTTGTATCACATCTACCATTGACATCGTCAAGAATACACACCCAAAGATCGATCCCCATGCTGACAGTAACAACATGCTGCCTCTAATAATCTTGAGTTTAATTGTCCTGGGGTTTTTTTGGCGGTATACGTTGAGATGGACCTTTAGGGTCTTGGCTACAAGGCTGGACAAGAGGAAGAATGCAAATGATATGACTTCGAACACGACAAGACGTTTGGCTACGTCTGGGTCCGCGTCACACTCGGTGCGGTCTTCGAGGCTGCGCTCGCCAGGGTGTGCTAGGGATAAGCCCACAAACACAGCTATTGTGAAGAGAGAGTTCACATTGACAAGGTCGTCCAATGCTTTTTGGTAGATTTCTGTGGTGTCAAGCCTTTTATTTGGTGTTTCTCCTTTTTCTCCAGACCTGATCAAATTAACAAGGAAAAACAATTAACATAAATACATAAATTGCAAGTTAAATTATGATAAAACAAAGTATAGAAAAGAGGTAACTAGAGATCACATACTCATCCATGACTTGCTTAGATATTGATGCTGCTGATCTTCTAATACCATATTTATGGTTTGGTAAAATTGCTGGCCTTGCCTTTAGAACATAAGAAAAAGGAAAAGGTGAAAAAGGAGGATGCTTGTTAGCCTATAAACAACGCCTTAAGAAAGAATGGAATTTATTCTCAAGTCACTAACGCTTTTGGTGTTCCATATAATTGAACTTTCATAAGATTCGTGATTGCATGCGTAAATACTAATTTACGATGCTCATTGATCTTTTTTTTTCATTATTTCCATGCTCTAAAGCACTACTAGAAAATCGATATATAGAAACAGAAATACAGAGAGAATATTTTCGTCGATAAATTTTCAAGGGATTTTACCGACGGAAATATTCCCTCGGTATATACCGAGGGAATTACAGTGGGAAAAAAATTAAACAAAGCAAAAAAAAAGATGACGTTTTATTTTTACCAACGAAATAAATTCCGTCCGTAAATTCGTTGGTAAATTGTGAACACTGTTTATCATGTCAATTACAAAGGGAATTACTAACGGAAAAATCTATTGGTATTTTCCAGAGAGCTCTAGAACTGTTCACTTTCCAATTGCACTGTTAATTGTTGTTCTTTACAGACAAAATCACCGACGGATTGAAAAGTCATCGGTGTTATTTGGCGATTTTCTGAAAAATTCAATTAATTTAAAATTTTCATTTAAATATTACAGACAGAATCACTGACGGATTGAAAAATCATCGGTGATTGTTTGCGGTTTCTGAAAACTTTTTATGAAATTAAAAATTTAAATTAAATATTACAGATGGAATTACCGACAGAATAATTAAAAAATATTAATATTTAATTATCTGTCGGTAAAACCGTCGCTAACACGCCTCAATAAAAAGCCTGAATCCCCTTATTTCACAAGAGACATACTCATTTCTTATTCTTCTTCTTCTACTACTACTTCTTTTTCCCTATATGTAAAAAACATCAATATGTATTTTTTCTCTTCTCTTCTCTCCTCTCCTCATCTCCTTCTCTTCTTCTCCATGCTCGGGTATGTCTTCTTCTTCTTTCTTCTTTTATCCTCTTAGTTTTTTTTAATTAATATGCTTTATGAATTTTTTTCTCTCTCCTTAGCTTCACTTGCAACTACATTAAGGTAAGATTTTTCTTTTTTCATGATTTTTTTCACTATATTTGTTTTTTATTTTATTTTTAATTGTTTTTGTTCTTAATAATTGTATGAATGTTGTTGTGAGATTTTTTTTTTCATATGAGATCAATTTTTAGTTGATTTATTTATAGGATTTTTAAATTTTTAGCAATCACAACTTTATTTTTTTCATATAAATTTTTTTAGTTGAATTTATTTTTTCGTTTTATTTATTTGTTGCAAATTTGTTTGAGTTGATTTTCTTCTTCTTTTTTCCAAGTATTTTGAGTATATATTATAGAGGTTGATTTATGTTAATTTAATTATTTTATAATTTTATAAAATGGATTTTTTAAAAAAACATTTTTAAATAATTACCGATGGTATTTTTCAAGGGATATACCGACGGAATGATGCGGGTATTTTTTTTACGCGTCTATTCTGTCAGTAAATCCGTCGGTAATAATATTTTTTTATTACCAACGGATTTACCAACAGACAAAAAATTACCGATGAAAGATTTACCGACATAGCATTTCCGTCGGTGATTTTGTTGGTAAATTAATTACCGATGAAATATGTGTCTTACGCCGACGAAAAAATGATGTCAGTAAAACTGTTAAATGTTGTAGTGAAGTCTTCGTGTGATGGTTTAGCGCGCGCGCACACACACACACACTTTTACCTAGAATGTCATGCCTAGATGATGATGTGGGTTTGACTTGTTTTTAGGCTCAACATCCTTGAGTTTAGCTACATACTAAGTCTAAATACATGTGAGTCCGGCGAGATGTCAAACTCAATATCCTTGAATTTAGCTACGTGCTGAACTCAAGTACATATGGGCATAACAAGTTGTTAGACTCAATATCCTTGGGTTCAGCTACGTGTTGAGCTCAAGTACATATGAACTTAACGAGTTGTCAGACTCAATATCCTTGAGTTCAGGTATGCGCTGAGCCCAAGTACATATAGGCCTGACAAGTTGCCAGACCTAACATCCTTGGGTTCAGCTATGTACTGAACTCAAGTACATATGGGCATGGCAAGTCGCCAGACCCAATATCCTTAGATTTAACTACACGCTAAGCCCAAGTACATATGAACTTAACTAGTTGTCATACCCGATATCCTTGAGTTCAGCTACACGTTGAGTCCAAGTATATATAGTATTGTCAAGTTGCTAGACTCATCACTCTAGGGCTTGGGATCATTCCAGAGCCAAATATGTATGGAACTAACGATCATTATAGACCTCATGTTGGGTCACGAGGCTTTGTTTGTTTATTCTTATTTCTCTTAACATAAACTATTAAAATTCAAGAATAATCATCTCCCAACATCTCTAGGTGTATAAAGTCTTCTAATAGCCTAACATATTTCCATCAACATTAATATTATGTAAGTGATATATATCTCTCATTAATTTTGTGTAAGAGATATTTATCTCTTATTAATGTTATCAGAAAAAAAATGAAACTCTAACCCCTCCATTCAAGCAACATGACAAGGTTCAAAAGCTATATATACCACCTAAACCACCTAGGTAAAGGTTTCAGATTTTTTTTTATTCTCTAAGCATTTATAATCTTATTCTTAGAGCATTTATCATACACAAACAAGAACAAATACTCTATTTTCTTAGAATTTAAAGCTCATTCTCTCATTTATTGCAATCCCTCATTAAAAGTCATTGTCTTTATCATCAGAGGGTCCCTAAACCCCACCAAAATGGACTGTTTTGCAGGTGTAAGGTCTTCTACCACCAACCATCAACTTCATGAACTCTAAAGAAAGGAATATTGATGTGAACGTTTGATTAACCACTATTCAAACACTCAAAAACCTTATTCCTTAGCATATTACATTTTAAAACATCATCAATTTATGATGTCTATTGTTACCCATTTTGGGACCCCGCATAAATATACAAACTACAAAATAAAAATAGTTGAAAAAAGTTGAAAAAATAAAAAATATATACATTGGTAGGAAAAATATGAAGAATGTCTAAAAAATTTCCAAAGACTAGTTGAGAAGAATCAAAATATCCAATGTTGAAAAATTGATGGTTCAATTTTGATTGATAAAGGCTCCATTAATAAGAAAAATTCAATTTGAAAAGAAAAATTCAAAATTGGATGTTTAATAACTCAATTAGGATTTTTCAAAGTTTAATTGAATTTATTGCGGGCTTAATTTCAGGGAAAATTGTTTTTGAATTCAATCTGGAATTTAATTGGAATGAATTGAAGTCTAAGGTTGAATTGCAATTTTAAAAAGCTAATTTGGTTAAATTAGAGGCTTAATTCATAAATATTAAATTTTAATAGGCAATTAGAGACTTGATTGAAGAAATTCAAAACCAAATACTAAATCGTAAAAGGCGCGAGACTTCATGGATTTAAATCAACAAAATCAGAGGCCAAGTTGAAGATACTAGAAAGTTTGATGGTTATTTGCGGGTCAATTTGTATAAATTAGGAACCGAGGACCTAATTGTAAAAGGGGTTGAACTATGAGGTTGATTATTGACTTTGATAGGGGTAAAATTGCTTGAAATTAAAAGTTAGGAGCCAATTATAGGTGCAATTAAAAGCAATTAAAAGAAGAAGGACTGAATTAAAGTTTGTCAAATCCTAAATTAAAAACCTTTATTTTTAGGGTTTAACCTAGATGACACATCGTTTAGTCACTGTTTATCTTTTTTTTTTTGGCATTTTTAGCTGATAGAGTACGCATCTTCAAGCGAATGAATATGATATCTTCGACCACTTCTAAGGCTGTAACTACCGCTATTTGATTGAGAAACACCTCTTTTACAAAGATCAGTTACTTCCATTCAACATTTACATCTCATTTTCTTCAATAATGAACCTAACAACATCTTATCATTGATCAATCATCACTATATTGATAAATAATAGGCTGATTGAGTTGACACCTTCAAATGAATAAATGTGAAGCTACAGACTTCCAAATTGAGCATGGTTGGATCCAAACGAAAGGTGTGCACCCCTTCTACCAACTTCAGGTGGTAGTCAACAACAATGACATTGGAGTTTCTTCGACAAGGCTTTGAAAATGGGTAACTCAGTCATCGATGACTGTGATACTCGTTATGAAAAAAATCATTCATTTTTTTATATGTTCACACTTTAAGCGTTCTCATAAAAGGTTGATCATGTTTCTCTCATAATCAAAAGGCTAGAAACAACTTCTTAGCCGAGTTTAGTAAAATCATCAAATTCTCCAAAACCAAGCTTATTGCAGAACCACCATTGTAAAACCAGTAAGGTGCAAAGCTTAAAACTGTAAAAACATACGCAAAAAAAACTCTACCATTTTAATCATAAGGCCATGCATTGATGAAGGATGATCAAACTTTAATTGAATCCATGAAAAAACCCTAGCAAAACCTTATAAATACCCTGAAAAAACAAGGGAGAAGGGGAGGAAAATCATGATAATAATGTTAAGTGTGAAGGTTTAAGAGCCTAACATAAGGATCTCTTAAGCTTTGAGTGTGGAAAAGTTAAACTTCAGAAAAGAAAAGTTAAAGGGCAGTAGCCATTAGTTGTGCTTTAAAGGTATAAACCCTCATTAGCCTAGTAGATGATGTCCATGAGGAACATCTCTAGCATGTTCTTGCATGTTTTATGGTGAACATTTTTGCATTGTATTGCTTTTAGCTTTGATTTTGATAAATGCACAAAATATCATTTTTTTTCTTTGTTTAATCTTACTTTGAGTTGTTTGTTAATGTTACTGGATATTTAGAAGATGCTTGGATATTTAAATTAAATGAAATAAAGTGATTTTGAAATCTGTTAGATATGACAGTAAGGTTATTGATGCTTTTTGTGGTTTGTTAGTGCATGTTCTTGGTTCCTGATCATTGTTTGGGTCCTAATCATGTTTGGTTGTTTGACAATGTTATTCATGTTCTTGAAAAGAACATTGCCTTAGCTCTATGATTTGGACCAATTTTGATCCATTTCTTTGCACAGGACACTTCGTTAGACTTTATTAGTCAATAATCTAAGGTTTATTTGCGCCAATAACTATTTTAATGGGTTTTAATCCTAGGCTTTTGTTTTTTAACCGAAACCTATTTTGACCACATCGTGATGATTATTTAATCATCGAAGTGGATGGATGCTAGATTATTGACTCTTGCATGATTTTCAACATGTTTGTGTCCTTGGTTTGTTCATATAATATTTGTTTTTCAATTCATGTTTTATAGGTTCATGAATAACATTCATCATGTTTTTTTTTTTTGTGTGTTTGATCTATTTTCTTTTAATTTTTTGTGTTTTTATATTTCTGTTAAGTTTAATCTATTTTTTTGGGTTTGGTTTTGTTTTTAGGTCAAACCAGAGTCTTTGGTTCCGTTTATGGTCGAACCAAAGATTTCAGGTCAAATAGTTTAAGGCCCTATTTTGTTTACCACTGTTTTGATAAAAACAAAATTTTTTTATTAAAGTAATAGGTTTTTGCAAACAAAGCCTAAAAAATAATTAAGAAAATAATAATTTTTTTTCTTTTTTCCATGCATGTGGAAAAAAATCCTAAAAATTATTTGAACATCATTTTTAAATCTAAAATATTTTGGCATGCTTTTTTAAAAAAAATAATATTGTATAGATTTTACAAGTTTGTAGAATTCTAAAGGATCTTGACCTATATTTCTAAAAATATTTAAAACTTATTTTGGTAAGAAAATATTATTCACTTTTAATATAAGGATAAAAATACCTAGAAAGGGTTAATATTGAAAATATTATTAGGTATAATGATTTATTATTGCTCATGTTTACTATGAGGATAAAAAATCTGTATGAGTTAATATCAAAAATATTATTAAGAGTAATACAACTCATTCACTCATAATATAGGATAAAAACTGTAAGGAATTTTATCTGAAATATTATTTAGAATGACACAATAGCCAAAAATTCCAAGTTCATCCCGAAAAAAACCTCAATAACAATTAAGGATATTTCATCATTCCAGACCAGGTTCTTGACCTAGAAAACTAGGGTTTGTTCATTGTAGCAAACCTACCATAGTAGGTTGATAGAAATAGAAATATCATCAGACTATAGCAAATAAAGAGAAAAAAACAATACTAGGTGGCAACTCTCTTATCCAACAAAAAACCATCCAGAACATGCCCGAGAAGGGTCGTCGCAATGCCGTGCCTCCCACGAAAAGGGTACGGCAGAATGACGACTCCACTAGGGGCCATTGGACTAAGTTTTGTTTTATTTTTTTATGCTATGTGAAAACTCATATTTGTTTATATTTTAGCTATGACTAGTTTACTTTATTTAAAGAGATTTAACATGCATTCTCTTTACATCCTGTCATGCAAAGACATTCATGCATCACTTACATTATTTGTGAGAGCACACACTGAAAAGCTTTAGGTTAGGTGAGGGACTAGCGGCTTACCTTATGACTATTAGTTAAGGTTTAAGTTTATGCAAACTCCAACTCTTCGCTGAGTGTTTAGACTAGTAATGATTAGTACTTGTACCATCTCATTGCCTAATGAGCCTCTATATTGCCTTCACGGAAGTGATCATTGGGACAATAAGAGACTAAATAGTAAACCTACTTTTTATCTCACGTAAAAGAGTTAGAACCTCCCTTTAGGGTGAATGCTCCATAATAGCTGTTTTGCATCAAGTTTGAGCATTGAAATGAAGAAGAATAGGGAAACTTAGGCGATCAAGATTTGATAGAGAAGTTGCAACAGTTGCCTAGTAGCAATTTCAATTGGAGAGCCTTGTTGGTCACAACGGTAGATGTCTTGATGATTTAAGGACAAAGACGCTAGGTACCTTTAGTCAGGATTACAGGTTATGTAAGTTATACCTTGTCCCTTGTGGTAAGACATCTATAGGGCATATAGTACATCCCGAGAACTATAAGGCTTGCCCAATTTTCTAGTTTAATCAAAGATCTATTGGCTCGTGAAGTCTTGGAGATTATAAAGTAAGTTTGGAATCACTTGGTTCTAAAAAAAAAAAAAGTCTGAAAGTTTGAGGGACTATGAAGCAGTTTGCATTACAGCACTTGTGAATGATAGATAGCCATAACTACTAAATTTTCCACAATAGAATATGAGCAAAATTTTGAATTGTCACAACTATCAGAAGAAGACTGCCCTATATATGATTTAAGAAAATTGCAACCGATTAAGACCCTGAATTGCATTGTGAATGAGGTGAAGAAATTGATGGCCCATGTTTAAAATATTGACGAGGTTCCATTTTTTAGGAAGTATAGGTGATTTATAGAAATCATAACGGTAAAAGTACCAAACTCATCAATTAGAGCTCTTATTCACTTTTAGAACCCTGATTCTTGGTGTTTCTCTTTTGGGAATGTAGATTTGTGTGTAATTATGGTAAATCAGAATGTTATTGGAATTTCCCAACCATCTATATATGGTTTATTTCCCTTTAAGAGATGACAAAGTAATTTCTCAATTGTCAAAATTGCTCAAAATTCCTAATCTGACTAAATTTTTAGAGAAGGATGCTATTGAGTTAAAGTGGAAACTATTAGAAGTTGGGTTAGAAAGGAAAAATTTACAACATGGATCCCTGATAGAAAGTGACAGACTGGTTGTTTTAGGTATAGTTGGCCCTGTGTTGTTTTCAAGCTTAACAGGTGTAATAAGTTTAGAAGTTGCCACTGCATTTTTGGAGTATGAAAGCACCCAAATTAACCCTGTTACTGCTATATTGGTTGAAACCATCCTAACCCTCAACCATAGTAGAAAAACTAGAAAATAGGCAATGAGATGTTGCACATTTATTATATATATGGATGGTGAGTCATATTGAAAACAAAGAAATTGGTCTTCAAAATTTTTTGTTATTTAACCAAAGACTTTTGAAGTTTATGGAAGAAGAAGAATGAGGAAACTTGGGCAATCAAGATTGGATAAAGAATTTATAAGAGTTTTTGAGTAACAATTTCAATTGGAGAGCCTTATGGGTCATAACAGTAGATGTCACCAGGTACCTTTAGTTAGGATTATAGGTTATGTAATTTATGTTCTATCCCTTATAGTAAGACATCTAGGGGGCATATAATACTTCCCAAGAACTGTTGGATTTACCTAATTTTCTGGTTTATTCAAAGATCCATTTACACGTGAAGTCTTGGAGATTATCAAGAAAGATTGGAATCACTTGGTTTTGATTAAAAAAAAAAGAGTCTGAAAGTTTAAGGGACCCTAGAATAAGTGAGGAGTATACAAGATGAAGGAATTTGACCCTAGCTATTGTTCCTAGGATGCCACCTTCTGAAGATGGACCTTTGCAAGTTATGGAAGTCCACGTCAAAAGAAAAAGGGTCAATGATAAGGAGGAGATGAGATAATAAGTAGAAAAGCTCTAAATAAAATTTAGTAAGAGCAAAAGAGACAAGGCTACTTTAGAAGCAATGGTGCTGGAAGGAGATAATGAGAGGGCATCTCTAGATGAGCATGTTCAATCCAGAGATGCAAGAATAACAATGTTAAAGCTGCATTTAGGCAAAGAGAAGGCAAAGGAATAATATGAGAAAGAGAGAGGAGAACTAGGTTTGAACTGGATGCAAAGCAGCTGAGAACTTGAAGCGTTGAAGTTTGACTTTAATAGCTATCAAGGAACTGCTAAATATTTATGCAGAATTGGTGAACAGTGTTAATAGATATAAGGAGCTAGACAAAAGATATGTGATGATGGAAAGATAATTAATCGAAGCACAAGAAGCAGCAAGGGTTTATAGAGAGGATGACCAAAATGGATGAGCAAATGGACAAAACTTCCAGATATGCCTAGATTGTTAGAACCAATGCTTAAAGTGTTGGAGGGGACATCTTTCGCTACCATCAGAGTTTAGTGAGACCGATGCTTTTCTGGCAAAGATTGAGAATCATGGCTTGCCTTCCTACCTTTGGCTACAAATGTAGTTGAAGAAAAAGACTAATGCACTTTTTTTTTCTTGTATTTTCTTTTCCAAAAGACAATGAAATGGACTTATTAGTCTTATTAATCAAAAGGGTTTTGACCTGTATTTTGTGTAAAATTTGTTTCTTGATAAGCATGATTCAAAGAAACAACTTGAGTAGAATTACCTCTGACAAAGAATGTGACAAAATAATCCATGCCCGTTATGCAAGCAAAGTGATGCCCATCAATCGTTTATGGAAAGGATAAATCCATATCCAATCTATGTTGGCATATGCATCATGATCATGCATTCACTTATAAATTGGCATATGCATTACATGTTCTGAAACATAGGTACCCTACCTAAAGGTGGTTGAAGAAAAAGACTGATGTACTTCTCCTTTTTGTAGTATTTTATTTTCCAAAAAAAAAACAATGTAATGGACTTGTAAGTCTTATTAATGAAAAGGGTTTTGACCCATATTTTTTTAAAAATCTGTTTCTTGATAAGCATTGTCACACATGTGTGGCGTCGCGACAATTGTCCTCCCGGAGCGCGATTTAGCATGAAAGGGAAAAGAACAAGAAATTCTTATTTCTTATCAGTAAAAGAAAATACAACTCACCACCTTGTATTTTGTTCACTAGAAATCCTATTGGTTTGCGAGAATCTAGATAAGAGGAAAAGTTGTGAATAGAGAGGATGTATCAACCCTAAAACATCTTACCTAAGATAAGCTGCATTGCTATTTGTCTAAAATAAACTAAGATTTTATTGTGTTTTCTAACCATTAGTTTGTCTAAGATTTAAGAAAAGCTCTCTTTAATAAGGAGGTCTTTATTTTATCAGGTCTAAAACTTAGTTATTCTAAAGTTAAAACATATGAAAATAAAAGAAACTGTCCTTTTATTTAATACTAGAAATGCATCTTATGTATAAGTTCATAATCCTAGATATTGAAAGAAACAAAATTATTTTTTTAATGTTTTTAAAATATAAGTCAAATTCTCATGACTTTAATAAACTAGTTATTAAATCCAAAATGCATGCAAAGTAAAAAAAAAAAACTATGTTTTATCATTTTTTATATAAGAAAATATACTGATATAATCTATTTTTGAGAGACTTGACCATGTATAAATTAAAATAAAATTTGTGTTTTTAAAAGAAAGATTTTTTTTGTTGTTATTTTTTTTAAGGAAACCGACTCATTCAATACCAAAAAAACACCTCGCGTGTATGTCATAATTCCAAATATTAAATATGAAATGATGAAAATATAGAGAAATCAAAATTAATTGCAAATAATTTATTGAAACTAAATTAAGGTCTTGTTTGACAAAACACAAATAACATGTTTTTATCAAGCTATTTTAAAACATGATATTAATTAAAGATGATTTAATGTTCGTCAACTTGAAATCGAACAATACCAAAAATCCGCATGAATCTTATTAATTTTGCAAACTTTGTTCAAATCGCATATTAATTCAAACGAATCAACATAAACCCAAACATAATTCATGCATTAATATTTAATGTAAAAAAAAAAGAAGCAATCACAATCTAAAAATAAACTCATAATTCACCACAAATATTTAAATCATTTCAAAATCAATAACACACATTAAACCAAATTTAAAGTGTCCAAACAATCCAAAACAATATACATAATAATAAGCATTTGTCCTAAAATTTCACAACATTATAGCAATTTCTCTAAAAATTATTTAAGGTCATGAATCCACCTTTCGAGGGTTGAGAATAGGTTATAAAGGCTGCTGCAACCAAGAAACAGTATTGGACATAAAGGAAACATAGCTAAACAGTGGCGGCAAGTTTGGCAGCATGTTTGCTCCATGCACCACCGCTTCTGTTGTCGCATGGAACCATGCACCACCATCACAAGAGAAGGTAGAAACCACGAGATCTAAAGCATCTATCATTCCTCTTTTTATCTGCACTGGCTATGTAACAAAAAATAACCTAGACAAAAAGAAACAAACACAACTAGTTTTGAGTCTTTCTCCTTCCATTTTCTCTTAGATCTACTGAGACATGGTTTTGTCACAACTAAGGGTGTCAAATATTATGGAAGGGTGGAATAAGTGAATAGTACATGCACGCGACAATGGCCTTCCCTTACAAGGGCCATCACATAGTAGGTCACCTAGTGCCATGTTCTCCTTCCATTTTCTCTCTTCCATTTTCTCTCAGATCTATTAAGACCTAGTTTTGTCACAACTAGGGGTGTCGGTTATTGTGGAAGGGTGGCAAAGAGGTTAATGGTTGAGGCACCAATTTATAGGAAAAAATTATCAATTGTGGCAAGAAAATGAAAGAAAATCTGAAGGGGGTGACAGTGGCATGAGATTTGGGGGTGGGCAACCTACCTATAGTGGTTGATGGTGCTATTAGTCATGTATTGTTTTTTTTTAGCTGATATAGGTAGTTGGTTTGTCTTGGTGGAGAAAAGGGAACCAACGTTGGGTTGACGATGGAGAGGGTTGATCCTGGTGAGGCTGGGTTACAAGGCAGAGGAAAGGTTAGTGGAGTTGCTGATGTAGTGGTCGTTGATGGCGATGCTGCTATTATTGGCGTGGGGTTGATGTTGGAAAGTGGTGACCATTACAGAGGAGATTTTGGTATGTCTGGACCATCTTGGGGTAAAGAGCTGATGGCAGACGAGAGAGGGGGTGAAAATTCCTTTATTGTATGAGGGTGTTATGGGTATAGTGATGAAGATAAAGAGATGTGGTCTCCTTCTATCATTGGGATGGTTTGTGGTGGTTTTAAAAGGGGCTGTCACAATTAGAATGAGTGAGTAGAGATGATGAAGGTCAATTATCCTCTCTTTTTTTGTGCGTGGAGACTAGGTGAGTATAATGGGTTTAGAGTTTTTTATGATATGTATTTTTGTGTGTGAGTAGAGAGAGTTGTTTTTTTTTTGGTATTTTTCTTTTGATTTTTTTTAATGGTCTCTCCCCTTTGTGTGTGAACTACCTATTTATAGGTAAAAAGAGTTTGTTATTTCCTCTAAATTGCTTGGTGCCCAAGCAACACAAAATCACTTTGGTATCTTATTTTTTTTCTATTTGCACTTTTGGTCCTTTTATCCTAATATTTTGTAGTTTTTCATTTTTTGTATTTTTATATTTTTTTGAAAAAGATAACATGAACATTAACTCAATAAAATTAATCAATGATTTTGAAAAGAGCGCGTTAAAAACCAAATGCGTCGAAAGTAAATTTTTGAATTTTTAATTCCTTTTAAAAAGATGTTGAAAATACCGAAAAAGACACAAATATGTCAAAATATATTTTTATTATTATTATTTGTAATTTGTCGCTATTTGTTGGATTTTTTTGAAAAAAAATAAAAAATGAAGGCAAAAAATTGGATTACAACAATTGTCCTCTCTCTTTACAATACTTACGATACAAAGTTTTGTAAGGGGCTTTAAGAACTAAGTTTGTAAAGAAAAGAAAAGAGTGTTGGGTATTTAAGCTCAGAATTTAGTCATTTTTAAAAAGTGACAAGCTGGAAGATAGAATGGCCTTTTGTTTGGGTGACTTGCTTGTAGTGTGAAAAATAACTAAGCTCTCTCACAAATGGTCTTTGTTCGAGCGACCAACCTATGGTTCATGATCGGGTGACCTGCCCATGATCTTTGGTCGAGTGACCTACCCGTGTTTGTGAAAAGGAAAGAAATTTTACAAATGGTCTCTGTTCAGGTGACCAGCCTGTGGTTCGTGATCGGGTAACCTGCCTGTGGTCTTTGTTTGGGAACCAGCTTGTGGTTCGTGATCGGTTAACCTGTCCATGGTGTGAAAAATGTCTAGGATTTTTCACAAATGATCTCTATTAAGGCGACTAGCTTGTGGTTACTATCTTATGTGTGTGGTGTTGTGGTGAACATCTTTTTGGATCAGGAATGGTCGGGAATAGAAAGGACAAGGAATTCTTGTCCTTTATTAGTGGAAAGAGGGAATGAGAGTCGTCACCTAGTATTTTGGTCACTGGAAACCCAAACTGGTCTCAAAGTCTAAGAAAAGGGACTAATTGCATAAATGGAATGTATTAGCACCCCTAATATGTCTTACCTGAGGTAAGCTGCATTGTTCATTTGGCTTATATAAACTAAAGTATTGTTATGTTTTCTAATCGCTGGTCTGTCTATGGTTGAAGAAAAGTTCTTCTAAGTAAGAAGATCATTATCTTATCAAATAAAAAACCTAATCGTTCTAATGTCAATATAAAAACAAAATGAATAACCTTTTCATTTAATATCGAGAATACGTCTTACTTATAAGTTTATAATTCTGGATACTAATTGAAAACAAAATATTTTTTTATATTTTTGAAATATAGGCTAAATTCTCATGACTTTAATAAACTGGTTATTAAATCCCAAAATACAATGAAAATAGATATTGTTGAATTTTCACATGGAAATACGATATGATGTTTTTATATTTTTTAGAGACGTAGCCATATACAAATTAAAATCAAAGTTGTATTTTTTTAAGAAGATATATTTTTGTTGTTTTTGTGGAAGGAAAACCGACTCATTTAATATCGAAAAAGCGCCTTATGTGTAGGTCACTATTCCAAATACTAATTATGAAAGGGTAAAAACAAAAGTGAAGAAAATCAAAATTGATTGCAAGATCGTCATCAAACCTTTGAAAATTTGACTAAAGCCACATTCAGCAAAACAAAATAATGTGTTTTAAATTGAACAAGATATCAATTTAAAAACAAATTATTTTTTATTTGACACCAACTCAAAAGCAAGCAAACACCAAACATTCACACAGATTTTCAAACATCATTGTAATCAAAATAAACAAAACACTGACCCAACATAACTTATGTGCTAAAATTCAATGTTGACATAGCAAACACAACCTAGAAAATAAAATATAATTCAACACAAATAATCAAATCGTTTCAAAATCAATAACATACATCAAAACAAATTAATAGTCTAAACAATCCAAATATTATACAACAGAGCAAACATGATTCAACTTCCATATCATTATAGTAATTTGTCAAAAAATAATTTGTGGTCATGAATCCACCTTTTGAGGCATTTAGCTTGTCCAAAGTATACTGAAATCAGTTAAAAGAGCTGTTGGAATAGTGGCTGGCAGCGCTTGTACCACGCGCCCCCACTACTGCCGGCGCGTGAATTCATGCATCGTCTTCGCTGGAGGATGGTGGGCTACTGGATCTGAAGCCCTATGGTCTGCTCTTCACTCGTACACCGACGGTGTTTCTCCATGCCCTCAGAGGAATGAGATCTGGCCTTCCAAAGCTCCAGTCTCCCTTTCCTTTCTTTATTTCCTCTAAACAGATCTACTTTCTTTTTTTGGTTCCACTTTCTTCTTCTTTTTTTTAGGTAGCTGGTGGTAAGACCAAGAGGCCGTTGGCGTGACTGTGTTTCTGTTGTCGTTAGTGGTAGCAACGGGTTGTGGTGTTGATGACCACGATTGGTATTAAAGGAAAGGGGAAAACATGACTATCAATGGTGGCTTTTACTTGGAGATGGTGGTGGGTGAAGGTTGTTGGATCTATAGGTGTTGCCATGTATGGGTTGTTGCTAGAGGCTAGTTGATGGTGATAAAGAAGCTGGTGTTTTCTTGGGGAAACTCACTATCATTGGTGGTGTTGAAGCTGAGAGATGGAGGAGGGATCAGGGGCTGGTGTTTTAGTTGTGGATCGATGGTTGGTAATAAAGGGGAGAGGTTGGGTGTTGGTGTTTTGGCTGGGGGTTTCTATTTTTATATCTGACGGCCAGTCAGGTGATGGGTGAAGGACGACCTTGATGAAGATGATGGAGGCATGTATCGAGAGAGAGCGATAGATCACATGGAAGGTTAGAAAAATACAGAGGTTATGGTATGGGTTATGTTGAATGGGTTATGTGGGGTTGCTAGAGGCTGGTGTGGGAAGGTGGTCTAGAGAAGATGGAGGGACCAGAGGGAGTGTTGTTTGGCACCTTAATGCCTTCTTTCTTTTCTTAGGGGCAGTGGGTCTAGGGTGTTTTTTTTTTTGTAGGTATTTTCTTCAGGTTTTTTTTATGGCTTCCCCCTTTGTGTGTGTTGTGTGTACACCTATATATAGGTGAGAAATTTTGTCTTCTTTTCCAATTGCTTGGTCAAACATATGTATTTTGATTTTTTAAAAAACAAGCAATATCAACGTCGACTCAATAAGAAAAATTAATGATTTTAAAAATGATGCATTAAAAGCCCAACGCATTGAAAAGACATTTGAAATTTGAATCCTTTTAAGACAACACTGAAAATACTGAAAATGACGCAAATATATAAAAAAACGTATTTTTTGGGCTTGCATTGGTTTTTGCTATTTTTGTTTTTTTTTTCAAAATACTTCAAAAATAGAGTTGAAAATTAGGTAGCAACAAATGCTCCTTGTTTATAATACTTACGGAGCAAAGACTTGCTAAGTGATTTGCGTAGTAAGTTTGTAAAGATAAACAAACCGTTCTTCCAAAACTAATCTTTCTCAAAACTTTTAGTTCCATTGATCTAAAACTGTATCTTTGCAGTAATCCCCTTCAACCAGAACCACAATTAAAACTATGTTCAACTTAGTTATTCTAAGACTACAATCTGGCGATCCCTTTTAACTAAAAACTAAATCTCTGTCTTCGATTAGGTTAACCTAAAATTTCAATCTAGAGACCTCCTTTAACCAGAACCTAAATCTTTGTTTTTGGTTGGGTTAAGCTGAAATCCCATTCTGATGATTCCTTTTAACGAGAACAAAAATGTGAACAACAACTCAGCTAACTTGAAATCTCCATCTAACGATTCCTTTTAACCAGAAGTAAAATCTTTGTCTTCGGATGGGTTAATGACACGACCAAAAGATTGATATCTTCTCCTAAGTGCAGGAGTGTCGAAGTAATAAATAACCCGGAAAGATCGGGGTCGAACCACAAGCAGGTTAACTATATAAATTATAAATAACAACAACAACAACAATAACAATAACAATAACAATAATAACAATAATAATAATAATAGTAAGTTAAAGATGAATTTGAGATGTAAGATTAATGTGAGGATTAAACAATGATAAAAACAAATGTCAAGGTTAGAGGATCCATTAATGGTATTTCAAATAAGTATAGTATAAACTCTTTTTATTACTCAACTGGAAACCACACACAAAGGAGGTTCTAATCGGATTATAAATTGTTAACATAATTACATTAGTTATCTTATTTGAATAATGTTAATACTTGTAAATATTGTCAGGTATTCATGATTATAACTTATGTTAACAACAAATCAAGTTCCTTTCATAGCACAGGTGTCGGTTATACCATACGGTTGGGCTATGAAAGTGCCAAGTATTTGTTG
>Ga0307518_10000561_pt1 | contig 28258 bp, 38 predicted proteins | sample 25_EM_MG_FD_203889 | JGI IMG/M metagenome (GOLD analysis project Ga0307518, IMG submission 203889) | Populus trichocarpa ectomycorrhiza microbial communities from riparian zone in the Pacific Northwest, United States - 25_EM | ecosystem: Host-associated > Plants > Roots > Unclassified | place... | reverse complement strand
TATTGTCTCTGGTGTGATCTGTGTCGATTAGTTTTAATCTCGGTGAAACAAAATGCACGCCCCTAGCCTCCCCTAGCTACGATGTCAGGTTAAGCACTCAGTTGCACAGAAGTCGTTGTGTTTCTGGGTGCCGGTGCGATCAACGAAATATTCACGAACCGGTCTGCCATTATTCCCGCAAGGATTTTTAAGGTGCGTGGTTTGCGGAGATCGTGGTTGTTGACCTTCACTGTGACTATTTCTGACTCGCACAACAGGGGCAATCATGATTTCTGTCTTCTTGCATAGTTTCACATTCTTCAATGGTGTGCCATGTCTTTACCTCCACCTTCTTTGCATATATATCTGGACTTGTCATTTGCTAACAATCATCCAGTTATCTACCAGCATATTTCCAAGGTATGAATTGATCATGATGCTTTTCAGCTGCCAGTGTCTGAACCCGAAACTAGCGCTTGGGGCGTCTGCTACAGACTCTAGTATCAGTGTCGCGGGTTGTCGATATTCCATTCTCATCGTGTTAGAATGCTACCATACACCCTCGGTAGTGCTCTGGCGTCAATATTAGCCAGGATTATGATTGTTCGCATTGGATCATACTGTTTAGTCACCTTGTGTGGGTGGGCAATCCGGACCCTTGGGTGGGGTCTCATGATCACGTTGGACAGCACCTCCAATGTGTATGCCATGTTCATTACCGTAATGCTTGACATAACCAAGCCGATACTTCTTTCAGCGCTGAGCAGGAATTATATCTGGTCATCGTGACAGCCATTGTCAATGGCTGCCTGTAACAGGTGAAATGTGTGTCCGCATTTGCTTGGGACCTACCACTGAACAGATGTAACTTAGGCGCCTCCTATAGGAATTAGCTGCCATGCCTCTGAAGGATATGGCTACCATTGACGGTTCATTGCAATTCCTCCGGTATGGATCCAGTGTTCACGAAACACACCCATGGCTTAGTACAGGAAGCTCAGTTTTGCGGGGGGGTCCATTGGAATCGCAGTGAACGAAACTGTTGTCTCAAGTGTTCTGGTCCAGAAATTGAGAGGTATAGATACATCTCCATCGGACCTGACAGCATAAAACAAGTTTCTTCAACTACTATCAGTTCAATCTCTTCTCCCGAAGTTCATCTAGATAAGTGAATGGTTTTCTCTTTGTGGGATGATGCTACGCTTAGAGCAGACGTCATGCGTGCCTAGTATGCGCGGACCATCAGTACGATTTGACTCGCGAACACGCCCATGTCCGCGTTCGGATTGTTGATCATGATCTTGGCCATTAAGCCCTATACACTTAAGCGAACCGCTGTCCATGAAGGCTATAAGATTGGGGATAGCGAGAACGGCGTTACATCTCATCCAAAAACCGAAGGGAAAGAAATACTACCCCAGGTGCTTCAGCAATTAAAGACAATGAATCAAGGAGTTGACATCGATGTTACTCGAGTTCGGTGGTGAATAGCAGGAACGCGGGCTTAAAGGAATACCCTCGGGTGGATGAAATATCCAGCTCAGCTGCGAGATCATGGAATTCAAGTACCCCTTGTAGAAATTCGCTCCGTTGCTGTATATTACTATTCATCCCGGCCACGGGTGGACAACACTCTTGTCCTTGCATATTTCCTTGCTGTACAATACTGAAAGGACTACTCACCGGTCCCTGCCACCTTCGAGTACCTCAAACACGAACCCAGTCAACAACCTTATTGACTAAGCTCACATAGCGGAAGATGCAAACAGTAAGAACATGTCATTCATCTTGTCGACGTTCCAACACAAGCTTTTCAAAATTATCCTAAATCACCTATGTGTATACCGCATCACCAAACAACACAAATCGCCAACGCCAACACTCGAGCACAGCGCGAGGGATGGAAAACGGAGAGGAGCTGAAAGGGGGTAATGAATGGTGGATTCGGACATGATGTCGTGAATGTTGCTCACCGAACGGAATGACCGAAGAGACCCACTTATTTGCTCTCAGAGACACCAGCCTGAGCAAAGCGCCATGCAATGTTATCGGGGGTATCACAAGTGGTAGTAGTACCAGATGACCACTCGTTGGGGATGGCAGCGCAAGTCGTGTCACCTGGGCAGGTGGTCAGGTGGTAGGAGCCGTCCCAGCAGGTAGCAAACTGCCCGCCGATACAAGCAATGTCACCATCGTCGCACGGCGAACTAGCGGTTAATGCTTTATACTGGTCATTCAGAGCCTTGGCAGCGGGACCGTTCTGCTGGAGATAGGCAATTGAACGACTGCAACGAAGAATTAGCTTAGCAAAGTAGTAAATGGGGGGTGAAAGTACGCACGCCTTGGGTGGAGATGAAGCAAACGACCGCTTGGATTCGGAGATGCCAGCCTGTGAGAAGCGCCATGCAATGTCATCAGGGGAGTCACAGCCGGTGGTAGTGCCGGAGGACCACTCGTTGGGAATGGCAGCACAAGTCCAGTCCCCAGGACAGCTGTACAAGTGGTAGGAACCGCCCCAGCAACTGGCAAACTGGCCGCCGATACAAGCAATGTCACCACCGCTGCAAGGCGAGCTGGCCGTCAGTGTGGCATATTGTTCGTTCAAGGCCTTGGCGGCGGGACCGTTCTGCTGGAGATTGGCGATGGAACGCCTAGAGTACGAAGAAGCGGCAGAGGTAAGGAGAGCGGAGGCGAAAACGATTGCAATAGAGTTGAAAGAAGGCATGCTTTGATACGGTTTGAAGGCGAAGGTAAATAGATAGGGTAATGTCGAAAAGTTGAAGTGAAGAACGAATAAAATGACAATGTTCGAATGAGAGGGAGCTCCAGGCTGAGGAAACAGAGCTGAGGCCCTCCGACCTTTTATACGTGGACCAGAGATCTTGAATCACAGTCTTGGCGAAGAGGCTGTATCGGCGTAAGCATGGCCGCCATCTGCTCTTGATCGGTGCAGAGCGGCGCATGATGCATGACGTTTGATTGATTTCAACGTCCAATGCAAATTCATGCATCTTACGTATAGTATAAATCAACCACTGAGTCCATATTCTTTACACCTATCAAGAGTCCGATGAGCTGGAGACGAACGCACCTGCTAGAACCTACTAGTTGACGAGTCTAGACAGGACTGGTAACCAAGAACGCTGGGAGGCGAGGCAGTTGCATCGCATTGCAAGTCGCTATGGATGATATCTATTAGCACAGGAAAAGTGATGAACGTTATGTAATTGAACGTTGAACGCGGATCAATTACTTATTGATCATGGACGTTTGAACAGCCGCTCAGAAGAGCGGTTGTGACGGATATCGGATAAGGTGATGAGGCATCAGCATTCATGCGTTCGTGGTAGACTTCATCAAGTGATCGAGGCGGGGACTACCCCAGCGAGAAGTCATCCGAATCTGCTGCTTTCAATTTCATGGGTCCCAATGTTTGCTTAGTCTGCCCAAGCCAGGTGCTCCTTTCTTCATAGAGGAATTATCAGGTCAGTTCGCTTCGAAAATAAGGCATGATTTTGGAACAGAGTTGACAAGTTACCTTGGTTTGAATTCATTAGGTTCCAACGACTTTGAAGACGGACCTCTGCAGTTGCACGGACACTGGCAATGCCGTAGAGTCTTATCCCGCCACGGGATCTACTCCCATTGGAGATTGCACAAAAAGGTGATACCATCCATGCCCTTCCTACATATGCTCCCCTTACGAGCCTGTAGTCTCTCGGAGCCCTGTCATTTTCTTTCCCTGCGTTTGACGATCTCATGAAATCCAAATCCAATATACACCTCTTCTCCGTGGGCTAGAGTAATTGTCCCCTCGCACCCCTTCATAGAACTCGCCTGCACTGCATTATAAAGTTTCAACCTCGGAATCTTTCTTTGTCATCTTGCTGGGGAAGAAAGTCTTCCCAGCATTTCCGGAGGCAGTGTGCCTCTAAGGGCCTTTCCGAGGCAAACATCCGGCATCGAGCTTGATCACAAGCACGCAGGGCAATTTGGTGTTCGTTGCGCCATTGTATGGTAAACTTTCTGCCGCCTGTTGCATCGATTTTCGTGGTCTGGATGATGACAGACCACAATTTCTCGATACTCCATGGGAAGACTAGATAACTTGTGCATGTTCTCTGGTATGTGCCTGTGCCTTTTTCGACCATCCCTTCATAGTTACTTGATAGCTCTAGCATTCTACTTCCAGAGGGCCTTTGTCCACTCTCACTGCAGTCACTCGACGCGGATCATGTGAAGTATATCCGTTGAAATTATCGCAGTGCTCGTCCACTGTAGCGGTGGAATGGGCCACACACTGCTGCGGCCTTGTTGCTTCAAATCAGTAATATAACAAAAATCTCATTTTGTCTTCGTGAGATGTAAGTCCCTGCCAGATCGCTAAGTTGGAATTTTCGGCGAGATGGCTAAGTTCCTTGGTCACTGGCAGTTCATCTTGTTGTGCTTCCAACTTATGAAACAAAGATTTCTGACCAAAAGATGACTGAGATTCATATAAGTAAGTACAAAGCTGTCATTAATGAATTGTAGGATGAGGGATAGGGGAAGAGAAGCAAAAAATGACTAAAGTCGTTTGGGGTGATGGACTCACAGCAGAGGATGTCTGATCAACATACAAAAGATAACAGTCAACAGAAGGCAAAAAGATTACCAATGTCACTATCAGGCTCGTCTGCAGAGTCCACGCTGCCAAGAGTCACGACACCCTTCCCGTTCTTGATGTACTTTTGTGCCTCATCCAAGATCAATCCAAACTGTTCATCAGACAGCGCCTTGATGGGTTTCAGATATAGTCGTGTCACATCGCCCAACACATTCTCGTTGAACTCGTACTGGCCACCTTTTGGGAGAATAGCAGTCCAGGCGTTTCCCGAAGCGGTAGTGGATACGAATGACATGTGGTCATTAGCAACCAATGTGAGTGTCCAACGAACCTGGCAAGGAAATCATAAGTACGCTGTTTCAACATGAGACCGAAATGGCCAACTTACTGCCGCACAAGAAAGCGCGAGAGCAGTATGCGGACTTTCCCGTTCACTATTCAGTTGGGGGATTTCAATGCGGCCTTGAATGAAGTTGAAGTGATGTGCAAATGTCTGAAGCACAAAAGGTGATCTCCACAGACCAGTCCAAGCCTGTTGGTTGTCAATGTTACTGTACAGTGTGAATAAACGAGGCAATGTACCATAACATCTGGACCTTCGTTCTCACTGAACAGGAAGCGATGCTTCTCTAGCATTGCCTTGGCAAACTCCATCCGTAGTTGGGTATCTTCAAAGTCAGTATCATGGGCAAAGAACGCAGTGATTACTGTGACAGCGGCTGCCGCGAATCCACCTCGCCAGTTGTCGAGGCTCTGTTTCGCCTGATGTGGGATGAATCCTGATGCACTGTAAGGATATTAAAAGAGACTTACGATGTAATAAACCGGTCCACCGATGATGACCGTGTGCTTGATTGAATGTCTGTACACCACATCCCATATCACCTGTAACACAACCTTGAAGTCTTCATCACAAATATTCCAAGGATTTTCATGGTGAGCAGCATAGTGTGCAAGTGCCGAGATGAAGAGTCGCCGCCAAACGTTGTTAGTTGTGCAACCCGATGGCAGATCACCGTTATTATACTTGTAGTTGACGCCATTGCCTGCCCGCAGCTGAGATCCGACGAGCTGCGTCTTGGCTCGTTTTGAAGGTGGGGCACTTGATTGCAGCCTTCCTGCATCTGTCTACAAGGTATTGAGACGTGGCTAATTAACAAAGAATAGCATCCGAAAATGTACCTGGTTATCTTGTCGCCGCTTTACACCCTTTCTGAGACTCTGAGTCACTGGAATGTCGTCATCGACCACCATGAGCTCGTCAGACTCAAAGGAGCGGCGTGTGCTCGGTCGAGTGCTTCCAGGAGTCACCCCAGTGGAGTCTTTGATCAAGGAACCAGCATTAGGAACGGACTTTGTATGACAAGAACGGCTGGTTGAGCGATGAGGAAGTAGGGGGGTGAGTGGTTTGAGTTTGGCAGCCCAATCTTTGATGCCAGCATATTCTTCTTTTGATTCAGAACCACTTTCATGGTGAAGTTCATCCAGACAATCCCAGTAGAAAAGGACAGTCTCAGTGAGCAGAACCATAGTGGTACTTTAGACGAGAAAACACTCAAGTCTGGTGTTTCCCCTTCTGGGCATCAGCGCTTACTTGAAGCTGAGTAGTACTAGTAGCTTGAATAAAATTGGGGACGGTGGACGATTAAGCCTGCTTTCACCAAGAACGACGTGGGGTCCTTAAGGATGACGCTTGCGAGCGGGCTGTAGAACGCGTCTTTCTCCAGGGCGTGAACTTCTTCACTTCACCTATAACCGCCGGCTGTCCCCATCTAATATCCATACATATCTTTGCCCTGGTGCTTGGGGAAGGTGCGAGCTGCTCTTCATGGAAGACCTTCTGGCGGCTGTTTAATGTTACAAGCCGAAGGAAACAGCACACTTTACGGCCCCAAACCAGGTATCTCTATGTAGTATTTTTCACCTTTTTGACGTCACCCTAACATGGACCCCACGGTAATACTGTCATGTGTGTGAGGGTATGGTACTCAGTACTCAAGTTTGGCCTCCTGTGTGGGACCCTTGTAGGCTAAGGGCAACAGGAGGACTTTCACTTGCAGATTCTTCTGTAAGCTCGGCGGTGGTGGAAAAAAACGCATGCATAAATCAAGGAATACCGCCTGGTGAAGGGAATACGAGCGCCCAAATACTACGCACGTGATCGATGAGCTAACTTTTTGTCCCTTCGGCTCAACCCATTCATAACCCGTAAAACTAATCATGGCAGCACAAGGAAATCCAGACGCTGTTGACGATCGACCTCGAAAAAGGACACGCACCAGTCTGAAATGCAAGGCTAGAAACCCTACTCAACATACAGGAACGCCACGCCTATTCGCCCCCTTCCGTGCACTGGGCATCATAACAAATCACATACCGTTCTACCTGCAAACCCGCTCTCACAAAGGGGCTACGGATGGCCCACGTATCCATATTGTAACATGCCTAGGGAAGTCTTGGGCATTGTGGGAGGGCGGCAAAATGACTTTGTTGTTTGTTGGCAAGTTTAACTTTCATCACAAATATCATGCCTTCTGTAACAGAAATGCAGGTCCCGAGGCCACAGATCCATTGTCATGTGTAGTGATTGACGGTGATGCAGTCTGGGGTGCATCGGGCGTGAACGCCATCAAGTACATTCGGGGGAAAGAAGTATGCATCTTTGTCCAACTGCGTCTATCTCCCTCACGAGGTTTGCAGGTTTGCAGAGCAACAAATCCCCTTGGAACTACACTGGCTTCCATCAGTTTATTTGGCTCACAATTACTTGCTCTCACAAAAGACGGCACACGAATGTTAATATGGGACGTTTCTAGCGATGGTATGTGATCCCGACGACAGAAATCGCTGGGATAATTGAAATGGTGCAGGACCCTCATTCTCGGCCAATATACACTTCGACATCGGTTTCACTGCCTCACTTTTGTTACATCCAGCAACTTATTTGAATAAAGTATTAGTAGCCAGTCGGGAAGGGAGCTTGCAGTTGTGGAATATACGTACACAGTATGTGAATCTCCAAATCAAGTCACAATACTGAATTTTCCGTGCAGAACCTGTATACACACCTTTTCCAGCTCGAAATTGTTGATTACAGAAGAACCAAGTGACTCTGCTACTCCGTTGTACCCCGTCACAGCTCTTACACAGTCACCCGCAATTGATGTGGTTGGAATTGGGTTTGCGTCTGGAGAAATCTCAGTATATGATATACGTGCGGATGAGAGATTGATGAGGATGTATATGAAAGGTGGTGATATCCGGGCTCTATCTTTCAGAAGTGGTCGGTACAAGCAATCCTGCCGCATCTTTGTTGGTCTGATGACAAATTTCAGACGGGCACCAAGTCCTGGCTTCTGTGTCATCATTGGGCCACTTGGCACTTTGGGATTTGAATTCTGGTGGTCGCCTGCTCCACCTTGTCCGAGGAGCACATGACGGTGCCATCACTGCAGCAGAGTGGGTCTGTGGTCAGCCAGTATTAATTACTTCTGGTGAAGATAACAGCATCAAGGTCTGTCCGGATTAGTCTTGTTGCCCCGCTTTAGTTAATTCAGAACAGCAATGGTTATTCGACTCTCCAACGGCTGCCCCGAGATTACTCAAGTTCCGTGCGGGGCATCACTCTCCCCCGCATCTCATTCGATATTACGGCGAGGATGGGAAACAGCTACTGACTGCGTCTGCTGATCGCAGTCTACGGTACACTTCTGTCGTGCGGGACTCCCGATCTTTTGAAATGTCCCAGGGTAGGGAGTTGATTTCCTGTGGCGCCCTAAAGACTGAACTTTTTCTTGCCAAGGTTCTTTCTCACGGAAAGCCGCCACTTTATCGAAGTCTTTGTCTTCGTTGAAGTTTCCACCTGTTATTTCTGTCGCACATTCAATGACTCGATCCAAAGATTGGGATGACGTCCTCACAGCCCATGCAGACGAACCTTTTGTACGGTCTTGGAGCGTTCCCAACAAACGCCTTGGAAAGCACACATGGAACTACGCCGAGACGTCTAAGAGAAAGGCACCATCGGGTTCTGTTAAGGTATTTCGTGCTGTTCATATCAAGATCTTCGCAGGTGGCTAATAGTAGTGTAGTGCGTTTGCGTCACAGCATGCGGCAACTTTGGTATTGCGGGCTCGTCCACAGGGGAGATCCATATGTGGAATTTGCAATCAGGGATCAAACGAAGAACTTTCAAAATCGACCCGTGTCCTCAAGCAACTACCGAGCGAACAGACATGTCGAAATCAAGAGAGATTGAAAATTGTATCACAGGGCTAGATACAGACACCTTGAACCGCGTTGTCGTTGCAAGTACATCCAATGGGAAGATCTATGCACGTAGTCTTCTTTTGCATCGTGAAATCCAAATTTACCCAAGCCTTCAGTTCTTTGATTTCCATTCCGCGAAGTTGGAACATACCCTAGTATTTTCGACGTCGGTGTTGTCAATATCCTTACACCGTAATTCTGGGCTTTTGGCCGTGGTTTGTGGTGATATGACAGTTCGTGTCGTTGACATCGATACAAGGCGAGTTGTGAGAGAGTTAGTCTGCGGTTCGAAAGACCAGGTATTAGACATTGTACGTGTATATCTCCGTCTCTTTTTCACGGCTAACCAAGCAGATTCCAGGCGGTCTCGCCCGATTCAAGGTGGATGGTGGCAACGTCAGGCGACTCTATAATACGAACCTTCGACATTCCGACTGGTCGTCTGATAGATGCTTTTCGTGTGCCAAGCACAGCTATGAGTATTGCATTTTCACCCACTGGCGATTTCTTGGCTACTGCTCACGCAGACAGCGTTGGTATCTTCCTCTGGTAGGTGAGTTAACTCTCAAACTAAATCATCCTAATGCACAAAAGGGCAAATCGAGCCCAGTTCGCGGATGTTGCATTCAGAACAGTCTCAGAGCAGGATGTAGAAGAAGTCAATATGCCGCCAGTGCAAGATGAACGCGAAGATGAAAGTGAATGATTCGATACCTCCAGCTATTACCCACTAATCTTTTTGCAGCCCTAGAAGCCTTGACAGCGTTGACGATGGAGGATGAACCTGTGGACGTATATTCCACACCTCCTCAGCTGGATGGCGACCTTGTGACGTTGACGTTGCTACCTCGCTCTCGTTGGCAAGCTCTGTTGAACCTCGAGGTCATCCAGGTATGTGCGATAGACCATGCAAATTGTGGGAAGGTGGTACTCAAGTCACTTGAACGTAGCAACGAAATAAACCCAAGGAACCTCCTAAAAAGCCCGAACAAGCACCCTTCTTCCTTCCAACTCTGCCTAGTGTCGAACACCGGTTTGGAATTGACCAGAAACAAACCGAAAGCGCGAAAAAGACCCGACTCGACAAAGCTATGGCAACCTCCAAAAGTATATTCCATAAAAAACTTGCAGAATTACAGAAAAAGGGCAGGTGTAGGTATTGCTCACATCCCTATTTCTTCAGTGCTCACGACCTTTCTCAGCTGATGATGACCTCTTCGATTATATCAAGAGTTTGTCCCCTGCCGCCATCGACGTTGAACTACGGTCATTAGTTACGCTCAGTCACCATCAACAGTTCCTTCATGCACTGAAACGGCGACTACTCTCACACAAAGACTTCGAAGCCGTTCAGACATTGGAAAATGTATTTTTACGGTTACATGGTGATGTGCTGATTGAGAATGTGGAACTTCGATCAGAATTAGAAGAGTTGCTTGAATTACAAAAAAAGGAGAGCGAGCGTATTCTCGAATTACTTTCTTCGTCTTTGGGTACTCTGGCATTTGTACGGGACACGATGTAGAGTAGTTACATTCAGTGCATCACGTGCAGAGTGCGACGCGTGACACGTGACAACGAAAATCTGGTCAACGCGTTGGATGGACTCATCCATATGTCTGATCTACTAACAGCGTATGTTTGGTTTTAGGCCCACTCATACTTCATCCCCTGCCAAATCTCTGGCGGCGACTGGATCCTTTACAGTCCCTGCATCCGACGCATCGCGGACATCTGTAGTGTCAAAATCTGAGCTTCAAGCACTCACTCCCGCAGAGGTCGAGTTTCTGGACGCAGTTGTGAAGAGAATACCCTCGAATGCCACATCTTTCCTTGCGGGACTCAAGGCGTATAATGACGAACTGCACGAGCACGGTCTGGATAGTCAAACCGAGACGGTTCACTACGGCAGGTTGCTGGAACTTTGCAAGTTAAGGGGTCCCAGTTGGCAGGCCAAGTGGGATGGCATCAAGAAACTGTATGGTTATGTAACTGCTCCCATTGCCAGTGGGTATGTACCTCTGGCCAACAAACGCGCCCAGTCTTCTACTGGCCAACCCCCATTACCAAAATTCGCATGTCCACCCACACGCCTTATCCCCGTACGCCATGACGATGACGACGTGTTCACGATTAACTCCCACCAAGATCACGATCAAACTGCAACGACGGAGGATGACCGGTGTTCATCCACGACGGAACAGGACAGTACACCAACCAACAACGTTGTTGATGGACACAACCAGGTCAGGCGGTCAGTGGATCTAGCACGCCCTGCAAACACACCAGCTTCTCGTATTTCAAATCCCATTCTCCCGCACAGCTTGACGCGCCAGGCCACACCTCGGCCCCAAAGCGATCGCTTGCGCCTGAATAGGGTACAAGTGTGGGATGACACTTCAGATACCACAGAAGGTATTATCCTATCGCCGACCACTACGCCACCCTCCTATCGAGCAGCTGTCCGAGGTCCACACACCAACGTGACAACTGGCTCTCAAAACCAAACCCTTGTTCAACCGCGTTCCCCTGTCCAGCTTCCGAAATCTGAGTCCCTCATTCAAGTACCTGCCCAGACACGTGAACGGAAAGGCAGTGTTATTAACGAAGAAGATGCTTGGAAGAAGATTAAAATGGAAAGGGACGAGGAAGACGCGGATAAGTTCCGCGAATTCAAGCTTCTCGAACGCTGCTGGGAGACATGGCTACTTGGTTATCAGTGGATAATAGTGCGGGCACATTGTACTCCTTAGGTGACATGCTAACAAAAGCTCTTTAAAGACTACAAACGAACAAGTGACGGAGGCACATGATAATGTTACCCTTGGATCAGCCCTTCGTCGGTGGCACAACCGCGCTGTGTTACTTCTTGAGAGAGAGGAGCGTGCCGCCCGGGTAGCTGATGTTCGCCGTTTACGTGTAGCTGTGGCAGTTTGGAGGTCAAAGCTGAAGGAAAAGAGGCAGTTGATGTGGCAAAATGAGATGCGGGCCAAGATTAAGATCATCAGGGAGAAAAGAGGATACCGGGTCCAGAAGGGTGCATGGGCGAAGTGGCGGCAGGCGTATTGTCTCCGACTTGCAGAAATGCAATTCACGGAACGTTGGAAGACACGGTTTTTCCTTCGCTGGAGAATGAAGGTCGCTAAAATCGATCGTCTGGAGGTTTCCGCCATCGATTTTTCTGATCGGCTATCGTGCAGTGCAGTTGTGAGTGCATGGAAGCGGTGGAGGCGTGCTATGAGCGTCCTACGCGCGGAGTATTCGGTGACTGTGAATGTAGGTCTCAGAGTGAAACGCGAAGTTATTCACGTCTGGAAGAAACGCACGTAAGTACAAGCCGGTGACAGCCTCATCTTAGTTCTCATATTTCAATCCTTTTCACAGTCGTGACCATCAACTCGCGCGTGCGTTTTATGATGTGTATATTTTGAAACGGGCACTAGGATCATGGAAAGCGGCTCGCGACCGGATATGTGTATGTATGTGTAACATTTAAGTGGCTCTCACTCAGTTCTGGAACAGGCTATGGAAAGACGTGCGGACAAGCACCTGGCAAGGCAGGATGATGTCCTCGTCCGGGCAGTGACTAGAGTTTGGAAAGCCCGCGAACGAGGCAAGCTGCTTGAGAGGGTAAGAGACCTGCGCCTTCTCAAGAATGTTTGGTCAACTTGGCAAGAGCGGATACGTGAATTGCGACATCTTCAAGGTGGTCTGGAATGTGCTTCCTCTCGTGACCTTTACTCACGTGGCCTTCAGATTATGCTATGGCATTTTCTATGCGATCTAATTCGTATGTTGTAGCATCTGCTCTTCGACAATGGCATCAAATGTACACCATCCATCAAAATCGCTATGCATTTGCTATCCAGCATCATCAAGCGCGTGTACAGTATAATGCCCTTGTCATGTGGCGGATACAATTGCGCACAAAGCTCAAGCTGTTGAAACACGCCAGGATGGTGGAGAAATTCTTTGTCCAGAGGCGAATGCTCAAATCATGGAGATGTAAACTGGAGATGAAGAAGCGATTGGAAAAACTTAGGGTCCTCGAAATCCAGAAACTCCAGGTTTATATGACGGGTATGAATTTTTGCTGTTGCATATATTTAATTACTCATACTCTTTCTTTAGTTTGGAAGCGAAAGGCAATTCGAAGACAATCACTTCGGATGGCTGAGCAACAAATTATTGAGCGGGTCACTACGGTGGGTGTCTTTTCCCTGGAACCACCTGACGTCCATCTTACCTCGTACTCAGCGACTGATGGCGAATGCATTGAATCGGTGGACAAATCGTGTCATTGAGATCAAATTGAGGGAGCTAGAAGTGTGTCAAAAGCGCTCGAATGCCTTGATGACGTGCGTAGGACACCTGCGTTGGTTGACTGCTACTTATTGATGGCCCAGGCTCGCTTTCAACAAATGGAAAAATGTCTGTTTAAGGCATGTCGAAGACCTTAGTCTGATGGAGAGTCATCTTGATATCAAGCGGGCTGGTGCGACATTTCTCTTGTCGCGTAACCAAATATTCAGCAATTCTTTAGAAACTATGCGTCGTGTTTTCCACCGTTGGCTTGCGGCTGCTCGTTCCCGCCATCAAAGGCGGGTTTTATTGCGCGATAAGGAGCTTCGATTTGATCGGGCAGCCGTACAGGTTGCCTGGGATAAGTGGCGGGAGAAGTATATCCGCGAAAAGTTGAGACCTATTGTGGGTTTCTATGTTATCCGCGGTTCCAGCTGGTTGACGTTGTGCTAGGCAAGCCAGGTAGCAGTACAGTGTCAAAGGAATCTTCTTTTCCGCGCTTTCGGAATATGGCTAGCAAATACAAAGGTGTGCATTGCATTATATTCTTTTCGGTCTTGTTCTTTACTCATAGCTACTCAAAAGTCCCTTCCAGCTATCCGCTTCCGCACCTTTCGATTGAAACACAAAATTTGGGGGAAATGGCGAGCGGCCATGCCGCAAGCTTTGCAAGCAAAGAAGGCGCGTGAAGTGCATGCTAGGGCAGTCCTGTGTAAGCGACATTTCCAATTAATGGATTATGTTCTTAATTTTTCTCAGCACGAGCATTTGAAAAATGGCACCAAGCACATAAAGTAAAAAGGCATCTAAAAGAGATCGCGTACGTTTTGAAGTGTGCAGGTCCCAAAAATTTATTGATGATTTCCGTGCAGTCGGGCCAGATACCTTCGCTTGCCCCCGGCCGTTCCAGGACAGCCTGCGGCTACTTCGAAATCTCCTGGTCCGCTTGTGCCGGTTGGAAGTCGTAATGCTTTCCCCCGCCGAGCCGTGCGTGCAGAACCTGAAACAGAAGAATCAGATGCGGGCCCGAGCCGCCCTGCAATACGCTCAACTGCCCGTACTCCCAGAGCTGGCATTGCAAGTCTCCTATCGACTCGTGCATCTGCCGAGTCTGTACCTCGTGCCCGTCCAAAGTTGTCTAGTCGGGGAGTACGAGATTCCAGTCCTGCTAGATCTAGGCATTCGACACTAGCTACCGACGAGCCACCACAGTCGTCGAGACCAAAATTCGGTGGGGGACGTAACCCCAGTCCCGCGCGGTCGAAATCCTCATATGTAAGAGAATCTAGTCCAAGCCCCGTTCGTCAGGGTGAGCCAGAACGGAGTCGATTGTGGCATGAGCTGCGACAAGTGCGAATGAGGTCCCGGCCACCCACTGAGAAATCCAGATCACCTGAGCCACCATGAAGGCATCGTGTCATTATGTTGTGCTCCATGGGACACCGTGTCAGTTGGCAGGGACCTCATTTATGTATGTATGTGCGTTGGCTTGCCGTCGTATTTATTCGGAGCACCCTGAACTTCCTATGCTACATCCTCGTTGTGTATCGTATGCCCGTATGGATAGGATTTATGACCATCCTCTGTTGACTGATCCACAGCTTGCCGGTCCACACGACCAGCTATAATGCAGTTGACTGGATATGAATGCTGAATTGGAGTGCCTCCTGGTACCACTTACAATCAGCCGTATGGCAGGTGCGAGCTGATCCCGAGCTCGATATGTCCCCAAGACTGCCACAAAATTCAATAGATTGTGGCTAAGGGGGGGAAAGAAAACGTACATGTGCAGTGTTGTCACGAGTTCTGGTAATACTGCCAGCCCACCCAATTAGCGATGACAAAATACGAGCTGGTGGGTATGAGCAAGAGAACAAAGTATTTGTAGTGGGTATCCTGTGCAAGGATATCGAGCAACTGGTGCGATCTATACGTCAAAAAATATGTAAGGCCGCTGGCGAAAAAAGCGACACACGTAGATCCCTGTCGATGGAAGGAATGCACTGAGGAGCACTGCATAACTCGCGACGAGAAAAAAAAGGGCAGTGAACGCGACTATAAGGTGGCCAATGTTCAAGGAGAACATGTGTTCTGCCGTCATCCCGAGCAGCGCGAGGACAGGGCCTTGCACGATCTCTCGCCAATGTAGTACCGCCCCCTGATCAAATCGAACTCAGGAAACATTTTCATTCATACATGACTGTGTCCTAAAACTACACAACGATTACGAGCAACGCAGATCTTCGGGGAGCTGGAATGCAGAGTAATGTACTGAGGATGGAGGCCAGGAATGCAGTTCGTACTAGTACAAATTAACAGTGTAGCAACATATGAAGGGAGAAGCGATGGAATGCATGCATAAAACAAACATGAGATGAGAGAACGGAAATTATCCATGGCATGACAGCGGAACGAGCTTCGTATACAGGCAAGTGTCAAGGAGAGCATAGCACACAAGGCCTCATCGGGAAAGCCTTTTTTGGTAGCTGGGTAAGGGCGGGAGCAAGAAAAGTGGTCAGATGCTTAACTTCCGTCGCTTTTCGACATTTCTGGGTGGAATCCCACAATGCCGTCTCCTAGGACCACTCTCCGTGTCGGAGATTTCAAAGTCTGACCGTGAGTTGGAGACAGGGAAATATTCAGGGCGCTCTTCCTCAGCGCTATGCGCCATCATGGAGCTGTGTGAGGACAGTTCATAAGGGCTTAGTCCCCTGTCACCTACTATACCAATACCGCGCGAACGGCCAAGAAGCTGTGGCAGAGTGATGGAAGGCGCTGAAACAGGTTGCATGTCTGAGGACGACACGCTCTCCTGATCTGGTGTCAGACGATTCTCTGAGAAAACCAGGCTATACCCGTTAATTGTTCCTTCGCCAAAGTCGGATTTCTCCGAGGCCAACGCGCTTGAACTGGCATATGACGAGACAGAGTCCGCTAAACTTATCCGCCTCTTTTTCTTCGATCGTCGAGTGGACGTCGAGTCCGAAAGGGCGATTGCTGGGGAATGAGTGTACTCCATTGCTTGGAAAGTGGGCATGTAAACCGGTGCAGAAGAAGCATTTTGAGGGGAACCAGGCCCGGTGTCTTTATCGCTATTCGTGGAACCGAATGGATCTAGACTGGAATGTTTACCACGAAGGAACGGACTGAGTCCAGTGCGCTTCTTGACTTGTTCAATGATGATATCAAGACCTTTACCAGTGACAGTGGGACTGCCTTCGCTGTATTTTCCGTAAGTTTCGCCGTCTTCTACTGCATCGATAAGCACACCGCCTTCTTTAAGGCGCCTGTCTAGAGCCACAGCAACTGCGTGGAGGCGGTCATCATGGGCTGCAAGAACAGATATGCCTTCGGAACGACGAGCCCAATAGGAGAACTGAGTATTGGACCAGCCGGACAGGACGAGGATAGTAGAACGCGTGAGGGTGACAAAGCCCGCCGGACAGTTGGAGAATAGATGGGTCAGCGACTTGAGGGGATTGTACGGGTGCCTGCATAATAATATGGTAAGTAAGACCCGAGCTTCGGAGACATAATGACGCCAAGGGTGGGAATGGCAGTCGAACACGTACGGGACATAAGTTCTCAGGACCTCTTTGACGACCTCGACCTTTACGAGAAAGTCGATTGCCGTGGCACCAGGCGCTGAACTTGTGTCGTCGTTTGGACCTTTACCCCTGACCCGCATCTTGGACTTGATGGGTCCAAGACGCCGCTCAAAGAGGCGAGCAGAAAACGTGTTCCACTTCGCTTCGCCAAGCTGCTCCTGCAAATATGCAGCAGCATAAGGGTCCACCTGAGAGGACATTCCGGCGTTTATGCGCCTGTTGGCTGCACGGCTCTGCGGCGGAATCAGCTCGAGAGTATATATGATATAGAAAAAGGGGTTCACATCGGTTTCGTTCCTGGCCAGGTCTGCAGGATTTGATTGTACAATGGGAGGGAGCATGGTATGGGCATGTCCAGATGGTTTTTGCGGTGACGGGAATCGTGTTGCGAGATTGTTGGAGGTACTTGAGAGGTCTTGCATGGTGGAGATGTAGCTGATTGAGGAAGAAGACGAGGGGGACGACTGATACGGGGAGTCATGCTCTGGGGAAGGTCCGGTAGAGGGGAGATCATGCGTGGAGTGGAATGGTTTTGGGACTAATTGAGGACTGTCGTGGATAAAAGTGGGGTTTGACGGGTTTTGGATTTCGGATACGAGGACGTAGTTGGGGTCTAGGTGGTGGCCGTCCTGGAGGTGACCGTCCGGCAGCGAGTAAGGATATGAGCCGAAGGATGCGAGATTGTCTTGGAAAGCATTGCAGGGACTATCTGAGAAGGAGCTATAATACAGGTTCGTCTGAGAAGTACTGGATACAGGAATGGTGGAGCCCATGCAGCTAGAGAAGTGGATGTCGAGGTCATGAGCGTCAGCGTCGTCGGTGCGGTCGTTGGCATCGTTGCGGGGGTAGTGGTAGGAGTGATGGGAGGCGAGCAGGTCGAGTCCCCCGGTGTCGGTGCCCATGGTGAGACAGGAGCAGCTCGAGGGTAGTAGTGAGGAATGAAAGGAGGGAAGCTAAAACGACCCAATGACACAGTAATTAACCGATCGCTGCTGCCATTTAAAGAACGTGGAAAACTCATTCCTCTTCTCTTGTTTCCATACCACAACCATCCTCCTGCCTCGTCACCATGAACGCGCCCCCTCAGCTGGCCAGCCCAATGTGCGATCTCACCTCATGCCATGCGAAGAAGAACTCACCCGAAACGCGTTACAGGATTCATGCCAACCGCCTGTCTCCATCCTCAAACAACCCATCTCGTTCTCCATCTCCGTCGCCACTGCCAGAGATCCCCAAGGAAAACCTGAACCTGAACCTAGGATTCTCTGTCGAATCTATCATGGGCCCTCCAAGCGACCCTTCCTCGCAGTAAGTGTGATCAAGTCGGATCAGTCGCTTCTTAGGGGACAAGCGGTCACGGTACCTCGCAGAGTCGAGAGAGTGCAGAAGCGGGCAAGTAATGTTCTTAAACTAACACAGGAGCACGAGAAGTTGAAAGAGGAACTGAGAGCAATGTCCGAGCGGCTGGAGGCCGCAGAACGGAGGCGTCGGGAATTAGACAGGATGCAAAAGCAGCAGCAACCAAACCAACCCGCCCAGCATTCATGATAGACCCACCCTTGCGCACACTTGATACCCCTCCAATGTGTTTTTCCAGTCTTTCAGTGGGCCCTCAAACACGTCTGTGAACGCTTTCGTAGATCTGATACCCAAGTATTTTATTTCTTGGATACGACTGCTTGTCACATTTCTAATTCCTGTCTTACCACTGTCACCTGAGATCGATGAACCTTGTGCATTTGCATTTACTTGGTATGGTTGGACACTAGTTTATCCACGGAGACGGATGCAAACCTGGCGGACACGGTTGTCCGGTCGGAACAACAGGGTCACTTGACCCCCACAAGATAAAAGCAGACTCATGTCAGCGTTAGCACCTGCCATCTCTCTCCCGTAGTACACCCCCATGTCGAACACACGCAGGTTCTCAGCGACTCTGGGGATGACCCCCGCCAAGCCCCCGCCAGCGCGGAGAGGATCCGAGCTCCAGAAAGGGAGAGACAGGCGCGGATCTGGCTACTCGTCTGGTTTCTCGTCCAGGAGACCCTCCATCGATCCATCCAGGCTGGTCCCGATGGACAAGTCGGTGTCTTTCTCGGCGAGCCAACGAATGGTGTGCTGATTCGTTGAAATAGGACCACCCATGTCGGAGGTACCGACAACTTCAATGTCGTTTTCATTGGCGCTGGGAACATCATGTTTGGTATGCGCAGTCCTAAATTCCCCTGCACCACATCCGAATCCACACCCCCCAGGTTCGGACGAAGGCCCATGGAATCACTCTTTCCGTTTCGAACAGTCAGTTCCCTATGATCTTCTCTGATATACTCCTCCACGTCTTTCTCTCAGTAAACTCGGTTTGCGTCTCAAGGTCGTTGCAATTATCGATCCCGCCATTGAGCGTGCAAATGCTGTCCTCAAGAAGAAATGCGACTCCTTTGTCGTCTCCGCGTACCAGAATACGCGTGTTTTTAAGACACTAGAAGATTTTGTCAAGCACATGACCGAGAAGGAGCGTCCCCGGGCCGTTGTCGTCGGAAGCCCTCCCATGTTCCGTGGCACGCAACAACCCGGTCGCGATATCGAAATGCAGATCATGAAGTATTTCCCCGGTGTCGCCATGTTTATCGAGAAACCTATTGCCACTGGCCTCAAAGTTGAGATCGACGAGACATTCGAGATCGCTAAACTTATCTCGGATAGCAATTCGATCTGTTCTGTAGGGTGAGCCGGTCACACTGTTGCTCCGGTTTAGCCTAACTGATCGGCCCGATATGCAGGTACATGCTCAGGTATCTCAAGGCCGTTCAAAAGATGAAACAGATCATCGAAGAAAATAATCTTATCGTCATGGCCACCATCGCCCGATATGCTTGTGCCTATGAGTCGATTGCCAAGCCTGACTGGTGGGACAAGTCGAAGAGGTAAGCGTTGCCCTACATCCGTAGCGATGACTTGATTGATGCGGTTTGTTCAGCGCTGGTCCTATCGTTGAACAGGGAACCCATTTCTGTGACCTCTCCCGTTACTTTGGCGGCGAAGTTGACATCTCTAGTGTCACCGCCCACTCGCTCGAATGGGACGAGGAGGCAGGCCACCTTTCCAAAATGAATGTAGATGAAGGCAAGATTGCCCCTGAGAACAGGATCCCGCGCGTCACCGCTGCCTCTTGGTTTGATTTCTCCTCTGCCTGGTGGTACCTTTCCTAAACACGTTACTTTCTTAGGAAATATGACTCCGGGGCCGTGGGAAGCCTGGTGCATGCTGTTACCCTCCAGGGCCGCAATTACAGTTGCGAATTGGAAGTCCATGCAGACGGTTACTCCCTGAAGTCTGTTCCACCTTTTCTCCCCGCATGACGCGTTGCTAAATGCGGTGTCCCAGGCTTGTTAACCCCTACGTACAGCCGGTCCTGTACGTGCGCAAGCCTGGGGATGATTACGAACAAACGTTCACTTTCCCCGACGATGACCCATTCTTCTCTGAGGTTCGTCAGGGGGGGTTTTTTTTTTCGGAGATCCGGAACTAACCCGCGTGATCAGGTTTCCAACTGGATTGATATCATCGAGGATATCGAGGAAAACCCCGAGGCGGCACAAATTCTGAGTACCTATGAAGGTACGGAAGCGTTTCCGGTTATGTAAAAGCAATTGATGTTGACGTTTCATGCAGACGCCTGTAAAACATATGAGTTCACGTGGGCCATTCGTGAGGCCAGTGAGCGTTCGCGCGCTGCCACCTTGGCGATGAAAGGGGCAACCGCTACAGTTGTCGAAGAAGCCGTTTCTGAAGAGAGTGAAGCTTGATCGCCCCCATTAGATCTGTCTTGCATAGAGTTAAAGCCCCCATAGATAGCCTATCTCTCTGTTTGTAAATGTGACTCACATATGACCACGCTACAGCCTCTGATGGCATGATCGCCGTCACAGTCTCGACCGCCCAGACCTTGTTCCAGGCCATGTCTGGGGATGAGACTCCTCCAGCGTTTGCTAGATCCAGCCGAGGAAAGATCCGAAGACAGGGGGACAATGTAATAGTAACCCTAATCCTACCCCTAAAATGGGTTAGTACTTGCTGTATTTTTCATCCATATATTTCCGCTGCACCAAGGTGGTGCCTAACCATAGTATCAATCATACATACATAGGCTAACTCAGATTCACCACGTCTGAACTAGTAAGGTACGCCAAGTCTACAGCATGGCAGCTCGATGACAAGATCGCGGCGGAGGCTCTATGATAGCTGGGAGCTTATCCAACGGGTTCATTTGGGGAGTGATAAACCCCACGGACGTACTAGCCAGGACGAAATTCGCGTTATCAGCGACAACTCAGTTACCGGTTCATGACGCATATGACACACGGAAATGCAGCCCAGGCCAGGCCTCTTTAATTATGACGTCAAGTAAGCAGGAAGGGTAAACGGCGAAGGTGAAAACAAATTAGCCTAATCATTGTGCTATCAGAGCAAAAATCGATGATGGTAACCACCATAGAACGTACATGGCGAGCAAGTGTCGAGTGCTTCAACGTTTGACAGGCTCGTCGGCCGATAATGCAGGGGATCTCTTTGCAGGGCGTTCCTCTCCGTTGTCACCATCCCCCTGAGAAGAACCAGGCTGCGACTCCTCAAATTTGCGTTTTCTCGCGATCCTGGCTTTCTCCTTGCGTGCTTCGTCGCGCCACTCTGTCTGCAGATGCACTTTCAGCGTCGGCATGTTTTTCATGGCCCTTCCGCACTTCCAACAGGCAAGGGCGTCTTTGAGGAAAGGCTCGTAATCCCTTGCCTTGAGTTCGGATTTCTGCGGATGTTCGCAAGGAATAAAAATGGAGCAAAATCAACGAACAGCCTAGAGGAGTGCGCACCATCTCAAAGAAGGATGGATCCGCTTCAAACCATGACAAGACATCACTCAGGTGAAGAAAGAATCCAAGCTCAGGGTGGAACGAGTTATAGTGCTTCTTATTCTTCAACTTTTCTGAACACAGGTCGCTGGAGATAATGTGAAGGTGCAAGTGTCTGTAAACTTGGTTGGCATTGGCAGCGAGGCAAGTCGTAGTGAAAATGCCTACTGCATGCTAGGGACAGGATGGAACCCCATCCAGATCTCCCATTGAAAGCCGTATCGACTCAGCATTTCCTCTTGAATCATCTTCTTGACACTGTCCGCCTCATTACTCAATTCCTTCAAGACGGCCCTTGCCCTCTTCTTGTCGGATTTGAGTAACGTGCGGAGGTTGGTGAGTTCCTCTGCGTCTAGTGGAGGTCTGATGCGTGGAAGCACCAAGAAATGGAAAATCGCCTTTGGAAACGCGTCATATACAGTAAGACACGTCTCGGTGTGGTTGAACAGAATTGAGGGAGGCAGCGTCTCGGGCCTTCCCCGCTGTGCGTACGACCGTAGCACCGTCAACTCTGCCATGAAGAAACGGCGGGGCACGAAGATCCGACGGGGGGGCTGAACAACGTCCGCTCCAAGTCTGGGCCTCCACCTCGCATTCGGCCAAATTATGTAGTTTCCACTACGCGATGCCCCAAGATGAGTTCAAAGAACACCGTTGGTTATGTAAATAGGGGTCGAGGAAGACTCAAAAGGAAGTCAGTTCCGAAGTTCTCCCGGTGGGATACATCGTAAAAACTACATTATTGGGTTCGTTATAATTCAAGATACAAAATCGTCCAATTACATTGTATCCATGAACCAGCGTCCGTGAATTCATCGTCCCGCTCTCAACAACTCCCTCAAGTTCTCACTCAGTATTGGCAACATTACCTTGGGTCTTGCCGGGTCGCCGCTTGGAGTAGGCGTCGAACTGCCGCGGCGGCGCACAGACGAAGAAGACTGGCTCTGGCCTTCCGCCATTCGCCGGTCAATATCCGCGACAAGTTGTGCATAAGAGAGGAATAGGACTTCAGCTTGTGCAAGGGTGGAGTCTAGCTCGATGGTCATGCTGAGCTCGTTGCAATACTAAAATGACGCATGAATATCATCGCAAACCACGATGGCACAGAATTCGAATCTCACTTTCAATATCTCGTCAAACTGAAGACGAGGGGATAGTGTTAGGCAAGTCTGAACGGGATCCAATGATCACACATACCTCTAATAGATATCGTATAATCATGTCCCGATGAGACTCGAGGACCGCCAACGCTACGAACAGCACGAAGTCGTTGCTATAGTAGTCTGTCCAAAATACCTCCCAAAGCCGAAGGACATCATCGAATGGGAACTCGCGCTTGAATGCGATGAGAACCCAACTAGGATAACATCAGCTAGAGAAGAGCTCGACACGAGACTGGATCGCACCGGAAGCAGAAGAAGAGGTTCAACCCGTCCGTTTTCTCTGTCGTAGACAGAACGGGTAAACGATGAAGGTCGTTAGCAAATACGAAGAGATGAGCCGCACCGAGATGACGGTAAAGCTCAGGGTCCAAGACACTGATGAGTTCCTGCAACGTCGATAACTGTTTCTTCATGCCACTTTGGTCACGGAGGAAGTTCTGGCCCTATAGAGAAGATGTGATCAAGCTTCGCCAACTTACGAGAAAACATACCATGCGGTGCATTACTTCCACGAAGCACCAGAACGTTAACTCCTCCTCTGTGCCCATTACCACGTACAGCGGCGCGCAGAGATCGGACATGCCTTGTACATACCCTGCATTTTCTTGCTGTCGACACATGACAATATAAAGGGGTATACGTCGGCTTACCGAGGTCTTTATCATAAAAGTTGTAAGTGAGCAACACGCCGCCCATCCGATCTATGTGTTCGTTGCTCGGTGATTGCGCACCAATGTCGCTTAGCGGAGAGATGATGGAGAAGTATTGGGAGTCCTGCGCCTCTCCCGAAGAGACTGTACAGAAAAGTGGATGTGTACGATCTGTACGACGGCAATCAACATCTATCCGATGTCGTTCTTCAAGCACATCAGGTCGATAGAACACCTCTGGGACGCCACACCACTCGCTTTTGATTTCGTGGTAACGTTTCCTATGGGTATCAGTCAGAGAATGGCAACAGTATAGGACAAGGTTACACAAACCTCTTTGCTTCCCATTTCTTGTTGCGCTCTTTGGCACCAATGTCCCATTCGTGAACGCCAAGGAGGAACGGCCAGATCTTCTTCCTCAAATCTCCAGTAGGATCAATGCCCCTCCTAAATACCTCCCTCTTCATTACCTCCATCCTCACTGTTGGCCTGCCTTCAGCATCGAACCAACTTTCCCAGGTCTTCTCATCGACAGGATTCCGGGGCTCCCTAGATGTCTTTGGCGTTGGCAAGTTGATTGTCGAATGCAGCAGCTCGAATACACCCAACGATGACGACTCCTCTTCCAAGTCGGAAGACGAGGCAGAGAGCGCCTGTGCTTCCTTTCTGCGCGCCCGATCTCCTTCCTCGGCAACTATACGCGCCCACCGAGCAAGGTAGACCCGGGCACTTTCGAATTCCCCTACACCACTTTTCTCTACCCAACTGCCCCACTGCCATTCGCCGTTGGCATTAACAAGGGACTTGACAGGATCAGGGAGGTGAGGTACGATTGGCTTTGCAAGCGGGTGAGAGAGAATGTTCTGTGCAGCATGGCGCGTAGCTCGGGTGATGTTAGAGAACGACTGCAGGAGGGCCATGCGCGCCTGGGACGTGTTCTGTGTTGTAGAGATTGAAGGCGGGTAAAGCGAACGGTGCAACACAGACGATCGGCCAGAATAAGGGTTAGACGTGTTTGTTGCCGGGCTGGACAGAGGGCGAGGTCGACGATGTGCAGGAACAGGGGAATGAGAGTTGGCATAAGATGATCTGGCCAGGATGTCGTCTACCGCATCATCGTCGAAGATCTGTGTCGTATGTGTTTCTATGTCAGCTTTGGAAGGGTCCACAAGGTATAGGGATGATTGTAGGATAGAACGCAGGATGTGGGCGTAACTTTTCAGGCGCGACAACAAATCCTCGCCACCCCAAGAGACAGAGGGACGAGAATTTGAAGGCGTAGGAGGATATGAGCTAGAAGACTTCCTCCTGCCACGATGCGACGGAAGCGTCATCGATAACGATTCGTCATCATGGAAGTGCAATGTTGGAAGGGTGGAACCGTTTATAAGGCTGACAACCATCGTTCCGTCTGTCTCAATGAGTGGTATTAACGGTAGAATGTTTGGAGGAGTAGGTAAACCTACACCATGATGAGAGGGTTGGGGGGTGCACTGACAACGAATATATGGATGTTAATGGAACCGAGAATGCGTATGATTCCGCTCTCGACGTAGGGAGATCGATCAGGACTGCGTCTGAGCTGGGGATCAGTGATGACAATGAAAGAAATGAACCAGACTAGGGACCTTCATCCTCATCTTCCAAGTTCGTTCTGTCCTCGGTCTTTACGAACTTATCCCACTCCTCTGTACCTCTCTCGTTGAGCAAGCTCTCGGGTATCCACGCAAGCAGATACGTTGGATTGACTGCCTCCTGAATTGATGGTGAGTAATCGGGGTGCATCGGGGTGCGCTGGAAGGGACATACACGCTTAACGAGAGCTACGAAGCCTGGGATGTTGTCCCTGGCATAGGTTGTGGGGTAGACGTAGACCTTGGACTTGCTATAGAGTAACCTGTATTTACTTTCCTCTAATACTGAGGCAGACAACGAGTTGTCATCGCCGCGGCCACTGCAGATATGGTTTATTTCGACCATAGAATCCGACTGCAGGAGGAGAGGGGCTATGCGGTTGCATGTTCGAAGAGGCACAAACCACTTACTGAGGTCGTCCAGAGAGACCCGTTGGATAACGAAGGACAGTGGGACTTGGCCCCAGACATGGAGCAAGTCTGAGTAGTATGGAACAACGGTGGTGTTTTCAAGGCTGCGGGTGGCAAGTCTCTAAGTCCTCTATTTGACTCAGCAACCGAGTAACTACGTATGCTTTGTGGCTGGGCACACTGGCCCCAAGTTATTGTCTCGGCGGGTATTGTCTCGTGCCATTGTCAAGTTTCACTCAACTTACACTTGCATGTGTCGGGTTTACTTGATCGTTATACAGCATGAATAAAAGAGACGAGAATGATCTAGTAAACACTGTTTATTTTTGGTATGACCACACGTTCCGGAGCACTGCAATGCGAGGAGAAAAGCGTATGAGAACCAATTCTCCACGACTGAGGAAAGAGACACGTACTGCCCGCCTTGGTGGCTAGTCGGTTGAGAGAGTCATCACTCTCTCCTTGTGAGCGCACTTGGCCACAGAGTGCAAACGAGGTGTGGGTCTGGAGTGCACGACCGTTGGCATCAACATCGGCAATGTTAATTTGGACCGATGCATGGTCCTTGGAAGTAATCAAGCGGTCTGGGAACAAGTTAATGCCTCGCAATACATTTCCTTCGCAAAAACATACTTGTGGCTGAGCATTTGCGAGGGACGTAGAGGTCGACAAGGACACCCTGTTACTTCTGTTTAGCTGACAGTCTTGAGTGATCTCATGTTTGAACACACACCTGATCGTTTTCCATTGTGAGATCAAGAAATATGGCGAGTCTGGCGTACAAGCTTCACAGAGATGATGTGTGGGATAGTGTTGATAAGAACTGTACAGTAGCAATCACGTGCACTGCAACACGTGATCTCGGCATTCATCGCTTTTATAATCCTCGGAGGACTTGCTGGGGAGCCAACCACCGGTGTTGTCTACGGCATGCGAGCACGGTCATAGCACGCATCTACTGCAAGTACGGGGACTTGCGAATACTCAAAGGCCTCCTTTTGGAATCATTGCGAGTTGAAATAGGGGCGGAAGCAGGTCGCTATAGAACCAAATCAAGGACAAGTCCCCTTACCCAGAACACACAATGACGGAAGGATCGTGTACAAAATCCAATCCCGCCCAACATCCACATCATTGATGAGTCCTGGACGTTGAACTGCCAGACAAGCTTCTGCCAATAGACCTTGAACTTGACCCGTCACTCCAACAATGAATTGACTTGGCTTGGGAATGTGGTGGAGATCCATGTTATCGGTTGCTGCGCGGATACATTTCAGGGGGAACATGTCAACAGGGACGATATATGTGAGCTAAGTATTGATATTCGTAGGTCGCAAAGAGCGACTATATATGTTGGAAGTAACGGTAAGCATAGCAAGAACTTGCGATATGGAAACATGGTCATCGATAATAAGGATACGGCGACAGATCATGGATGTCGAAGATTGATAAAGGAAGGCTGCAAGATGTGAGCATCAACTAGGATACCGGAAAGGAAGTGCAAAGGCTAGTAACGATAGCAAACGTCGATAGCATCCAGGCCAAACGGCATGGTCCGTGGCAACAAAATAGATAAGAATGGTGTGCAGTGGATGAGAAGAATTGTGTGCAGATTTGGTACTGAAGTACATTGTCGTCAAGATGATGCTAAATTGGCTCGTTGGCATGTCGAGCGTTATACAGTGCGATTACTTCGGCGGAGACAAGCGGTACCTCGCGCCGAAAAAGTCGTTGCTAAAACTGGGTTGTTGGGGCGAGGTGATAATAGCTCAGAAAGGAGTCGGTGGCGGTCAATCCGAGTCAGAACGTGTCAAGATCGGTGTGTACGGATTGACGCCGTGTGGGAAAACAGGCATAAGATTGTGGAAAGTGACACGACTAGGATCAAATGGAACGCGAGGCGGTGGAGTCTTTGGACATTTGGGGCCATCGTGAAAGGGAAAGAGCTGCGGAGACAAGGAATCGGGACCTGGGTTAGCAGGCGCTGACGCCAGTGGGTTTGAGCGCAGGGATGTCTTTCTGTGACGGACAGGCCCAGAGGCGGGGGGAGATGAGGAGAAGTCGTCCTTTAGGGGTATCTGGGAGAGGTCCGCAACATCCCACCCTTGGCTCTGGGGCACGTCCAAGGTGCCGATCCATGGAAGCTGATCGAAGATGGTTGGCCGTCTGAAAGAATCAAAGGGGCAGTCGATACGGGGCAAGAGGAGACGGCGCCTTGCTGCACGGGAGACGCGGGGAGTGCCCCTTCTCTTCAATGAGCCGCTGCAAGGCGTTGGTGATTTCTGTCAAAGACCGATAAGAGATGAGGAATCGATTATGGGGTGCGGCACGTACGATGGTGATATAAGGGGATTCTCGGAGTGTAAAGGGGGATGAGAGACGTGGTGGTGCTACAGAGGTGCGAGCGGAGGGCGGTGGCTGGAGAGGGTGTGAGATGGAGCAGTCTGGCACGTCGACGGTACACACCAAGGAATAATGAGGGCTCTGGATGGGCTGTTGGTTCTGCGATAACATCTCAGGTAGTTGCAACGTGTTTGATGAGCAAGCGCGACGAGGAGAGGGGGATGCGATGTCCGGCATTGTGGCAGGAAAAGCGGTTGGCGCAGACAATGGGTGTGCGAGTGGCAGAGACAGAATACTGATACAGAGGAGTGAGCGTGTCGAGCTTTATGTTTGGGGACAGTCAGGTCATTATTGTGTAGGACACCAAAAAGGAGGAAAAACAATGGACA
>Ga0307518_10000560_pt1 | contig 28288 bp, 20 predicted proteins | sample 25_EM_MG_FD_203889 | JGI IMG/M metagenome (GOLD analysis project Ga0307518, IMG submission 203889) | Populus trichocarpa ectomycorrhiza microbial communities from riparian zone in the Pacific Northwest, United States - 25_EM | ecosystem: Host-associated > Plants > Roots > Unclassified | place... | reverse complement strand
CTCCGGCTACATCTGCCGCATGACCCCGGACGGCAACCTGATCGTCGAAGGCCGGGACAAGGACATGATCAACCGGGGTGGCGAGAAGATCTCCGCCGAAGAGGTCGAGAACCTGGTCTACCAGCTGCCGGATGTCCGGCAGGTCGCCGCCGTCGCGATGCCGGACGACGTGCTCGGCGAGCGAGTCTGCCTGTACGTCGTCACGAAGCCCGGATCCAGTCTCACGCTCGAGCAGATCCGCGCGTCCATGGAGGAAATCGGCGTCGCCCGCTTCAAACTGCCCGAGCATCTGGTGCTGGTGGACGAACTGCGGTCGACCAAGGTCGGCAAGATCGACAAGAAGGCGCTACGATCCGACATCGCCGATCGTCTCACCCGCGAGGTGACGGCATGACCTCCCGGCACGACCTCGGCGTAACCGTTCCGTGGATGCGCGAAGGCACCGAACATCTGCTGCGTACGGTGGACAAGCTCGATGACGACGCCGTCCTTGCCGCCAGCCGGCTGCCCGGCTGGACCCGCGCTCACGTCATCGGCCACGTCGCCCGCAACGCCGAAGCCCTCGCCCGGCTGGCGACCTGGGCCCGTACCGGTGTCGAAACCCCGATGTACACCGACTCGGCGCAGCGCGCCGAAGAAATCGAGGAATCGGCGAGTAAGTCGCCCGCGTCGCTGCGCGACGAGCTGACATCCACAGCGGACGGTCTCGCTGAGGCACTCGACGGCTTGACCGCCGACCAATGGCAGGCGCAGGTACGAAGCGCACTGGGACGTGCGATACCTGCCGCCGAGATCCCGTGGATGCGGATCCGCGAGGTGTGGCTGCACGCGGTCGACCTCGGCGTGGGCGCGAGCGTCGCCGACTTGCCCTCCGGCGTCGTCGACCTTCTTCTCGACGATGTCACCTCCGCGTTGTCCCGAAAGGACGGTTGTCCCGCGCTCACGCTGGCGCCGGCCGATCGCGACTCCACTTGGCGGCTCGGCGCAGGCGACGCCGAGTCCCGGATCACCGCTCCGGCCTTCGAGCTGGCGGGCTGGCTGACCGGACGGACGCGGCACGAGGACTGGCCCGCTCTACCGATCTGGCTGTGAAGGACCTGGAGAGAAACGAGGACCCATGACGACCATCACCGCGGCCGTGGCACGGGAACACCACAAACCGCTCAGCCTGGAACAACTCGAACTCGACGACCTGCGGGACAACGAGGTCCGCCTCCGGATGGTCGCCACCGGCGTCTGCCACACGGACGCGATCGTCCGCGACGGTGTCTATCCCACCCCGCTGCCCGCGGTGCTCGGGCACGAGGGCGCCGGCGTGGTGGAAGCCGTCGGCAAAGCCGTCACCACGGTGGAGCCGGGCGACCATGTCGTGTTGTCCGCCGCGTACTGCGGACATTGCCTCGAGTGCCGCTCCGGGCGGATGGCCTACTGCGAGAATCTGTTCGCCGAGGACTTCGGCGGGCGTCGGACGGACGGGACCACCGCGCTCACCGCCGAGGACGGATCCGCCGTTTCCTCACACTTCTTCGGCCAATCCGCTTTCGGCACCTACGCGAACGTCGTCGAAAACAGCGTCATCCGCGTCGACGCCGAGGCTCCGCTGGAAATGCTCGCCCCACTCGGCTGCGGCATGCAGACCGGCGCGGGATCCGTCCTCAACGAGCTGCGGCCGCCCGCCGGGTCGTCGATCGCGGTGACCGGCGCGGGCGCCGTCGGCCTCGCGGCGATCATGGCGGCCCGGGTCGCGGGATGCACCACCATCGTGGCGATCGACCTGCACGAAAACCGGCTCGATCTCGCGAAGGAACTCGGGGCGACGCACACGATCAACAGCGGCGAGGTGGACCTCTCCGAGGAGCTGTCGGCCATCACCGATGGCGAGGGTGTCAATTACATCCTCGACACCACCGCAGCTCCGGGTGTACTCGCCAAGGCAGCCGAAGCGCTGTCGATCCGCGGAACCCTGGCGCTGGTGGGAGTTGCCTCTCCGGGCACCTCGGTGCCGTTCGAGATCGGAGCGTCCCTGGTGAAAGGCTGGACGTTCAAGACGATCGTCCAGGGCAGCTCCGTCCCGCAACGCTTCATTCCCCAGCTGGTCGCGCTCTGGGAACAGGGGCGCTTCCCGCTCGACAAGCTGATCCGGACCTACAAGCTCGACGACATCAACACCGCGTTCGCCGACTCTGAGTCCGGTGCCGTCGTCAAGCCGGTCGTCGTGTTCTGACGGCGTCAGCCGGCGCTGTACACGATCAGCAGGTTGCCCCACGGATCCCGCACCACGGCGCGGGTTTCGTGAGGTCCTGGCGCCGGCGGTCGTACGACGACGCCGCCGGCGCGCACCACGGCGCCCAGAGCGTCCTCCACGTTCGCCACCTTGACCGAAGCGGCCGATGCTCCCCCGGTGATGTCCTCCGCGGTACCGGCCAACGCGAGAGTGGCTCCGCCCGCGTCGAGTGCGGCGTAGCGCTCGCCGTCGACGAACTTCGCCGGAAAGCCGAACGCCTCGGCATAGAACTCGACCGCCGCGGCGACATCGGGCACCGGGTGCTGCACCTGCCGCAGCTGGGGAACGTCGCTCATCGGTAGACGAGCCCACCGTCGATGAGCGGCGCCTGTCCGGTCATGTACTTCGCGTCCGGTCCCGCGAGGTAGGACACGAAACCCGCGACGTCGTCGGGTGTCTCAGCCCGGCCGAGTGCGATCCCGTCGACGTACTGGGCGTAGGTGGCTCCGGGCTCGGCACCGGTGTGACGCGCCATCTCGCGGTCCACGGTGATCCACATGTCGGTGTCGACCACGCCAGGACAGTAGGCGTTCACCGTGATGCCTTTCGGAGCCAGCTCCTTGGCCGCTGCCTGGGTCAACGCGCGGACAGCGAACTTGGTCGCCGAATAGAGACTGAGCAAGGCGAACCCATCGTGCCCGGCGATCGACGAGGCGTTGATGATCGTGCCCTTGGTGCCATGGTCCAAAAACGACTTGGCCGCCGCCTGAATACCCCACACGACACCGGCGACATTCACGTCGACGATCTTCGTGAGGTCCTCCGGAGTGATGTCCGAGATCGGCTTCACCTGAACGATTCCCGCATTGTTGACCATGATCTCGAGCGACCCGAGGTCCCCACGGGCGCGTTCGACCGCCGCGTGCACCTGGACACGATCGCTGACGTCCGCGACGACGGTGGTGACCTTCCGGCCGAGCGCCGAAACCTCGTCGGCCACCTGGCCGAGCTTGGCCTCGTTGAGGTCCACCAGCGCGATGTCCGCCCCGTCGGCGGCGAGCCGCAGAGCGATGGCCCGGCCGATGCCTTGCGCGGCCCCGGTCACCAGCGCCACGGTTCCTGCGATGTCACCCATAAGGCTCCTCCTCGACGTCGAGTTCGCGGCGGGTCGGCCGCGACGCTCCGAGTCTGGCCAGGCCATCGCGCGTCCGGGTGTTCCAGATTGGAACACTCCTCGAATCACGCCTCATGTGACATTGGCCGCATTGCCCGGCACGATCAGCAAAGGAGCTGTCATGACGTTGCAGTTCGGGACCTTCATGGCCCCGTTTCACTGCCCGGTGGGCCAGGACCCGACCGCGGCGTACGAACGGGACCTCGACGTCATCAAGCACATGGACAGGCTCGGCTTCGAGGAAGCCTGGATCGGTGAGCACCATTCGTGTGGTCACGAACTGATCCCCGACCCGATGATCTTCATCGGCTGGGCCGCGCCTCAGACACGCCACATCAAGCTCGGCACCGGTGTCGTGTCGCTGCCGTACCACAATCCCTTGTGGGTGGCCGACCGCGCGCTGTTCCTCGACCGGTTACTGCGCGGCCGGTTCATGCTCGGCCTCGGCCCCGGGGCCCTGCCGACCGACGCCACGATGATCGGCATCACCCTGGAAGAGCAGCGGACCGCCTTCGAAGAAGATGTCGACGTCCTCATGGCGATCCTCCGTGGCGAGAAGGTCACCGCCAAGACCAACCGCTACAACCTGGTCGAAGCGCACACCCAGTACGAGCCCTACAGCGACTTCGACATCGCCGTCGCCGCGATCGCCTCCCCCACCGGCCCGCGAGCCGCGGCGAAGAACGGAATCAACCTCCTGTCGGTCGGCGCCACCGCCAAGGGCGGTTTCGACGCGCTCGCCCTGCATTGGGACGTCATGGAGGAGCGGGCTCCGCAGTTCGGCCATACTCCCGACCGGTCGAAGTGGCGGCTGTGCGGCCCGATGCACCTGGCCGACACCAAGGAACAAGCCATCGAGGACGTCCGCTACGGCCTCGACGACTGGTGCGACTACACGCAGAACGTGCTCGCCGCCCCGCACTTCCGGGCGGCGGGCAAGACCTTCGAAGAACGCGTCGAGTGGGTGAACGAGAGTGGACTCGGCGTCATCGGAACCGTGGACGACGCGATCGCCCAAGTCGAGCGGCTCGAAAAGCAATCCGGCGGCTTCGGGTCCTATCTGCTGATCCACCACGAATGGGCCAGGCATCAGGCCACGTTGAAGAGCTACGAACTCTTTGCCAACCACGTCAAGCCGCGGTTCCAGCGCGCCACCGGCCGGTTGTTCCAGGCGACGGAATACGCCCGTTCCCGCTGGACCGAACTCGACAAGCGCTCCGGCGAAGCGATCCAGGCAGCCACTGACAGGCACGCGAAGGAACGCGCCGACTCCCGAACGAGCTAAACGACGAGCCCCGGGGCAGGACGGCGCGGCGCGTCACCGCGCCGCACTGCCTCATCGCTCACCGAATCTCGAACTCCCCGACCTTCTTCGTTGCCAGGAGGCACCATGTCCACGTCCACCATCCCGAGCTTCGGCCTGTGGTACGACTTCCGTAATCCCGCGCGATGGCGGCAACCGTTGGGCGCGCTCTACCGCGACTCGGTGGACCAGATCGTCTGGGCCGAGCAGCTCGGTTTCGGATCGGCGTGGCTGAGCGAGCACCACTTCTCCGACGACGACTACGCATCCTCACCGCTCACCGTCGCCGCAGCGATCGGCGCCCGCACCACGACCATGCGCATCGGCACCAACATCATCGTCGCCGCACTGCACGATCCGGTACGGCTGGCCGAAGACGCCACCGCCCTGTCCCTGCTCACCGGCGATCGGTTCGAGCTCGGACTGGGTCTCGGTTACCACGAAAGGGAATTCACCGCCTTCGGCCGAAAGGTCAAACAGCGCCCGAGTCTGCTCGAGGACAGTATCGCCGTCATCCGCCAATCCTGGTCCGGCGCGGGTGAACCCTATGTGGGCAAGCGGTTCTCCCACCCCGGCCTGCCCGTCACGCCGCGTCCGGAGATCGCACCGCGCCTCCTGATCGGCGCCCAGTCCGAACCGGGTATCGATCGTGCGGGCCGGATCGCCGACGGTGTCATCACCTTGTCCAACGATCACTGCCAGACCTACCTGGACGCAGTGACGCGTCACGGCGGAAACGTCGCAGACTCCCGCATCTACGCCAGCCAGTGGACGATCGTCGCCGAAGACCCCGAAAAGGTCTGGGCGGAAATCGGCGAGCGCGCGCTCTACCAGCTCAACGAGTACATCGCGTGGGGCTCTTTCGAAGGAGCCGGCCAGCCCTCGAAGTTTCCCGACCCGCAAGCCGTACTCGACGCCGGCGCCTACCGGCTGATGGACGCTTCCCTGGCGATCGACGAACTCGTCTCACTGGCCACGAAGTACCCCCAGATCCGCGACTTCCACTACTGGGCCCAGCTCCCCGGGGAGTCCCTCGAATCCGGGTCGGCACGGATCCAGTACATGGCGGACAAGGTGATCCCCGAAGTCACCCGGAAACTCGGCGCGCGGAGCTGATGCGGCGATGCTCGAACTGCAGCCGGTGACATCGGAAAGCACCCTGCGCCAAGTCTTCGGATGCTTCCCTTCCGGAGTGACCGCGGTATGCGCTCTCATCGATGGCACCCCGAGCGGAATGGCGGCCAGCTCGTTCACCTCGGTGTCGGTGGATCCTCCGCTGGTTTCGGTCTGCATCCAGAACACGTCCACGACTTGGCCGAAACTCCGCGCCCGGCTCAGACTCGGGCTCAGCGTGCTCTCCGAGGAACAGGAGGAAGCCTGTGTTCGCCTGTCCACAAAGGATGGCGATAGATTTCGGGACGTCCCTTGGGACGCCGGTCCGGACGACAGCCTCTTCATCCCCGGTGCGTGTGCCTGGCTCGAATGTTCGTTGCACGACGAGGTCGAAGCCGGCGATCACCTGATCGCTCTGCTGCGGATTCACCGATTGCGGGCGGCCACCGGCACGCCACCTCTGGTTTTCCATGGCAGGCGGTTTCGCAAGTTGGCCACAGCCTGTCAGGAGGAGCGATGACCATCGAGGCACCTATCCGAACTCGGGCGATCGATCAAGCGGTCGCCGCGCTCGCGACCGGACGGCCGGTAGTCGTCGCGGGCCGCCACGAAGGACACCTCGTGTTCGCGGCCTCCGCCGCCACCCCGGCACTCCTGGCGTTCGCCGTGCGACACACCTGCGGCTTCATCAGGGTCGCCTTGACCTCCGAAACCTGCCTGCGCCTCGATCTCCCACCCATGCACTACCGAGGTGATCCGGCTCAACGAGTGACAGTCGACCTTCGAGGGCCGGGAACCGGCATCTCGGCTTCCGACCGGGCACGCACCATCGCCGCGCTCGCCGCACCGGACTCGGTGGCGGACGACTTCAGCAGGCCCGGTCACGTCGTTCCCGTCCAAGCCGAAGCCGGGGACCGGGCGACCATCGCGGAAGCCGCGGTCGAACTGGTCCGGGCCACAGGCTTACCCGCGGCGGCGGCATTCAGCACACTGGTCTCCTTGGATGACCCTACCCGTGTGGCGACGGGGAAGGAGCTGAGGCACTTCGCCGCCGAGCACGGTTTGGTCCTGGTGCGGCAGGTGCCTTGATCGCCGCGAAAGCAGGGCCATGGCCGGAAACGCGCCATCGCATTCCGTGAAAGCAGCACTTCGGGCGACGCCGGGAGAACCCTCTCACTCCCCGCGCGACAAATCGTGCCGGTCGTGCTTGGCTCCGAGAGGCGCCGGAAAGCCCGGCAGGTAAGAGACCAGGGAGGTTCACCATGCTCGCGTCCTGTTACGAGACGCAGGGCGAGGCCGCCGACGTGTTGCAGGTCCGCGAACTGCAAGACCCGAAACCCGGGCCCTGCGAGGTCCGTGTCCGCGTCAGCGTGTCCGGGGTGAACCCAGGTGACACCAAGAAACGCCGGGGCTGGCTCGGTTCGTCGATGCCCTATCCCCGCGTCATCCCCCACAGCGACGCGGCCGGGGTCATCGACGCCGTCGGTGACGGCGTCGATCCACAACGGACGGGACAACGCGTATGGGTGTATGGCGCCCAGTCCTACCGGCCGTTCGGCACCGCCGCCCAGTACACGGTGGTGCCCGCGCACCAGGCCGTACCGTTACCCGATCACCTCTCCGACGACCTCGGCGCTTCCTTGGGCATCCCCGGGGTCACCGCCCATCGCACCGTGTTCGCGGACGGCCCGGTGGACGGCAAGATCGTTCTCGTCCAGGGCGTGCTGGGCGCGGTCGGCTCGCTGGCCGCGCAACTCGCCCGCTGGGCGGGCGCCACGGTCATCGGCACGGTCCGACGCACCGAAGACCTCACACGCGTCCACGAAGGCTTGGTGTCCCACGCCGTGGCACTCGACCAGACCGATCCGGCGGCGGGGATTCGCGCCTACGCACCCGAAGGCGTGCATCGCATCGTCGAAGTGTCCCTATCCGACAACGCCGACCTCGACACCGCGGTGGTAGCCAACAACGCGATCATCGCCGCCTACGCCACCCGCGCCGACCGGACAGCGATCCCCTTCTGGCCCCTGCTGTTCGCCAACGTCACGCTCCGCTTGCTCGGCAGTGACGACTTCCCTGCCGAAGACAAGCGGCAGGCGGTTCGCGACCTCACGGCCGCCGCGGCCGCCGGAGCCCTCACCATCGAGGTCGGGGCCCGTTTCCCGCTCGAAGAGATCGCCGCGGCGCACGAACGGGTCGATGCGGGCGGACACGGCCGTGTGCTCGTCACCCTGCCGCGATGACAGGACCTCGTCGCGCACGGCCCCGTCTACGTCATCCGCACCGCCGGCGCGGATACCCTTGAGCCAGGTACCACAAAGACGGCGCCAGCGAAATGGCCGGTGTTCCGTTCCAGCGCGGTGAGCCTCTGCGGCGTAACCGAGGTCCTGGTGCTGACGTCGCCGAGGTAAATCAGCTCGCCCGGAACTGGGGGGCGTGGGCGCCGATCAGCAATCCTCATCATCCACCGCGGCGAACCTGTCCGAGACCACCACCCACGCACACAGGCCGGGAACATACGTTCGAGGAGCCTCGGCGAGGTTCGAATACCACACATTCGAATATGCGCAGTGCACCAAGTAGAACGAGCCGAGTTGCATCTGTCACAACATCCCATTGGTGCAGCGTTTTTTGCAAGCAGCGAACACCGCTATCACCCAGGTCGGCAGGCATCTTTACCGCTAGCCCGACGAGTGAACCGCCTGTTCCGCTCAACGATGGTGGTGGACGACGACCTTGCCGACGCGGCTCGCATGACGCTGGTGCCGCCGAAGGCCAGCGCGCCGTTCTGGATGACGGTCTGGCCGACCGAGCGGAACAGCGCAGCACGGACAGGTAGATCACTGGTAACCCGTCGCAGCTGGATCTGCGCATCGACGCCCAGGTTCACTGGCCTTGGGTGTGCGAGGACCTTTCGAGCGACGCTCCCTCACGGTTCGTGCGGCGCAACCGGTGAGGGTCGCCGGCCCGGCCAGGCCGGTCGCGCAGTTGAGACTTCCGCAGGTCAGGTCGGTCGTGCCGTGCGCGCTTTCCTGCGGTGGGCGATCTGGGCGGGGACGATCAGGCCCAGGGATGCGATGACGGCGATGGCGACCATGACGGTGCCGCCGGTGTATGCGTCGACGACGCGGCCTTCGAGGGTGGTCGCTCCGGCCGCGGCGGCGGTGAGGATCGCGACGCCGAGCGTGGAGCCGAGCTGGTGGGCGGTGTTGACGAGGCCCGACGCCGCTCCGGCGTCCTCGGCAGGGGTACCGGCGACACCGGCGGAGGTCAATGGTCCGAAGGCGATCCCCTGGCCGAAGCCCAGCAGGACGAGCGGACCGGCCGCGCCGATCAGGAACGGCGTGTCCGCGGCGATCTGCGTCATCAAAGCCATGCCGGCGGTCACGAGCATCAGCCCGGCCACGAGCAGGGGCGTGTTCCCGAACCGGCGGGTGAGCCGGGAGACGAACAGGGACGAGGCGAATTGGACGATGGTCATGGGCAGGAACCCGAGCCCGGCCTGCAGGGGCGTCCAGCCGTAGACCTTTCACCGACAGACCAGTTCCCTTGCTGAAGAACGCCGTCGTCACCCTGGTTGCGTCCACGATGCTCAAGCCGAGAGTCGGCACCAGCAGTTGCCCGAACAAATCGATGGTGATTCTCCTGGCAGGGGCCGAAAACTCCTGCCGATCCTGTTCGGAGCGGAACGTTTTCCCTGCGGCGATCAGCCTGGCCTGGAGCTGACCGTGCCGTTGCATGCAATCGCGGACGATCGTGATCAGGGTCGCCGCCTGCCGCTTACGAGCAGGCGATTCCGATTCATCTCGTGCCTGCGTGATGTTCGTCAGGATCGCGACTTCGGCTCGATGCCGGTCCGCGACATGGTCCAATGCCTTTTCGATCAAGACGGGTACCTCGTCCACCCAGTCGACCGCGCGGACGTTGCGACGCGTGGCGTCGAGAACTCTCCGAAGCTGATCGGCGTACTGGACCGTGCGCCAGCGCGCGGCTTCCGCCGCCAACTGCGCATCGGAGAGCCGGCCACGTCGGACCAGGTTGTCCAGTTTCGTCTCGGCGGCCTCCTGAGCCGACTCGACGTCGGTGTCGAGTGCGCCGACCAGGACGTTGATCGCTTCGTCAGTCGAACGTAGGTAGATCTCGCCCTCGGCCGAGAACGACTCGACGAGCAATTTGAACGGCCACGTACGCCGCTCGTACCGGCCCTCCGCGTCGAAGGTGCCGTAGGTGGCCGCGAAGCCGCAGTCCTGGGTGCCGACGTTGATCAGGTTGTCCATGACCCATCTGGCGACTCTCCGATGCTCTTCCGGCACCCGATCCGGTGCCTGAGCGGCCACGAAAGGGATGGTTCGACGCAAGACCTCTTCGTGGTCGGCCCCGCGGTCGAAATCCATCCGGATGGTGACCTGGTCGATGATCGTCAGCGCGACTTCCGACATTTGGTAAACGTCGGCGTCGGCCCAGTCGAGCCGGCCCTTCCGTGCGTCCAGGTCGTGCACTGGAGCGGTACAGGCCAAGGCTTTCAACCGCCTCGCCAGCGCCGCGTCCAAGACCGGCCCGTCCGGATCTTCGAGCGCTGTCTCCTCCGCCATCCTCAGACCGTAGCCACGAGGTACGACGGTTTCGCCCGACAGCGAGCTCCCCGGTTCTCGAGAAAGTCCGTTTGCACCGAACCGGGACAGTCACCGGCTCCGGGATTTGTCATATCCCGTCCGTCGCAGCGCGAGTCGCCCCCGTTACGCAGATCCGGCAGGGCCTTGTCCCTCGCAGTACCGTCAACTCGGCACGTTCAGGTGACGATCCCATCAAGCCTGTAACCCCAGCGCGATCGCTCTCGATCACTCAGCGAAGCATGACGAAACGTCGCCGGACGGCGATGCGACCTGGGAGGTTTCTTGGCAGGGCTGATCGCAGTGCTGGTGATCGCGTTCCTGGGCGTGCTGGCGATCATCGTCGTGCTGACCTGGAAGGCTCTTCAGCCGTCGGCCGCCAGAACAGCCCGCACCCCGCCGGCACCTCCTCGGCCGACGCCTCCCGCACCGGTGCTGAATCATCGCCCGCGTCACAGCCACGTCGTGCAGCCGCCACCTATCCGCTCGCAGCCTGTGGCACGCCCTCACCCCGCGCCGCGACCGGCTGCCACACCGCCTCGCGGGAACCGGTCGATCTCGACCCCGCCGCCCCCGCAACAACAGCCGTCCAGCGGTCACGGTTGGGTTCCGCGTGGTCAGGACATCACGATCGCGGGCCTGACCGTGCAGGGCGGAATGCTTTACGTAGGCGTCGGAATGCCGGACGCGGCCGGTATCGGCGTCGAACCCGCCTTGATCGATCCGACTTCGCCGGTCGACACGCGTGATCCGGACTGGCAGGGCAAGTCGATGGACTACTGGCCCTGTTACAGCGACATCTCGCCGAAGGCTCGCGGCGCCTATCTGTCGTGGCTGGCCGGTGGCCGCGCGAATCCGAATGCCTACATCGGCTATGTGTTCCTGTATTTCTATGGGTTGGAACGTCGGCTGCTCACGGAGATCCCCGAACTCGACAACAGCGGCGCCGAACGCGCGATCCTGGTCGCCGAGGTCCGACGGCTGCTGCAAATCTACAGCGGTAACCGATCCTTCAAAGGATATGCCGAAGGTCTACTCGAAGCAGCCACACTTCTCGATCCGGCGGTGCGCTATGACCGCGCGGCGCCGCCGGTCACCGAGTGGAGCCGTGAGCTCCCCATCGACCTGAAGATCGGGCTGGCGCAGCTGGCGGTCGAAGGGCGCGCGGTTCCCGCGGACTGGGCACTTTCGTGGTACGCGCACCATCCCGACACTTACCTGCGCACACCCGCCGTTCGATGCCCGAACGAGTTCCTCGAGCTTTTCACGAAGCGGTATCGCGCGAAGTTCGGTGACGGCTTGGTCGTGAAACCGAACAAGCCGCGCCTCTCGGTGAGCTATTACGCCGCCAGCATCGGTTTCCACGGACATGTCGACCTGGAGAACACGGCGCTCCCAGACGTCGGCCGACTGAGCGGCCCGATCACCAAACTCCGCGACCTCGTCGAGGCCGTGACCAGCGATCTGGAGGCGTACAGCCGCTATCTCGGCCGCTATCCGGATGGCGCGGGCTCACCGGCGGCGATCGCCCTGCTTCCTGACGGAGTCACGCATAAGCCCAGTCCTGAGACCGATGCGCTGTGGTCATGGGCGGCGCAGTGCATCGGCAGCGATGGCCGAGGCGTCATCTCGGCCCAAGAGCTGATCTCCCGATGGCCGACGAAGACCGGAAAGCTGGCCAAAGCCGATTCCGTCGCTGTAGCCCAGCTGCTCGAACACCGTGGTCTCGGCATCGAACCCGACGTCCGGTTCGGCGGAAGCACGCCGACTCCGACCTCGTCCATCGTTCTCTTCCGCCGCGCGGAGCGACCGGTCAGCGCACCTGGCGTCGAGTACGCGGCCGCACTCGCGATCATCAACCTCGGCATGCTCGTCGCCACAGCGGATGGGACGGTCAGCGAGCCCGAGCGTCGCGCTCTGCGCGAGCTGGCGATCGACGAACTCGATCTCAGCGAAGACGAACAACTCCGGCTCGACGCACACGCGGCATTGGTCCTGACGAAGCCACCTACGCCTGCTGTCTTGCGCCGCCGGCTGGAATCCCTGTCGACCTCCCGGAGGGCCACGGTGGGGCGGTTGCTGACCACCATCGCGGCCGCCGACGGTCAGGTCACCCCGGACGAGATCCGCACGCTCGAGCGGCTGTTCACCACCCTCGGTCTCGATCCAGGCGACGTGTACGGGTCGCTTCATGCGGCTGCGACAGACGACTTGACCCGCGCTGAAATCCCTGGCAAGAAAAAGGCGGGCTTACGGATTCCGCCGTCTCCGGCGAGCCGTCAGGACTCGACGACACTGACACTGGATCCGGAACGATTGGCACGTACCAGGGCCGAGTCGGTGCTGGTGGCAGCCGAGTTGGCCGAGATCTTCGCCGACGACGAGCCCGTCTCGCCTCCGTCCCCTTCCCCTGTCGACGAGGCCGCCGTCGACGGCCTCGATGACGCGCACACGCGGTTGTTCCACCTCCTCGTCGCGCGCGACACGTGGAGCCGCGCCGAACTCGACGAGCTCGCTGCCGAGGTCGGCCTCATGCCCGACGGTGCGCTGGAAGCCCTCAACGAAGCAGCGTATGACCGCACCGGCGAGCCCTTGTGTGAAGGCTCGGATCCCCTCGACATCAACCAAGACATCGTGAAGGACATGCTCGGATGACGACGCCCGCCCAGAAGCCCGTTCGCCTGCGCCCCCGTGATCGGGACGCGATCATCTCGTCGCTGCGGTCCGGGGTCGTGCCTCGCGCCGGGTTCCAGCACATCCAAGTAGGGCGCGCGGCAGAAGTCTCGGCGATGAGCCAGGAGATCGCAAGAATCGCCGACGGTGGCTCCGCTGTCCGGTTCGTGATCGGCGAGTACGGTGCCGGCAAGACATTCTTTCTCAACCTGGTCCGCTCCATCGCCGCCGAACGCAAGCTCGTCACGACCTCCGCCGATCTCACTCCCGATCGGCGCCTGCACGCCAGCGGCGGTCAGGCCCGCTCGCTGTACGCCGAGCTGATGCGCAACATCGCCACCCGCTCGACTCCGGACGGCAACGCCCTTCCCAGCATTGTGGAGCGGTTCGTGACCTTGGCGATCCAGGAGGCCGCCACAGCCGGCGTATCACCTGCCACCTGCATCGCCGACCGCCTCGAAAAGCTGTCCGAAAGCGTCGGGGGCTACGACTTCGCGCAAGTCATCGGTGCCTACTGGAAGGGCCACGACACCGGCAACGAACAGCTGAAGGCCGACGCGGTCCGCTGGCTGCGGGGCGAGTTCACCACACGAACGGACGCGCGCGCCGCCCTCGGAGTACGCAGCATCATCGACGACACCAACTTCTACGATCAGCTGAAGCTCGTCGCCAGGTTCGTCCGGCTTGCTGGTTTCTCCGGGCTGCTCGTCTGTCTCGACGAGATGGTCAACCTTTACAAGCTCGCTCATACCGGCGCCCGCAAGTCGAACTACGAGCAGGTCCTGCGCATCGTCAACGACTGTCTCCAAGGCAACGTCGAAGGTCTCGGCTTCTGCTTCGGCGGCACACCGGAGATGCTGATGGACACCCGGCGAGGGCTCTACAGCTACGAAGCCCTCCGCAGCCGCCTCGCCGAGAACAACTTCGCCGTCGGCGGCCTGGTCGACTACTCCGGCCCGGTCCTGCGGCTGGCGAACTTGACCCCGGAAGACATGCACGTCCTGCTGGAACGCCTGCGCCACGTCTTCGCCGCCGGGGATCCCGCCGCGTACCTCGTCCCGGACGAAGCGCTGGGAGCGTTCATGCAACACTGCGCCGGAAGGATCGGCGACGCCTATTTCCGGACTCCCCGCAACACCATCAAGGAGTTCGTGAACCTTCTGGCCGTGCTCGACCAGAACCCCGGCGCCGACTGGCGGCAACTCCTCGGGAACGTCTCGATCGACACCGAGGCCAACCCAGACCTGGAGCCGCTCCCCAGCGAGCTCAGCGCGCAGAATGTGGACGGTACGGATGAACTCACCAGTCTCCGCATCTGAGGCGGCCAACTTCGGCCTGCTACATCGGAAAGTGCAACGCTGGGTCTGGCAGCAGGGGTGGGACGAGCTTCGCGATATCCAGGACGCCGCCATCCCCACGATCCTGGCCGGTGACACCGACGTCCTGATCGGCGCCGCGACCGCGGCGGGCAAGACCGAGGCCGCGTTTCTCCCCATCTGCTCGAAACTCGCCGAGCATGACGGCCCGGGCATTCAGGCGCTGTACGTCGGTCCGCTCAAAGCCCTGATCAACGACCAGTTCCGGCGCACGGAAGAGCTGTGCGAAGTGCTGGAGATCCCGACCCATCGCTGGCATGGAGACGTCGCCGGAACACGCAAGAAAGCATTGCTGGATGCTCCATCCGGGATCCTGCTCATCACTCCGGAATCCCTCGAAGCAATGTTCGTTCTTCGCGGCACACAGATCCCACGACTCTTCGCGTCGTTGCAATACGTTGTCGTCGACGAGCTGCACTCGTTCCTCGGTACCGAGCGCGGAGCGCAGTTGCTCTCCCAGCTTCACCGCCTCGAACTCGCCGTCAAGCGACGAATCCCGCGGATCGGACTCTCGGCGACCTTGGGTGATATGTCGCTGGCGGCCAGCCAGCTTCGCCCCGATCACGGAGACCGGGTCAAGATCCTCGAATCGGCGATGAGCGGCCAGGAACTGCGCCTTCAGCTGCGCAGCTATATCGACGAGCGGCCGGGCACCGAGACGACGGATGACGATGGCACCGCGGTCCGCGGGATCGCAGACCACTTGTTCACCAACCTCCGTGGCAAGACCAATCTGGTGTTCGCCAACGCACGCTCACGCGTCGAGCTCTACGCGGCCGAACTCGCCGACCGCAGTGTCCGTGCCCGTGTGTCCAACGAGTTCCACGCCCATCACGGAAATCTTTCCAAGGAGCTCCGCGAAGACGTCGAAGCGATGCTCAAGGACCCGACGAAGCCGACCACCGCCGTCTGTACGACGACGCTGGAGATGGGGATCGACATCGGTGCCATCGCCCAAGTCGCGCAGATCGGCCCGCCTCCGTCGGTTGCCTCCTTGCGGCAACGGCTCGGACGCTCCGGCCGTCGTGACGAGCCCGCGATCCTGCGGGCATACTGCGCCACCGTCGCCATCGACGCCGGGACACTTCTCCTCGACCGGCTCCAACTGCCCTTGGTGCAGACAATCGCCTCGATCGAACTGCTACTCGACCGCTGGTGCGAGCCGCCGGAGACGTCCCGGCTTCATCTGTCGACCTTGATCCAGCAGCTCCTGTCCTTGATCGCCCAGCACGGCGGCGCACGACCGGCCGAGGCATACACGGTGCTCTGCGGCCAAGGCAGCCCATTCTCAGCGGTCAGCACAGCGCAGTTCGCTGATCTGCTCCGCACCTTGGGCGCTAAGGACGTGCTCTCCCAAGCCGGCGATGGAACCCTGTTGCTCGGCGGGCTCGGAGAAGCAGCCGTCAATCATTACACGTTCTACGCCGCTTTCCAGACTCCCGAGGAGTACCGACTCGTCCACAGTGGCCGGCAGCTCGGCACCATGCCGATCGACTTCCCCCTCTACGAAGGCCTGCTGCTCGTCTTCGCCGGCCAACGCTGGCGGGTCAGCGCCGTCCACGAGGACGACAAGATCGTCCAGCTGGTTCCGGCCGCGGGAGGCAAACCGCCGCACCTCGGCGACGCCGGTGGTTCGGTGCACCGTGCGGTACGCGGCAGGATGCGAGATCTCCTGGAAGGCGACCCTATTCCCACATACCTGGACCGCCAGTCCGCAGAGCTACTGGAGCAGGCTCGCCGGGCCTACGCCACTCTCGGGCTTGATCGAGCCTCCATCATCACTGATGGCCCGGACACGCTCCTGCTCCCCTGGGCAGGCGACCGCGAGCTGCACACACTCGCGGCGATCCTCAACGCGACCAGGATGGAAGCGGCTGTCGACAGTGCCGCACTGCGGCTCGTCGGCGTACCGCACGCGGCAGCCTTATCCGCGCTGGACAAGATAGCCGCAGGGCGGACGCCGGACCCGGAACAATTGGCTCGCAACGTCAAGGGCAAGGCGACCGAAAAGTTCGATGGCTGGTTGAGTGAAGAGCTCCTGTGCGATCAATTCGTGTCCGCGTCGCTGAACTACGCGGGCGCCGTTGCGGCTGCCCGGCGCTTGGCACAAGCCGCGACATCGGCGGACGCGACCTTCGTGTCTTCGGCGTCGAGGTGAGCGATTGCGGCCAGTGCTGAAGTCTTCCCGTCCTTGAGCTTGTTGCAGCCCCGGCGGAGCGCCTTGGCGAAGGGACAACCTCAGATGCACCACCTGGCACCCGTCGCAGAACCAATCTTGTCGACGAGCCGCCTCGGCCAGTTGGCGTTGCAGACGCTCCTGCTCCGCTCGGCGATTATGAGCGCCGTCGTCCATTGTGGCGAGATCGGCTTCGCTGATATCGTCCGCGTCGGCTGAAGAGACGAGCGGCGTAAACGCTGAGGCGGCCTCGATAAGTTCACCTTCGCGGATCCTGAACGCCGTTGTCCTCCTGCCGGTGTGCCTGGCCGATGAATTCACGCTATGGAACGTCGTCGTGAACACCGAGCTGCCTCAGGACAGCGGCATTGTCGAGATGTATCCGGGCCTTCGCATGCCCGAAGACGGGTTCTGCGATGATCCAACTGGTCGCGAAGAGTAGATGGATCGTATGGTCATCTCGGGCGCGAGCATGACTTCGGCGTTACTGCCTGGCCATCCTGGAGGTGCACGGACAAGAAGTCCACGATCCGGCAGATCCCCATCATCCGTTGCGGTGGTCCGATCGTGACGGCCTTCGAGAGCAGTACATGGTGAGGCTGTTCGGCAGGAACACCTTCACGGCAGAGTCAGCTGACCGAGGCTGCAGGTCCTGAGGAGTTCCGTTGCGGTCCGTGACATCGTTGAGGTGTCATACCGCCAAGGCAGTGAACTGCAGTTAGGCTCTGGGAAGTCCGTTGGCGCGTAGGGGCGCTGCTCAATTTGGTGAAAGGCTGTGGATGGCTCAGAAGGTTAGTGTCCAGATCGTCGATGACCTCGACGGCGGCGAAGCAACACAGACGGTGCCCTTCGGGCTCGACGGTGTTCAGTACGAGATCGACTTGTCCGACGACAACGCCGAGGCGCTGCGCGAGGTGCTCGAGCGCTACACCGCGGCGGGCACACGTACCGGCGGACGCAAGCTCAGGGTTGCGGCCAGCCAGTCGACAGCGGCCGGAAGTGGCAGGGCCACCGCGTCCGCTGGCCGCGAGCGCAATCAACAGGTACGTGCCTGGGCGGCGGCGAACGGCTTCGCGATCGCCGAACGTGGGCGTATCCCGACCGAGATCTACGAAGCGTTTGAGAATGCCGGGCCAGCGGACTCGCAGGTCGAGAATCCGGAGCCGGTAGAGGAAGCTCCGGCCAAGCCGGTACGCAAGCGGGCTCCGCGAAAGAAGAAGGCTGGCAGCTGACGCCGACCAACTGTCGCGACGCGAAGTAGTGGTCCGGCCGACTACTCGCTGATCCATGGGCCGTAGGAAACCTTGCCCATCGCTACGCGGTTGTATTTGAGCACGTACCAAACCCCGCCCGTACCAGGCTTCATTCCCTCGTGACATCGCCTTCTGGATACTGCGGAGCCTTGCCTGGCATACCGCGACGCGGTGACGACCGAACTGGACACGGGTGACCTGATTCGTCCGTCGTGCTACCGAGAAACCCCAAAGAGTGTCGGCGAACGGATCCGGAGCAGCTGCGAGCCGCGCGACACCCTCGCCGAGGAGCGAATCCAGGTCCGTCGTGATGGACCTGGATTCGCTGTGGTCAGAGTGTCCCTTCCTCCATCGCTTCGCTGAGCGCCGCCCGTGCCGAGACGGCACGTGCCAAGCCTTCGACGGTCGGCGCCGCGTAAAGGGTCGAGAGCGACAACGTGAAGCCGAGCCGGGTACGCAGCGCCGCGATGAGCCTGGTGGCCCGAAGACTGTCCCCACCGAGAGTGAAGAAGTTCCGATCGCGTCCGACGTGGTCGCGGCCGAGCAGATCCGCCCAGATCTCCGCGATCGTCGTCTCCACCGCGCCGACGGGTGCAGGTGAACCGGTCTGTTCCGTCGGCTGGACGAGCGTGGCGATCGAGGCCCGGTCGACCTTGCCGTTGGCGGTGAGCGGCAGCTTTTCCAGCACCACGACCGCATCCGGAAACATGTGGACGGGCAGCAGCGTCGCGATGTGGGACCGGATCGGTTCGATCGAGATCCTTGCCACCACGGCGGCGACGAGCCGCCGGTCGGCGGTCACGACGGCGGCCGCGCGGGCGACACCAGGAGCGGATTCGAGGGCTGCTTCGATCTCGCCGAGTTCGATGCGGTGTCCTCGGATCTTCACCTGCTGGTCGGCTCGCCCGAGGAACTCCAGTGTGCCGTCCGGCCAGTAGCGGCCGAGGTCTCCCGTTCGGTACCAGCGATCGTGCGGCGAGTGTTCGACGAAGCGGGCCGCGGTCTGCTCGGGTGCGCCGCGGTAGCCCTGTGCCACTCCCTCGCCACCGATCCAGAGTTCGCCGGTGACCCAGTCAGGGCAGTCCCGACCGAGGTCGTCCACGACGCGGAACCGCTGGTTGCGCAGCGGCGTGCCGTACGGGATGGAAGTCCAGGCGGGGTCCACCTCCGCGACCTCGGTGAAGTTCGACCAGATCGCCGCTTCAGTCGCCCCGCCAAGAGCCAGGAACCGGCACTCCGGCGCACGCTCGGCCAGCCGGCCCGGTAGATCGAGACCGACCCAGTCGCCGGAGACCAGGACGACCCGCAACGGCAGGCGCTCCTCACCGGCGACCAGGAGCATGTCAAGCAGCGCGGGCACGGTGTTCCAGATCGTGACTCCGTGCGTGGTGACCAGCTCGTGCCACCGGTGCGCGTCGCGGCGGTCGTCCTCGGTGATGGTGACGACGGCGGCGCCGACCGACAGCGGGCCGAAGATGTCGTACACCGACAGGTCGAAGTCCAGTGCGGACACGGCCAGCAGCCGGTCTTCGGGCCCGACGGCGAACCGCTCGTTGATGTCGGCGACGGTGTTCAGCGCGGCCCGATGGGTGGTCTCCACGCCCTTGGGCTCGCCGGTCGAACCGGACGTGAAGATCACGTACGCCAGTTCGGCGGCGGGCCTGCAGGCCGGCAACGGGTCGGCGTGCTGTGCGAGCAGGTCGGCGGTGACGACCAGTTCGGCCCCGGCGAGACCGAGCATCCGCTCGCGGCGGGCGGGCGGCTGATCGACCCCGATCGGCACGTAGGTGCATCCGGCGGCGAGCACGCCGAGCACCCCGACCAGCTGATCGGGCCCCTTGGGCAAGGAGATGGCGACGGTGCCGCCGGGTACCGCGCCCCGCTGCCCGAGCACGGCGGCCAGCCGCAGGGCCCGGTCGGCGAGTTCGCCGTAGGTCAGCGCGCCGACGGCCGCCTCCCGGTCCGGTTCTTCGGCGGCCAGCCGGAAGAAGTCGGTGTGCAACGCGCCTTCGGGAACCTGGCCGTCGGTCGCGTTGACCGCGGCGCGCACCTCGCGCTGCCGGGCGGGCAGCAGATCGGTGACCGGTTCCCGCCAGGCGACCGTGGCGAGCCGGTCCACCAGCGTCAGGTAGGCCTCGAACATGTCGTCCAGCAGGCCTGGCGGGAACAACTCTTCGACTGAGTCCCAGTTCAGTTGGACACCGCCGTCGACCTCGGTGACCTGGTGATCGAGCCACACCTGCGGTGTCTGGGAGACACCCCAGACGTTGTCGGCGAACAGGGTGCCGCCCGTGGGTGGGTCCGCCGAGACGCCCAGGGCGCTGGTGAACACGACCGGCATGGTGGTGTTCGGGTCCCCGGTGGTCCGGGCCAGTTCCCGCAGCACCCACACGGCCGAGACGTCGCGGTGGTCGAGTGCGCCCCACAACTCCTCCTGGACCTGGCGCACCCGGTCGAGCCAGCCACCGTCCGGCGTCGGACGGCAGGCCACCAGGAGCAGGGAGGTGAAGTCACCCAGCACGCGTTCGATGTCGGGGTGGACCTCCTTGCGATCGAAGAGCGTGACGTTGAGCGTCAGGTCGGCCCTCGCGCTCCACCTGCCCAGCACCTCGGCGAACGCCGTCATCAGGACGGCGGACGGCGTGACCCCGTGTTCCTTAGCCCGGTCGGTGATCACGCGCCATCGTGCAGGTTCCACCCTGGCAGACCGCCGGTCGAACCGCGGTACCGCCACTTCGGCCGGATCCTTCGCCAGCGGCAGCCGTGGCGCGGGTGGCAGGTCGGGCACCAGCCCGCGCCAATAGGCCTTGGCCTGGTACAACGCGGTGGATTCGACGCCGAGAACGTAGTCGCGGAACGACATCCCGATCGCCGGGAGTTCGACGTCCGGGGCCTCGTACAGCGACGCGAGTTCGCCGTAGAAGACGAGGATGCTCAAGGCGTCGAGCACCAAGTTGTCCATGCCGATCGCCAACCTGGTCCGGCGACCGGACCGGGCCGCGCGCACAGTGAACAGCGGCCAGACGGCTGGGTCGAACACGGTGTGCGAGGTGGTGGCGCGGAGTTCGTCGAATCCGCCGTCGATCAGGTCCACCCGGAACCACGGCACCTCGGGCAGCACCCGCTGGTCGCCTTGCTCGTCGAAGACGGCGCGCAGCATCTCGTGCCGCTCGACGAGCCGGTTGACCGCGGTCTCCAGCCGCGCCAGGTCGAGGTCCTCCACGTCGTACTCGCGATAGAAGTGGCAGCCGACACCGCCGAGGGTGAAGCCCTCGTCGCGCCCGAGCCAATACGCGCGCTGGACTTCCGTCGGCGGGAACGGCTCGTACCGGCTCGCGGGATCGGAGACGAGCCTGACCGGCACTTCGTCGGCTGAGGTCAGGGAGAGCCCGGCGGCGAAATCGGCCAGCACCGGACGCGCGAAGAGATCGCTCAGCGATACACCCGATAGCCCGGCCGCGCGCAGTTTGCCGATCAGCCTGGTCGCCAGCAGCGAATCTCCACCGAGGGCGAAGAAGTCGTGTTCACGTCCGATCTCGTTGCTCGGTAGCACTTCCGCCCAGGCCGCCGCGACCAGGCGTTCGATTTCGCCTCGGGGCGCGGAGACAGCCGCCTCTTCGCTGGGCCGGTCGTCCAGCGTGCGCGACAGCAGCCCGCGGTCGATCTTGCCGTTCGCGGTCAGAGGCAGCGACGGAAGCGCCGAGAGGACGTCCGGCCGCATCACCGCCGGCAGCCACCCGATCAGGAATTCTTCGAGCTCCGCGATCGGCACCGTCCCGGTGACGGCGGCGGCCAGCCGCCGATTCGCCGTCACGACCACGGCGGCGGCGGTGACGCCGGGGTGCGCGGTGAGCGCGGCCTCGACCTCACCTAGTTCGACACGGTGACCGCGGATCTTGACCTGGTGGTCATCGCGGCCGAGGAACTCCAGGCTTCCGTCGGGCAGGTACCGCGCGCGATCACCGGTCCGGTACCAGCGCGTACCCGCGAACTCCACGAACTTCTCCCGCGTGCGCGCGGGATCCCCTCGATAGCCCCGCGCTACCCCCGCCCCTCCGATCCACAGTTCTCCCGGGACCCGATCAGGACGGTCACGACCGAGCGGATCGACCACGCGGCACAAGACGTTGTCCAGCGGCGTGCCGTAGGGCACGCAAGTCCACTGTGGATCCACAACGTCGACCTCGCACACCGTGGAATGGATGGCGGTCTCGGTGGTGCCGCCCAGTCCGGCGAAGCGGCACTCGGGCGCGTACTCGGCGAGCCTGGCGGGCAGGTCGGTGGTGACGCGGTCACCACCGAGCAGCACCACCCGCAGCGGCAACGGCTCCTCCGCCACGGTCAGCACCATGTCGAGCAAGGCGGGGACGCAGTTGAGCACGGTGGCCCGGTGCCGCAGCAGCGCATCGACCCACACGGAAGCGTCACGGCGGCCGGAGTCGCGTACGCACACCACCGCGCCGCCCACCGAAAGCGGGCCGAACAGGTCATAGACCGACAGGTCGAATTCGAGCGCGGACAGCGCCAGCGAGCGGTCCTCCGGCCCGATGCCGAACCGGTAGTTGAGGTCGTCGACGGTATTGACCGCGGCGGCATGGCCGATCTCCACACCTTTGGGCTCTCCGGTCGAGCCCGAGGTGTAGATGACGTAGGCGAGCGCGGAGTCATCACCGCTCACGGGTTCCGCGAGCGCCGTCGCCCCGCTCGCCGGAGCCAGGTCGTCCAGGACGAGGGTCACCCCGGCGGTCCGCAGGATCCGGTCCCGTCGCACCGCGGGCTGGTCGACGCCCAACGGCAGGTACGCCGCGCCCGCCGCGAGCACCCCGAGCACCGCGGCCACCTGATCCGGCCCCTTGGACAGCGAAACCGCCACCAGATGCCCGGGGCCCGCTCCCTTGGCGGTCAGGTGCCCCGCGATCCGCAGGGCTTGTTCGGCGAGTTCTCCGTAGGTCCTGGATTCCCCGTCGGAGAACACCGCCGGTGCGTCCGGGCACGCGGTGGCGTGAGCGAAGAACGCGTCGTGCAGACGACGCGCCCGCCTGGTCACCTTCGTGTCGTTCACCTCGGCCCTCACGAGCGATTGGGCGGGCGGGATCAGTTCCGGGACTTCCGACCAGGCGTCCTCGTTCTCGATGAGCCGATCGAGCAAGGTGCGGTAAGCGGCGAACATCACGTCCGGCACGCCCTCGACGAAGACGTCCTCCCGGACGTCCCAGTTCACCAGCAGTCCGCCGTCGAGTTCAGTCACCTGCGCGTCGAGCCAGACCTGCGGGCCCTGGGAGATGATCCACGAGGCCTGGCCGAAGGTGCCGGTGACCTCCGGGGCGAACAGCTCACCCAGACCGAGCGCGCTGGTGTAGACGACTGGCGCGAGCACCTGGTCACCGTGCAGACGTGAGAGGTCGCGCAGCACCTCGACACCGGAGTAGGCGGTGTGCGCCACGTCGGCGTGGAATCGACGCTGTAGCGACCCTGCCCGCTCGGCGAAGGAGCCGGGAGCAGCCCCGTCCCATTCCAGCAGCACCGACGAGGTGAAATCGCCGACCAGCGAGTCCACCTCGTCGTGCAGCGGCTCACGGTCGAACAGCGGAAGGTTGAGCAGGAAACGCGGTTCTGCGCTCCACGCCGTCAGTGTCTCGGCGAACACCGCCGCCAGGGCCATCGCCGTGGTCAGCCCGTGGCGACGAGCCGAGCGGTCGATCGCGCTCACGGATTCCGGTCCCAGCCAACGGTGATGCCGCACTACGGCGGGCTCGCCGCCCACGTCGATCGCCGGGAGCTGCGGCGCTCCGGGAAGCGTCGGCAGCCGGGCTGCCCAGTACTCGCGCGCGACGTCTTGGCCACCGCTCCCCCGATCGGCCAGGTAGCGCGGGTAGCTGTAGCCCAGTGTGGACAGCACCTCGCCTTCGTAGGCGCGGGCCAGGTCGGCGAGGAGCACCCGCAGGCTCAGCGCGTCCGCCGCGATCATGTCCAGGTTGACGTGCATCCGCGTGCGGCCTTCCGGCAGCAGGGAAAGCTGGACGTCGAAGACCTCGCCGGAGGAGATGTCCATCCTGCGGTGCGACAGCGCGGTGCGACGTGCATCCAAAGTGGACTGATCGACCCAGTGGTGGACACGCAGGCCGGCCCAGGGGCTCTCGGGAAGCACACGCTGGGTTCCGTCATCCGACACCGCCACACGCAACATCCCGTGCCGGGCGAACAGTGCCCGGACGGCGTTCTCCAGCCGCTCCGGATCGACGCCCGTACCGTCGAACTCGTGATAGAAGTGCGCGTCGACGCCGCCCAGCCGTTGCCCCGGCGCTCGGCCGACCCAGTAGGCGTGCTGCATCAGCGCCAGCGAGAACGGCGCGGACTCGTCGATTTTCTTGCCTGCCCAGGCGATCTGTCCGGACTCGACGGCCAGCATGGCTCGCCACGCGGCGAGCGTGGGCGTGGTGACCAGATCGGCGAACGTGACGTTCGCTCCTGCTTTGCGCCAATTCCCGGCCAGTCGCATCATCGTGATCGAGTCCAGACCAAGCTCGATCAGGTTCTCGTGTTCGTCGATGACTTCGTCGGACAGGTCGAGGAGCTCGGCGACTTGCTGCGAGAGTTCTTGCGACGAGAAGTTGCCGGGGTGGGCGTCGGGACGATGCATGGTCACGATCGGTTCTCCAGAGTGGACAAAGCTTTGCGGTCGACCTTGCCTAGGCCGGTGCGGGGGAATGACTTCACGAAGCGGACCCGGTCCGGCAGTTTGAAAGCCGCGACACCGTGTTCGCGTAGATGTGCCAGGAGGTCTTTGCGACTGGGTGGCGTGCCGCGTGCGATCACGTAGGCACAGCTCCGTTCACCCATCACGTCGTCGGGGATTCCGACGATCGCGACATCGTGCACGGCTGGATGACTCAGCAGGAGGTTCTCCACCTCCTCGGCGGGGATCTTGTCGCCACCGCGGTTGATCACGTCCTTGACCCTGCCCTCGACGACGAGTTCCCCGCTCGGCAGCCGGCGGACGAGGTCTCCACTGCGGAAATAGCCGTCCCTGGTGAACGCGACCGCGTTGTGCTCGGCGGCCCGGTAGTAGCCGCGAATGGTGTACGGGCCCCGGACCTGGAGTTCGCCGACCTCGCCCGCGGGCACCGGTTTGTCGTCCGTGGTCACGATCCGCACCTCGTCGTCGGCGCAGAGCGGCCTGCCCTGGGTGTCGTTGACGATGGCGTCCGGATCACCGATGCGCGTGTAATTCAGCAGGCCTTCGGCCATGCCGTAGACCTGCTGGAGCGCACACTCCAGCACCGGAGTGACCCTGCGGGCGGCTTCGGCCTTCAGCCGGGCCCCACCGACCTGGAGCAGTTCCAGGCTCGAAAGATCCACTGTGGACTGTTCGGCGGCGTCCAGCCACACTAGCGCCAATGGCGGCACGAGCGCCGTCACGGTGACACGCTCGGCCTCGATCAGCGGGAACGCCGCTTCCGGGTCCGCGCCGGTGCACAACACGACCGTTCCGCCTGCCCACAACGTCCCGAGCACACCGGGACAAGCGAGCGGGAAGTTGTGTGCCATCGGCAACGCCGCGAGGTAACGGGTGTCGGCGTTGAAACCGCACAACTTGGCGCTCGCCCGCAGGTTGTACTCGTAGTCGTTGTGGGTACGCGGAATCAGCTTCGGCATCCCGGTCGTACCGCCGGACAGCAACAGCACGGCGATATCGCACGGACCGGGCCCATCGCCGGGATCGCCCTCAGCCGCCACGTCCTCGAGCGCGGTGAACTCACCAGGGTCACCGACGACGAACACCTGCTCGATCTCCGGCACAGCGTGCGCCAAATCCCGGAGGTCGGAAGCCACGACGTAAGCGGCCGGGGTCGCGAGCCGGGCGAGATGGACGATCTCGGTCCGGCGATGTGCCGGCAGGGCGAGCACCGGGACCGCGCCGATCCGGAACAACGCGAACGCCAGCGACAGGAACTCGGCGACGTTGGGCAGGTGCACCAGCACGCGGTCGCCGTGCCCGACCCCCCGCGCACGGAGTCCGCAGGCCAGCCGCGTCGCCTTTTCGTTCAGTTCGGCGTAGGACCAGCGCCGGTCGCCGTCGACCACCGCGGTCCGCGACGACCACTTCCGCGCGCCGTCGTCGAGCACCGCGCCGAGGGTACGGTCCCGCCAGTACCCGCGCTCGCGGTAGTACCGGGCGAACTCGTCGGGCCACGGGGTGAAGTCGGCGGTCATCGCAGCCTCAGCACCAACGATTCGAGGCCGTGCATGGCCGTGCTGTCGCGCCAGCGCAGATCGTCCACGGCTGATAGCACTTCGATCTCGGCGAACCGGTCCAGGAGGCGCCCGAAGGCGATCTCGCCCTCCAGCCGGGCCAAGGGCGCACCGAGGCAGAAGTGCAAACCGTGGCCGAACGCGAGATGACCGCCCACCGGCCGGGTGATGTCGAGCCGGTCGGGGTCGGTGAAGCGGGCGGGGTCGCGGTTCGCCGCCAGCCACGACACCATGACGAAGTCCCCGGCCGGGATCACCACACCGGCCATCTCGACCTCTTCGGTGGTGTAGCGCGGCGAGGACAGGATGTTCGGTGTCTCGTGCCGCAGGAACTCCTCGATGGCGGTCGGCATCAGGCTCCGGTCGGCCCGCAGCAGCGCGAGCTGATCGGGGTGCCGGGACAGGCCGAGGACGCCTCCGCTGATCAGGTTCACCGTGGTCTCGAAACCTCCGACGAGCAACACGACGGAAACCGCGATCAGCTCAGACGGCGAGAGGCGATCACCGTCCTCACTGGCGTGCACGAGCTGGGACAGCAGATCGTCTTCGGGGCTTTCGCGTTTGGCCGCGATCAACCCGTGCAAGTAGCCCGCCATCTGCATCGTCGCCGCGCCCGCGGCTTCGCTCGCCCCGCCGTCGACCATGGTCTTCGACCACGCGGTGAACTGTTCGCGATCGTCGAACGGCACGCCGAGCAGCTCGCTGATGACCTGGATCGGCAGTGGATAAGCGTAAGCCTCCAGCAGTTCCACCGAGTCCCGGCCGGTCATCGCGTCGAGCAGCTCGTCCGCGATCTGCTCGATCCGCGGCCGCAGGGGCGCGATGGCCCGGCCCGTGAACGTCTTCGCGACCAGTTTGCGCAGCCGGGTGTGATCCGGCGGGTCCAGGTTGAGCAGGTTCATCGCGAAGTCCTCGGAAAAAGGACTCTCGTCATCCTCGCCCAGTGCCATCCGGTGCATCCGGTCATAGACGCGCTGGCTGCTGAACCGGGGGTCGGTCGCGACGGCCCTAGCTTCTTCGTATCCGGTGACGAGCCAGACCGGCAGGCCGCTGGGCAGTACGACATGGCGGATCGGCGCGCTCTCACGCAGCTGCGCTCCGACGCGGTGGGCGTCCTGGACGAAGTCCTCGCCGAGGACGAGCGGTCCGGTTGTGGTCATGGTGTTCTCCATAAGGGTCAGCCGAGCCGGAGTTCGGGCCGGTACAGGTCGAACCAGTGGTACATGTCCAGTACGCGTTCCAGACCAGTGCGCAGCCTGCCGGTGACCACGCCGGGATCCTGTGCGGCCGCGCCGCGCACCCAGGTGGCGTCAAAGATCTCGAATAGGGGATGTCCGGCCTCGGCGAGCACGTCGTTCACCTGTCGCTGCAACGATTCCGCGTAGCTGGTGTCCTGTGTGGAGGGATAGGGGCTCTTGACGCGCTCGGTGACCGACCTGGGCAGCAGACCGGCGACCGCTCCGCGCAACAGGCTCTTTTCCCGGCCGCCGTCGGCTTTCATCGACCACGGCGTGTTGTAGACGTATTCGATGAGACGGTGGTCGGCGAAGGGCACCCGGACTTCCAGGCCCACGGCCATGGACATCCGGTCCTTGCGGTCCAGCATGGCGCGGACCAGCCGCGTCACGTGCAGATGGCTGCTGCGGCGCATCCGGCGCTCCAGCTCATCCTCGGTGTCGAGATGGTCGACGGCGGCGACGGCGGTGCGGTATTCGTCGGACACATACGCGCCGATGTCCAGATCCCGGCGAAGCCCGGGACGCAGCATTTCGGTGCGGTCGCCGGTGTAGGCGTTGCTGAACGCCAGCCACGGGAACGTGTCGGCGTCACGGGCCGCCGGATGGTGGAACCAGGCGTAGCCCCCGAACAGCTCGTCCGCGAACTCGCCCGACAGCGCCACCGTGCACTCGGCGCGGATCGCTTGGAACAGCAGGTACATCGAAGAATCGATGTCGCCGAGCCCGATCGGCATGTCCCGTGCGGCCACGACGGCACGGCGCAGCGCGGGATCGGCCAGCGCGCGGGAGTCGAGCACGATGTCCCGGTGCATCGAGCCGACGTGCGCGGCGACCTCGCGGACGAACGGGGAGTCCGGGGTCTCGCGCAGTTCGTCCGGGCGGAAGTTCTCTTCGT
>Ga0307518_10000559_pt1 | contig 28352 bp, 18 predicted proteins | sample 25_EM_MG_FD_203889 | JGI IMG/M metagenome (GOLD analysis project Ga0307518, IMG submission 203889) | Populus trichocarpa ectomycorrhiza microbial communities from riparian zone in the Pacific Northwest, United States - 25_EM | ecosystem: Host-associated > Plants > Roots > Unclassified | place... | reverse complement strand
AAGCCAAGAGTTTGTTCCGTGCGAGGTGTTCGAAGCTTTATCTATTCCAACTTGCTTTGAAGAATTCAGGAATTTGTATGTTTGGCTGTCAAATTTTCTTGGAGACGCAAATCTTTGGAGATGTACTCGTTTTATTTTCATTCTAAACGTCTTTGTATATATAAAATACAAGTAGGAACCTAGAAATGGTGCATAAAGGGAGAATGCCAGGTAAGGTCGTTGGAATTAACTTGAAATATTTTTTTAAAAAAAATGTAAAAGTGAGTTTTCCAGGGAGTTCTTTTAATTTTTGTAAGTGCCGGTGTAATGTATTTATGATGTGGTTATTTTTAAGTATTACCAATAATTAAAGACTAATAAAAATATGTATCTTGGAAGAGTTGCAATCCAAGTCCACTCCCTTCTTTCTCCTCCATTTTTTATTCTTAATGGAGCTTGATTGGTTTAATGGAGCGATTAAAGGATTGCAGCCTGTGTATAGAAAGAATGGATAAGTTCAAAAGGCATATGAGTAGTAGATTCAAGAGTGTGTGGATATATATATATATATATATATATATCAATTATCAACTTTTATATATATATATATATATAGTTTTTAGACTAAAAGTTGATAATTGCCCAATTGTTAGCCAATTAAATGTTGACACATGCCCTAGTTCCATTGAAAATAGACTAAAAAATGTCCAAATTTGGATGTTGAAGGGGAAGAAATATTCTTTTTTCATGTAGATGACTACTAGATACTTTGCTCTTGATTTCTCACGGTCAATATTTAAAAAAAGAAAACAATTATATATACAGGTTTTTTTTAATATATTTTTGTAGTTAAAAAAATTCTAAGCGAAAATAAAAAATTTTATGCATACATGTAATAAAATAGATCGAGAACTATTTGTGTTAAATAAAAGAAAAAAAACCATAAATGATAACTAAGAATAAAACTAGAAAAATCAAAAGATAAATATAGATCAAGATATTTAATCTCGCAAGATGAGATATTGACCTGGTTGCATTTACTAAATTTATCTATTAAAATAAATTTTTTATTCAATTAAATGATAATAGAAATATGTGCATATTAAATTGATTGAATAATAAAAAAAAAATTATGCAAGGCTGCACATATTAGAAATATTATCTGAAAATAAATATTTTTTATTTTAAAAATTAATTTAATCTATACAAAAGATAAAAAAAAATATATAGATAAATCATAAAAACCTATTGAAAAATTAAATGCATACAAAATAACTATTTTCAAATAGGCTCTCTAAATAAAATAAAAGATAAAAGTGGTATTAATCTAAATATAAATAATAATAATAATTTAAAAAAAAATACAAAAAATCATTAATTTAAAAAAGAAAAGAAAAGAATAGGCTAGACGATGCTGGGTCTAATAAGTCAGGTTAGCCCGTTTGGCTAATTTCATTATGGCCTGTTATATTGAGTCTTTTTTTTTGCAGCTGAGACAGATGATATGTCATCAGTTTCAATTATTTTTAAAAAAATAAAAGATTCAAACGACGCATCGCCTATATTACCAAATTTCCGACCATTGTGGTGGTTGAAAAAATAGGGTTAATGGTTTTACGATCCTATAACCAAATTTTGAACCCAATATTAACCAAAAACACCATAGAAAACTTGATAAATCCATTCATGGCTTTAAAAAACCCAGAAAATCATCCCAAAACTTAAAATCAACCCAAAATAAAAAATCTTATCAAGATCAAATATGTTTTTCGTAGCAATTTCAAGGTAAAAAAACACCTAATATGAGATCCCCTCATAAAAAAAAATAATTTGATATAAATTTCAACTGTTTTGAAGGTCTGAATCAATGCCAACATAGATTTTTTTTCTCGAGCACCGGATTCTGATGATTTTCTTTCACCTCCCTGACATTAGGAGCCAAAAAATAAGAAAAATAAAATTTATGATCAAAATTGATTTTTCTTTTTAATTTTGAAAACTAAAGAGACCCAATATCTATAATTTATAAAGTATATAGACTACAATAAATATTTTACCCAAACTTTTTAAATTCACCAATTCCCAACATGTTTTTTTTTTTTTAATTTAGTCTTCTATCTTTCAATCCCACTCCCCCACAATAAATTGGCTTATAATTTGATCTGATAAGAGCTAAATTAAAAAAAAAACAGATGAAAAAATAACACCATAAACGTCTGTCCACAATATCATATAAGATGATCTACAATGCATTTTGCACAATATATCCCATTTGAATATAGAATTGTAAACATACCGGGTATTATAATGCTCAAGATCAACTCATATAAATTAAATTGTTTGAGTATCATATCAAGCTCCAAAATATTGTTTAAGCATGGGTTGTTACTTTATTTATCAATCGACCTCAAGTTTCTTCACAAGCAAAACAAAACAAAATCAAATAAATATAAATATTCTTAAAAATTACTTATTTATTTCAATACTATATATTAACCTCCATTTGAATATTAAAACCATTTTGTACTTCATCATATATGTATATTTATAGTTAATTTGCATTCATTTTATAATAGATTTTGTAACAAAATATTGTGTTTTAATAATGTTTTTCCAAAATAATTATTTTAAAATACATTTCATGTTTATGAATATTTCAATTCATAATCAAGTTTATTCATGAAAATGATAAATATTTAAATTATGATAAAAGAGTTGTTTAAATAATAGTATTTTATTAAATGATCTTTCAGATCAAGTTGAAATAAAATAGTTTGTTTGCATCACTAAAGTAAAGACATATCTGGTGATTTTAATCCAAATCTAGAAAAAGTTGAGAGAAGATAGACATTATTTTAGCAACTAAAATTAAACTAAGAAAAAGAAAAAGAAAAAAATTCATGAAATATATCAAATTTGAGCTTGCCATTTGTTAACTAACTAGATGTGCCCAACTAGATGTGCCCACACTATTTCGTGACCCATGTATTTTTCAAATAAAATATTTAGGTGTCACAAATATTTTTTTTAAAAAATCCAATAACTAGAGTTATAGTCACCAAATAAGATTGTTTTATTTTAATTAAAAGAGAAAAAAAAAGAGGCAATGGTAGAAATTAAAAAAAATATAAAAAAAGTGATTACAATAATTTGAAGAAAAAACCAATATCCAAGAGTGGAAAGGCAATAATGTTTGATTTTTAGCCAATTAACTATCGAAGGATGTAATAAAATTAAAAAAGAAAAAAAAAACTAGTTGTGAGTCAACCCGAGTTAACATGATAGACATGTAACATGATATCAAACCCTATTAACTTTTCAAATCGTGACCCGGGTCATCAAACCAGAAACATCATACATGAACAAACTACAAAGCCCAATCTTCAAGAAATGAAATGTTAAATGATGAAATAAAAAAAAAATTATATAAAAAAACTCAAAATAAAAAATAGAAATTAAAAAAACAAGGTTAAAATCAAAATAAAAAAATAAATTAGAGGGCAATAATAATTTTTCAATTTGAGGGCTAAATTGAAAAGAATAATAAAGTTAACAAAAACAAAAGAATGAAAAGCAGATTAAAAAAATAATACACCATAAACTTGGATTGAAGAGTGAAATTAAAAATAATAAAACTTTTATAAAATAATCAAGGAAACAAAATCAGATTAAAAAAAATAAAGATCAAATTAAAAATATTAATACATGATAAATTGAAATTAAAAGACTAAATTACAAAAAATAAAACTTTTATAAAAAAAAACAACAACAAAAACTAGAATTAAAAAAAGAGAGGATCAATAACAAATCACTCAACTTTCACCAACATGTACTGCACCAAGAGAGAGAATCTGGTTACACTTTAAATCAAAATAACAAAAAACTAAGATTAAAAAAAAAACCCTTAGCCATACAATTTTTTTCAACTTGAAGAATATTTAAGTAATTTAACTAGATATTCAACCAAGAAACAAAAACTGCCGCGTGGACATGTATTTGCATTTTAGGCCATGTTTGTTTCTCGAAAAGTGGTTTTCAGAAAATCACTTTTCAAACTTTCCTGTGTTTATTTGTCATTAGAAAAGTTGGTAAATGAAAAACACTTTCCAGTCAAAGAAAAATTTAGCTTGGTTTCCAGAAAAGTGTTTTTCTGAAAAATTTGAACGAAAAACATTTTTCGAAAGTTGTGAAAAATTTAGAAATGTCATGTAATTGCTGATTATATCAATTTTGGTCCTCAAACTTTTGATTGCTATATATATTTTGTTTTGAATATATATTTTTCAATTTCATCTCTTAAAATTTATTTTTTATATTAATTTTGATCCTCATTTTTATAATTGTTATTTGCTTTTCTCTTATCATTTTTTTATTGAAATTTTTTATCTATCAAATTTAATTCTCATTCTTTTGATTGTTATTTATTTTATTTGAAATAATTTATGAAATGTTAATTATTATTATTTTAATTTCTTCATCTTTTATTTTTTTATTTTTTAGATTTGATCTCTATTATTTTAATTATTATTTATTTTATTTGAGATAATTTATGAAATTTTTTTTTCAATTTCATTCTCATTCAACTTTTTAATTTGTAAGATTTGTTCCTCATTATTTTAATAAACTGGAGAAAAATAAAACATTAATAAGTTATTTTCTAGCTTATTTTCCATAACATAACCAAATACTGAAAAATATTTTTCAATTTATTTTCCATTATACTATCAAATATAAAAAAATAATTTATTTTCCTGAAATTTACTTTTCTAGAATTTATTTTTTTTAAAAAATTATTTTCTAATAAATGAGGCTGTTTTTACTGTTATGAAAAAGAAATAGACCCTCTCACCCCAAGATAGGCGAATTGTTATTTCAGTAAGAAGTAAAACCGTCTTTTCACTGTTAAAATTCACTGTGAAGCGAAATGAGTCTGGCGCTCCCACGCTTTTCCTTCGTTGTCGTATATTTTGTGATGTTCTATCCAGTTTCTCATTCTCAAAATTTCTCTTCATCCATGAAATGTTGCTTTCCCTTAACCACATTAGCTATGCTTGTCCTTCATCTAGAACACACTCTTCTTCTCTCATCTGCCCAATCCCCAAAACCTTAATTTTCGAGTACCATAATAGTAGTAGTAGTAGTAATAATAATCCCTCACTCAAATTCCTCGTCCGGAGCTCCAGTGCCGACAACCCCCAAACCCTCCCTCATTCCGCCATCCAACGCATTGCCGACAAGCTCCGCTCCCTGGGCTTCACCGAAGAAACCGAAACCAAAGCGCAAACCACTGCTGGAGAAATCTTCATCCCTTTACCAAATCGATTGCCCAAGTACCGGGTCGGCCAAACTCTCGACCCGAGCTGGAGCACGCCGGAGAATCCGGTACCGGTGCCGGGTTCCGGGAAGGCTATATCTAGGTATCATGAACTGAGAAGAGAGGTGAAGAGAGAAAGAGAAGCAAAGAAAGGAGAGGCAAAAGTCCCGTCATTGGCGGAATTGAGTTTACCCAATGAGGAATTGAGGAGGCTGAGGACAATTGGGATTGCGGAAAAAAGGAAATTGAAGGTCGGGAAAGCAGGGATTACGGAAGGGATAGTGAATGGTATTCATGAGAGGTGGAGGAGGTCCGAGGTTGTTAAGATTGTCTGTGAGGATTTGTGTAGAATGAACATGAAGAGGACTCATGATTTATTGGAGGTTGGATAGAATTTCTTGATTGATATTCTTTAGTTCAGTGAATTATTATTATTATTATTTGTTTCTTGACTACGTTTTTCTTTTTTGTTTGCTATGCAGAGAAAAACTGGAGGGTTAGTTGTGTGGAGGGTTGGCAGTAAAATAGTGTTGTATAGAGGTGCCGATTATAAGTATCCCTACTTCCTTGCAGAAACTAGTTCAGTGAATGAAACTTCTCCTGATGCTGTACAAAATATAGACGTGGATGATAAAGAAGTTGATGAGGAGGGGAGTGTCCTGTCTGCCGTGGATGGCGCAGCTCCACCTGAACCAAGATCATCCGATGAAATAGTTAGACCGAGCTTAGTCCAAGGGGTTGGTTCCCCCAATAGAGTACGGTTTCAATTGCCGGGGGAGGCACAACTTACAGAAGAAGCTGATCAGTTGTTGGATGGACTAGGCCCCCGATTTAATGATTGGTGGGGATATGATCCACTCCCAGTTGATGCTGATCTCTTACCTGCTGTTGTTTCTGGATATAGGAGACCCTTCCGTCTTCTTCCATATGGTGTCAGCCCCACTCTGACAAATGATGAAATGACCACATTAAAGAGGCTTGGTCGACCCCTGCCTTGCCATTTTGCCTTAGGTGGGCTTGTCTTCAATTTTCTATCTTGAAGTCTTATGGTTGAAATCTGATGACTTGTTTCCTTTTTTATATCAGGTCGAAATACGAAACATCAAGGATTGGCTGCTTCAATTGTCAAGCTTTGGGAAAAATGTGAGATTGCTAAAATTGCAGTTAAGAGGGGAGTGCAGAATACTAATAGTGAGTTGATGGCTCAAGAATTAAAAGTTAGTAATTACACCTATTTATGCCTTTTCTTTCTGTTATGAATTTTCAATCATAAATTATGGTGCTTTGCTATGTATCTCCTGCAATCGATGCTTAAGTCCTTGTATCCATAGATTCTTCATTTCTTTTAGGTGTTAAGAGTTAAGACTAGTATATTTGGAAATCTAAGGAATTAGCTATTTAGCCAATCTTGTGGAAATAATTTCCCATTTCTCAAGTCTTTCTTACACTGATTGAAGCGGCTAACAGGTTAAGGTCTTTCTCACGAAATCATATATGAGATTCTTGAGCAATTAGCTTTCCTTATTGATTAACTTGGGAGTATTGCATTAGAATTTGCAGTGTTCTACTTTATTTCCATTAGATCATATCATAGCACCTCTAGTTGCATATCATCAAAGTGTAAATCCTTCTAGTGTGGTATATTCACCTATCTCTCTCTCTGAACTTGTATTCTGGTATGTGCTCTTAGATTTGGACTTCTTTCTTATGTTTGTTGAATTCCCTCTTTTGTTATAGAACCTGGACCATGGATGGTGAATTAATATCCGAATTTATGAATTAAGATCCCAATTATGAAAGTCGAGTATTAATTAGAGCAAATAGTAAGATTGGGTAAAAGTTTTCCATTCAGTTTTGTACTACATTAATTGAGTGGTTGTGAGGCCACTTGGAAAGTTGTTTGTTTGGGATTGTGTATAAGCCACACTAAGATCTATTCTTCTTAAAAATATACTGCATAATTGAGTTGTAATCTCATTAAGTTCTATCATGATTTTTTAAGACTGATAAGTTCAATCTCATTAATTTCATTCAATTTTTTAAAATGAAATTCTGCAAGGAAATATTCTATTCTTTTCTGAAAAAAGTACAGATGAGTTGTAATCTCATTAAGTTCTATCATGATTTTTTAAGACTGATAAGTTCAATTTTTATTTTTAATTTTCTAGTCAACTTTTATTTTTATACTTCCTATAATACCCAAAGAAACATTTAAAAAATTGTTATTTAGTGTCTTTTATTGGTGAAACTTTACACTAAATATTAATAAGTAATTTTTTCACTCAAAACATTTTTCTGGCTTTGTAGCCAAAATAATGTTTTCCACTTTTTTTTAAGTTTTGCTAAAAGACTAAACCAGTTGTATATTGTAGTGTGATTTTCATATGATTTTATTCTTGCCAGAGTCTACAATATTATTAGCAAGTGGTGTAGTTAGAGAATTTGCTGTGCGTTTCACATTTGTGTCGCAAGCTCCCCTAACATTATATTTGGTTGAAAGAAGGGTAAGCAAGGATAGGGTTAGTAAGGATAAATAAAGGAAGGGAGTGGTCGTGTTTCAACATTTCTCTTCTTTGGATATGCAAGGGATGAGAAGGGAAGGGAAGAGAATGAGAGGGTTAGGAAAACATGAGATTAATTATAAATTGCAAAATAGCCTTAATGAGTGGAAGGAAGTTATGCTTAATATTAATTTGTTTAGTGTCCGTCTTAGTTTTGCCCTTTATTCAAGCAGTTTTTCCTCACAAAGTTGCCTGAAGCCTAGTGCTGTAATCTCATTTAATGCTGCAATAATTTCTGCCAGTTGTTCTTCAACTGTTATTAAATCAACTACTTATAGAAGGTCTGAAAACTAAATGGCCCAGATAGCCTGCTATAAGCAAGCTATAATAAGAACCTGCTCTCTATGTTGCATATGTTGTCCAAGGTTTTTTTTTTAAATTTTAAGTTAAGGATGTTTATGTCATTTAATATTCTTAAACCCTCTAAACACCCCAATCTGGGGTGTTAAGATTTTTAATTATTTGAGGGGTTTGAACACTCCTAAACCTTTTCTTTCCCTAAGTATATTTAGAGCTGGATTATTGCAGATCTGGCCGTACTGGAGCTTCTAGCACCCCCAGCTTCCTGGGATTGCTGCATTATTGTGATGGCTTATAGGCAAAGTCTATGATCAGTTCTTTTTATCTCATCAAAACTAGTAACCTGCTTTACACTTGTGGACTTCCACGCCCTTTCCTTCTATTAGTAGTGAGAACCAAACAAGGACAGAGGGTTTTATCCCCGCCTTTTATTCCCCGAAGTAGTTTTACAGGTGGATTTTTGCAGATCTGGCTGAATTGGAGCTTCTAGCACCTCCAGATCCCTGGGATTGTTGCTTTACTGTGGTGGCTTGTAGGCAAAGTCTGTGATTAGTTTTTCTTTTTTATCTCATCAAAACTAGTAGCCTGCTTTAAGTTTGTCTCCTCCCCCCACTTGGCATTGTTTTTACATCCAATCTCTTAATTACCTTGTCGGGAGCCTTGATGGACTCTTCTATGTTGATGATATATTTGGTGCTGCTGGCATGTCCACAGGTTGGGGATTGAGAGGGGGGGGGGGGGGGTTGTAGGTGAGAGCTGGGAAGGACCACCTTCTAAATAAAAGGGAACACAAGTAAATAACCTACTGACCCTCTATGATGTGAACATGTCGCTACAGTACTGATACAAAGAGAAAGGAAAATAATCCAAAATGCAACTTTCCATAATTAGACCCAACAACATGAGGCAAAGACAACCAAATTCAAATTCTTCTTTTCCAACTTCTTAGTATCAAACCCAACATCTTGTGACAAAAAACTCTTTGGACTTGTATGGTTTGAGTTGAGTTATGAATTGTGTAATTTGTCTATGGTTTCTGATGATTTCAATTATTATAGATATGAAACCTTTGATTCTTGAATCAAATTGATACTAATTAAGAATTATATCATTCTAACAATGATGAACTTGACAACAAATTTTGAAGTTGTTATGACTCTGTTTCAATTGGTGGCTCGCTCATGCATACCTTCTTGTGAGAGCAACTTGCATCTCCAAGTATTCATCTCTATAAATTGACACTTGATAGATGGATGGCTATGTCTGTCTTCAACCAATGAACAGAAACTCAAAACTCTACGCATTTAAACATTGGTTATCTAAGATACTTCCTTTTTAAACCCCTCCATCTGTTAGTTATTTTTTGAGCTATCTTATCAGGTTAGAATTATTAGCTTATGGTTTCAGCTATTTGATCTCACTTTCCCTCTTCTGACAAATTTTGGTCCAGTCCTGGTATGGAATTTTCAATATGGTGCATGGACTCCTATCCATGCAGAAGTTTTTACAACGACTTAAGTGGATTTATTAATCATTGCATTATTCATAAATTACACATTGCAAAATAGAATCGAAGCTTGTTATTTTAAAAACCTTTATTTGATCACACCGCAGAGAATGTTGATTACTCTAATTGTAGATACATGCTAAGCTTAAAACAATTTATTGTAGTGGCTGACCGGAGGAACTTTGCTTTCACGGGATAGAGAATTTATTGTATTGTATCGGGGAAAGGATTTCCTACCATCTGCAGTTTCCTCTGCAATTGAAGATCGAAGAAAGCGTGGAGATATGGATAAACGATGGACAGACTGTATTACATCAAATGAAACTTCGGAGGAGCTTAAAGACAGGAGTTGGAGGACTACAAATGCTAAATCTACAGATGAAATTGATGATACCAATGACCGGAAACATGATCTCTCTGAAAATAAAAAATTGAGGTCCACTGATGCAGCAATTAAAAGGACTAGCATCAAATTGTCCATGGTATGATGTTGTGGAGGTGCCATAGCTGTTGAGAATTGACTTGCACTTGTCAAACTCTTATTTATGTTAACACGAGGCATGTTATCACAGGCACTAGAAAAGAAAGCCAAAGCCGAGAAACTTCTTTCAGAGCTAGAGAAATCAGAGATGTCCCAGCAGCCAGAAAAAGATAAAGAGGGGATAACTGAAGAAGAAAGATATATGTTACGGAAGATCGGCTTGAAAATGAAGCCTTTCCTTTTAATGGGTGAGTTCTTTGCAAGAAAGCACTGTTGCATGTATCTTTATATTCTTTCTTTCAGATTAAAGGGCTTTTAACTTGTCAAAATGAATTATCCCACCAAGATGGCCCCCTAATGAATGTTTTCTCTTCTTTTCTCAGGTAGACGGGGGGTTTTTGATGGAACAATTGAAAACATGCACCTTCACTGGAAATATAGGGAGCTTGTAAAGATAATATGTAAAGAGAAGAGCTTTCAGGCTGTTCAAGCAGTAGCACGGACCTTGGAGGCTGAAAGTGGTGGAATATTAGTGGCAGTGGAGGGTGTCAGTAAGGGTTATGCTATTATCCTGTATCGCGGGAAGAATTATACACGACCTGCTTGTTTAAGGCCTCCAACACTCCTGAGTAAAAGGCAAGCAATGAAACGCTCTTTAGAGGCACAACGACAAGAGGTAAACTTGGCTTGTATGATATAAAGTGCATGTATTTTTCCCTGCACCCTTGTGTGTGCACGTGTATATTAACACATTTTAGAGGTAAACATATTGTTGTAATGTCTTAAAATTGTGTGCTCAAGCTAGAAAAGAAATAACCCATGTGCTTGTTAATTTAGCTTACAAAGAAAGTCTAAATAAATTAACTTATTTGAGAAGCCAAGAGGTTTAGCTTGTCTAAAAGCCCAAGGATGTCATATTTCAGGGTTGTCTTATTTTCAAGCTCTCATTCTCTAGAACTTGGTTGCTAAAGAAAAGAGTGAGTTGGATAGAGATTTCTTTTATATGTGTGAGGTAGATTTGTAAGAGAAAAGAATAGTGTGAGAGAGAGTGAGTTTTGGTGTGAATGGGTTTTGTTTGAGAGAATAATATGTGCGATTCCTTGTAATCTCTGTTTTCACATGGTGCGTTTTTGTTACTATGCTTGCTCATGGATGTAAGCCAAGGTTGCCAAACTGTATATATGTTTTTACGTGTTCTTGTGTGATTGTTGATTCTTGGTCTATTTCCACAACGTATATTAATGATAAGGGTCATCCATTAACGATTAATTTTTAGCTTTCAAGGTCTGTTGACTATCTGGAAAGTAAAGAGAAGAGCTGTCCTGGCTTATCACCCTTGCCATGATATGAGAACCTTGAGAGCCCTTTGATGATGTTGTGCTTGCCTTTATGCAAGCTTTTCAATCATTGTTTTTTACTCCTTTCTATCTCCTTTGACTCAGTATGATATCTACGTTATCCTTTGGATTTTCTGAGTTGGGCTTTGGTAGTAGATTTTATGTTAAAACCTTGCCCATTAAAATATTGTGTGGTGATTTCTTTTTCCTTTTTCTTTTTTCTTTGCATGCCCTGTCGAATTAAGTTGCCAGTTTCCCTATCTTATAAACCAAGTGATGACATTTTGGCATCGATCAAGATTACTGGCAGCCTTTTGAAACATTCAAATAGTTGGTCCTTCTGATATCTGACCTAATATGCTGATTACTATTCCTGCTAAGTGACCTAATTTTAAAGAGTTTGATTTTGTTTCCTTGTTTTCTTAATGAAGTCATTGAAGCTTCATGTTTTGCGGCTCACCAGTAACATAGACCACTTGAAACTTCAATTAGTGAGTATCTCACTTTCCTAAACTCATTTGATTGTTTTTATTCGCCAAGTACATTGTCTTATAAAATTCGCATATGATGTTTGACGCAGGTTAAAGACAAGGAAGCCTATAATGTACAGTGCTTTGATGAATCAAAATTTCAGGTGATTGGCTTTCCCTCCCTCTCACACCCAGAAACATGTCATGCACCTTGCACGCACATACACTAATACAACTCTTAGTTTAGTGCCTGCTGGCTTTGTTCTACACACTGCCCAACAATGTTCACTGTTTGATCAATACTAAATTGAACATTTTATTCTTTTACTTAAGGGTTTGTTTGTTTTGCGTAAAATATTTTACAAAAAACTGGTCAATGAAAAATATTTTATAGTCAACCTTTAAAATTAGTTTATTTGTTGGAAAATATTTTCAGCCTATGAAGTTCCGTAAAGTAATCCACTTACAATATTATCCAACTATTTCAACTACCACTACCATTGAAAAATATTTTACATGTAAAATATTTTACGGCAAACATTGAAAAATATTTTACATGTAAATCATTTTCCATCTGTAAAAGGCTAAATTACACATTTGCCTTCTGTTTCAGGTTAAAGATGAATTAGAAGAACCTGCAAGAACAGATTCTGAACTGAAGCCTGATTGTCATTCATATTCAACCATTCCTGCTGATTGTAATGCGATTATTGAGGTAAGATACATATCCACCTCAAAAGAGAAAAGAAGCATATCAATAACATATTTGAAAGTGAAACATACCTTGTCAGAGCTAATTTTACGTTTTCGCTTGGCGTTTTAAGATTGCTTGTTATTCATTTTGAACTGAAGGCCAAATAATAGTATATATGCATTCTGATCACATTTAATTAATGCACTTATATTCTTCTTTATTACATAACATTGGTTTTAAATTTCCTTTTCCCTTTTCTTGTCACTTATGACATCTAATATGGAGTTTGGCATTTTGTATTATTTAAGACTAGGGATGAACATGGAGTTGATTCAACTGCTGTTAATCAAAATGATGGCCTGGGTGCATCAGCGAATCATAAGCAACTTCAACCTGCTCAACGGTCTAATTGGACTGATCTTTATCCAACATTTGATGGGAATAGGACTGGTGAAAATGAACCTAATTCTTCACCTGAATTCGTGAGAAATGAAACCTGTAATAGTCTTCTATGTTTTATAATACATATCTGTAGCTTCTAATCTGGTATTGCTTATTGACATTTCAGTCAAATGAAAAGAATGTGTCTCACCTTAATGCCAAGAACTGTGTTTCTTTCAATGAGGAAATGGGATCATCAGTCAAATCAGCTGAAAATCAGTCGGGAGAATCAGTTCCAATTATGGTGGAAAAGGACAATAGAAAGCCTTCCAGCGTTGTTTGTCTTTCCAATAGAGACAGACTTCTTCTACGAAAGCAAGCCCTCAAGATGAAAAACCGTCCAGTGCTTGCAGTAGGTGATACTCTATTCCTGTCATCTCATTTTCTGATTTTTTTTTATTCTACTTTCTTTTACATCATGGTTTGCATTCCCCTTCAACTAATGTGGTTTCTAAGGGTGCTATTCTCAAACCCTGTGATGGTTTAATGGCGTTTTGTCTTGCAACATTTGCTATAATGGCACACTGAACCTGGTGGTTCCAAAAAACACAAATGGGTCTTTGTACTATCATAATCATGACAAGTTGTCTACCATCCATTTCCACCATGATTTGAATTTGGGCTATTTTGATTTTGAGGACCTACTTGATTCAAATCATCACATGTTCTAATTTGATTGGGTGTTGAGAGGACTAGCTGCAGCATCAGTACCCGCTAACAAAAAAAATGTGTAAAATTAACTAAAGTTCATTAAAAATTAAAGAAAAACACATTCAAAATTGAAGGAAAAAAAGAAAAAAACTAAAAGTCAAAATCGAACAACAACAAATGAAGCTCATAACTACTGTATCAAATTTGTCATCTGACGCCCTCCACAAGCAAAACACAAACCTAAATCTAGTACTGCGAACAACTACATCAAATTAGGTTTCAAATTGAACCCCTATTTAACACAATTGAAAAACAAAACATAAAAAAAAAAAAAACTGTTGGGATTCAACTAACAATGCAGCAAGACATGAAACTTCTTAAGTGGCCCATGCTATGAGATTCCGCAAGCACAACAGTTGCAGTTAAGCCATGTGATTACTAACAGTTTTTTGTACTCACTGTGTTTAACTTGTGAGACATTGTTGGAGTGTTTGATGGTGGTTTCTCTGTTCCTCCATTTTTCCCCATGGCTATATTTTGTTCAGCAATTTTGCCATACAGTTTGGTGGTGGAGGGTAGAAATTGAAGAGAAGCTAGATTTGGGAATGGAGGAACTCTTTAAATCGTCAAAATTTGAACAACTTAGTGGCTTTTGGGCCAGATTCTTGTAGGAATGTATGTGTGGGAACAAAATATACAGCTTTAGCGGATCGTTGTCACTTGAAAGAAGAAACTGAAAGTCAGTCATGCCTGGTGAAGACATTCCTTTGAAGTGTTCAGGGAGGAGGGGGAGTTAGTTTAGAGGAAGTGAAGTCGATGATGGCCTTTTCATTTCTAATTTATTTATACTTATAATTTAAGGTTTAGACTTTGAGTTGATATTTTCAATTTTCTTTTTACAATTTAGATTTATTAGATTTTATATTTGACAAATCCATTTATTACTTAATATAATTTTAATTCTTTTAGAGTATTTGACAATCAGGTTTAGGTATTTATCAGTGGGTGCTAGTGTGGCAATGGTTCCTAAAGGTACCCAATAAAATTGGAACATGAGTGTTGTCTGCTTCCATAAAATATCTCAAATTCAAATGTTCATAGGAATTTTTAATGGATGTGGATGGAAGGATGAAAGTCGCCATGTTACAATAGCACAAGGACTTGCTGCCACACCATCGCCCACCAGTAAAATATCTCACATTAAACCTGACAGTTTCAAAAACACAATTGGACAAAATATTGCATTTTTCAAAGCCACCGGATGTAATGTGCTAAAATTATAATAGTCAGGGGATGAAAAATGCCATTAAAGCACAGGTTCTTATTTTCGTTGACATCATGGTTTAACCCTCTTAATTCTATTGGAGGACATCAATTTTGTGTGATCCACTTTTCATATGTTAAATGTTGTCTCGTTTGCCTTAGTTTATTTTCTGTACTCTCCAAATCATTGTAGTTTGTATATTCTAAATGAAGTGCCTCCTGCTCTTTCTCCCCGCTCTTTCAAGCCTTTTTTATTTCTTGAGACCACTTTGAAGGGCTTGGATCAATGAATGAATTCTCCCTATGGCTAGCTTGTCTTAATATACAATTACTCTTCATTTCGCTCTTGACATACAAAGTTTATACTTTATGAATGATTACATGTTTTATAGAAACAAAGAATTAGGAGTTCAGCATCCCAATCTTCTTAATTTAGAGTATAAGCAATGGAGACACCTTCCAGTTTATTTACCCTCTCATTTTATGTATGTTTACATTATAACAACCATTCTTTGTAGTCCATTCAAACTAGTAATAAATGAAGTATAAGAATCAGCTTCCATTGCTAGAAAATCCTCTGTAGTGAGAATAATCTTCTACCACGAATATACTCTTTTTTGTTGCCACCATGAAACCCAAAAAACCTAGCTTTATGAAGCCCCAAAATGTGCTTTTGTTCATCAGCTGAATCTGCTAGACATGGCTTTGTTTTCTGGGAAAAAAAGTGGACCCCAAGTTAAGGGACTTTCTCCAATAGTCAAGTGGGGTAACCATGCTGTTAATGAGCTGGTCCTGCGAAAAAAAAAAAAACTTTAAACTACCCCATGATAGGCGATGGATGTGAATTATTGTCTCATATGCTCCAAGACCCCAGGATTTAGTTGCTAGTGAAGTTATTTTGCTGCATACTTGAACTGTGCTAACTTTCTTTCCTTGGGTTGATGTATTTTTTGTTGAACTTTCTGCATGACCCAAAAATGTTGAAAACTTTGAACCTCAATTTTCTACCTTTTGGATGTGTAATAGGCAAATTGCCAACCAAACGTGGCATTTCAAATTTGGTGATCTTACCAACTGTTTTTTGTGGATGCTACAACAATACATTTTCTTACAGAGGAAAATGTTACATTTTCCTTTCTGAACATATTATATGCTCCCAGTTTCCAACCTTAGCCCCTCTACTCCCCACATTCTTTCTTCCATAAGGCATAAACTAAACATAGGAACTTATTGAGTCTTGTATCTCTGCTACTGCAATTCTTTTCTAGGGAGGAGCAACATTGTCACTGGTGTTGCAAAAACAATAAAGGCCCACTTTCAGAGGCATCCTTTTGCTATTGTACATGTCAAAGGCAGAGCCAAAGGAACTTCTGTCCAGGAGGTGGTTTCCAAGTTGGAGGTCTGAACCCTAATTTCATGTTCATTTGGTTACTTTAAACCTGAATAAATTAATTGGTTAGAATCTTCTGCTTCTGTTTAATCCACAGGAAGCAACAGGTGCAGTTCTAGTCTCTCAGGAGCCCAGCAAGGTCATACTTTACCGGGGTTGGGGTGCAGGTGAACCAGGCCACAAGGGCAAGGAAAATAAGCAAAATGCCGGGGAGGCATCTAGAGCAAAGGGCAGGAGTCGGCATGCTGTGTCTCTTGAGCTCATGGAAGCAATCAGACTTGAATGTGGGCTGCAGCACAACCACCAAGCTAACAGACCAACTTCATCTGTATAAATTCGAGCATGTGCCTGAAGAATTGCATCCATTGCCATGATCAGTGCTTGTACTAAAAAATGCATGTTAACACCTTGGTGTAAGGTCATCCCTCTTCACGCTGTCTGTGTAGTGGAAAGTACACGTTCTCAGATGATTTTGGATAGTTCAGCATAGAGCAACAATGCTTTTGCTCGTGTAAGATACTTGACAGAAACTTGGTTTCCATCTTCAAGAATGAGCCGCATGTTCGGAGTCCTTTGGATCAAGAAAAAAAGCAAGGCATTCGTGTTTCAACTGCATCAACTTTTGCTGCAAGAATAAGATGGGAAGGAAAAACAAACGATAAAGTCTCGTTCCAGATGACATTCATATATATATATATATATATTAAACTTACATTTTATTTTTATAAAATTAATCTTAAAAAATAAGACTCAAATAGAGTATCTGTAGGGTGTAGAAGTCCTCCACTTGATTCAATCAGACTAGATTGCAGCGAAGGCAAGTGATGGATTAGTTAGAGGAGGGTGGAGAAAATCGGCTCCAGCTTTATCTATTGTCATCCCTACCCTTCACTAATCTATCTGATAATTTTCTAATAAATTATGCTACAAGTTAATTATTTCTCCCTTGTAATGAGAAGAAACTACAAAATAAAAACTCAATCCCAATAAGAGACATGTAGCAATCTCATAAAATGAAGTGGAATATGGAATACAAAGATTTCACACCTTGCAAAAAAAGAAGGTAATTTGTCCTCACTAACATCACACGAGAAACAAGAACATAAAAAGAGAGATTAATTGCAAGAACTATAAAGTGCAAAAATTAAGAAAAACAGTAAAAAGTGCTGTTAAGGAAAGCAATAAAAATTAAAATAAGAAAAATTTAGATTGAAATTACATGGCTGACCATCTTTTATAATAGTTGTGTGACCTTTTACATATTGATTTAAAATTTGAATTAACAAAATACTAAAGGGTGTGGCTAAATAATTGCAGACGCACTCATAAAATACTATTCACTAAAATTTTTTTTTCTTATTTAGTCTCATGATATTATTTTGGCATCATTGTATGGAAAAAGTTATTTAAGATCATCTGAATTATATTTTCCTATTTAATTGACTATTTTGAGTTTACTATGATGAATCAAATTTAGATAAGAATTTTAATCATAATTTGATCTTCTGATATTTTCTTGCAAATTAATAACTCCCCATATTAATTTGGAAAATATTGCTTAGTTTTCTTAATGGGTTAAAATTCCATTTAATTTATCCAACCTTGAGTAACTCAATAAATCAAAATAAATTAAATTAAATAGATAACATAACTTATTAATCATATTTCCACGTAACTTCTAGATCAATTAGTTGACAACTCTTTATCTAAATATATCATATATAGTTTGCTTAACTACTGTCTCTAATCTTATATAATCATGAGTGGTCATTCTAAATCTTATAGGTTTAGTTAAGTAGAATCCAGTTATATAGCATTAAACATTTTCAATTAACAATAATCTTAAGTGACTTATCAAGTTATCATGAATAATATTAGTCTCCCCCTTAACATCTCAACAACCACTTACACATTCAAAGTAACTACTATAAACACTACATATGTAAACAAACATGGAAATCATCTTCGCATCTCCATTTTTCAATTTTCTTACTTATAACCTTTACGTGAAAGTATACTAATAGTTTTAATTCAATGAATAATATTAGTCAATACTCTTCCAAATATTATCACATCAACAATATATAAAAACTAATCACAATTCATAAAAATTATCATCAATTAATCTAATTACCTAAGACCTCCTCTATAGTCGGCCTTAAAATGTCAAAATTTTTATGTTTTTTCCTTCAATTTGTTTCATTTGTTTCATCTCATTCATTCACACATAACCAACTCATAAATCCATTTGGTTTACAACATTTTCACATATCAACATTATGTCCTACAATTTCCTAGTTATCATCTTCTATCATATACAAAACATACATTTTTCATATTTACCTTAAAGCTTATTTCATTGCAATTTCTCATACTTACTTATTGGATAACCACACATTTCCATAAGGTTTAACAAATATCTTAACTTCCATGCATGTAACTCTTATTCGCTGATAAGAATTTTACATCAACACATTATATTAAGCTTTCCCATTAGTTTCTAACCACCAATATCACAAAATTAAGAAAACTTTCATCTCCTACCATTTTTCTCATATAGCTGGCCAAATACCATAAAAAACTCATAGTTTCTATCCAAATTTATCGTTTTATTTATTGTTATCTTAACCATTGTAATGCAAATAAGGAAAAAATGTATAAAAAAATCATTCCCCTAAAATTTTTACATGAACCCTAGATAAGCATATCAGAGATTTTCATCATCCCATCCACAACACAAGAAAAACAAGATAATACAACATAAAAATCAACTTACCCATGAAATTTGAACTCAATTTATGAGTTACTTTGTAAATCTTCCCTCAAGTCTTCTTCTTCCCTCAACTAGTGCTTGTTTCTCTCTCTAAGTTATAATCCCCCATTGTTCTTCTCATCTTATTCTTTTTTTGGTTTAAATTTCTCTATAAAACTTCACTTTTTATGTTCCTAACACAAATTCTCATCTATGTTATATAGAAGAAGGGAGAAGAAAAAACATGCAAGAAGTTTTGAAGCTTTTCTCTCTCTTTTCTAGCACTATACATTTGGCCAAATCATAAATAGAAGGGGGTTGTTTGCATTTATTTATAAAAATGCCACTACTTAGTCCATATGTCATATTCTATATTTTTGTCATATAATCAGTATTTTTACAGAGCCTTATTAAATTCTAATTAACATGAAAGCTTAACTTAAGATATAAATATATATCAGGAGACTCCTCGTAAAAGTTTAGCCTAATCCAATGATCGGATTGAGAGATATACTCAAAATTGTAAGACTAGACAATCAATAATTTTACACCAAAAATCTGAATTTTTGCATACTATTTTATTTACTGAAATCAACAGGATTTTCAAAGTAACTAATTGAGGAATTTCATCCCTATTCATAATAAAAATTTTCCTTTTAGATTTCCTTCATTTTCGATTAAAAACTATACGATTATACGTGAGCTTATATTAGCAGTTAACATTATTTGCATATAAAGTCACACATTAATTTATTTGGAATTTCCTTTTATCTTTCCTCTAAATATTTTCACTCTAAATTTATAAAACAATCTTTCTTTAAAATAATTATTTTACCAAATTGGGAAGTTTACATGATTTATTACTAATTAACATGTCATGTATCGATTTTATTACTTTATTTCATCTAAAATTTAGGTTAAATTATTAATTTTTTTCATCACTATCTATAACAACGTATCTTCTTATTTATCATTTCTCAATTGAAATTTACCATTTCTAGTATTGATTTACCAATTTTAGGTTAGGGATTTATAATATAACAAAAAATAAATTGAACCAATGTTGCGGTGTTTGTTTCCTATATTTGAGCTCTTTAGGTATTGACTTAGCACATTCAACAAGCTTATTCCATTTTTATTGGACCTCTAGTCATATCTTGGTACCTGGCCTAGTTCTTACTTCTATGGCTCTTGGATTGTTGCTTTATAGACTTTTTTATTATCATAATAATAACTTTAACTAATTCTCAATATTCTCAATGATCTATCTCTTTAGTAGGTCATGGTCTATTACAACATTCTAAGATATATATATTGTATAAATATGAGAACTCTCTACACCTTTTCTATTAAGTGTTTTAGTTGTTATATCACTTTACTTTTATATAAATCGATCTATAATTAACACTAATATTTGTTTGTACAAACAAAGATACATCTTATATAAGGTTGATCGATTTGGGTGTTTTTTGTTAGTAGCTTGAATGATGCTTGAGATTGTTTGTTACTAATCACTTTATTGGTCAATTCAGCTTTTAAAACTTGTTTTTTTTGACATAATGTATAGTTTTGCATCAATTTCCCTTACCAAAGTATTTAGGCTTTGTATTCTCCTAAACTAGGCTTTGAACAACTGTCATAATTTCTATCTCTTTTTAAAATATAGGAGATTTTGGTGATTATTAACGAGATCATCATCCTCCATTGGATCTACAAGATTTATATTGTGGTTGATGTTTATCCTAATCATTATTAGTTGGTTTTTTAAGGCTAAATATTGGTTTGTTGCTGAGCTACTACTTGCTCACCTTTTCCCCTCAAGTATTCACTCTTTTAGAAGAATTGTATGGTATCTAAAGTATTTATACAGCTTATTACAAGGAATATCTTGTGCCTATCATGCCATTCTTTTGACTTTTCCATGCTTTATGTATCTCTTCTTAGTACTAACATTCATGACTAACTAATATTTATCATGGTTGATCAACCATTGCCTTTTAAAGCTCTTTTTTGCCAAGAAGCCCATCAAACTTGGGGGTAACAATTACTAATATGAATTTAGAGAATGATTTATCATATACTTTCATATTCTTATATAGATCATGAATATATATAGATTCAAGAATATTCTAGATTTGGTTTTTGAAGACTATACAGTTGTTTGTGTCATCTTTCTAGAAGTCATACCATTTAAAACACTTATTCTCCTTAAAATTGTCAACAATGAGGATGGTGTGATTGTTAATGAGGTTAACCTTCTCTTCATGTATTAACTAGTCGAAGGTTTTTTTTTTTTTTAACTCTCTTAATATCAAAAGAGTATTATTTTCTTACTACTTTAGTAACCTTTATATCTTTGCCACCATATTCAGTACCATAATTTGGCTTTCTTAATACGATGATCTTAAATGGTTTTTCATTTTTTATGACAAACTTGAGCTGTTATTGAACTTCCTCAAACTCCTCATTAGAGTTACTTCATGTTTTTATAAAAGTGGCTTCTAAAGGCTTAGGCACACCTTCAACTTAGAGAATGGGGTACTCTAGGAGGCTCTATAACTAAGAGAAGCTCTTAATAGTGATTGGAAACATGAGGGGTTTCCTCCAATACTTTAGTAGGATCACTTTGATATGTAAAATCAACTTGAGATGGTTGCATTTTACAAGTATGGAGAAATTCCAGCAGCTTTGGTGTATAAGACTTCCTAGTTTTTTACAACAACAAAGGGTATAGTTTTTAAAGACGGTGAAATCACTAGTTTCCATAATAAAAAATAAAAAGAAGGGGTAAGCTTAATTTTATAAATGACATGTAAAAAACCAAACATAGTGATTAATAGAACTTACTTGGTCATTAAATTAGTAATCTATGCCTTCTTTTTCTTTATTAGATATGGAAGGCTATTAAGACTTGACATGATTGACAGTTGATCTAAAATCAATCTTAGACTATGACATTGCATAGGGAAGTATTATGAGAACATAAACAAATGGTAATAAAAATCAGTTCATAACAAATGTTTTTACACGAACCTTCAAAAGCATGCCTTTTGCTCAATCTAGTGGGAAGGCTGACAATGGTTTTTCTTTTCCTCCCTTTTTTGAACTACTTATAATCAAATAAAAACTTTTCTCCTAGGTCTTTCAAAGGAGCATTGTATAAGAGTTATAGGTTTTTGTTGACACATCAAAAAACCCTAGTCGATGACCCATATTGAGTGAGAAGCCCATTACTTGAAAATGATTGAGTTGATGTCTCAGTTACGTTCCTTACTTGGTTAAAACTATTAAATATTATTCTACGTGAACCATCTTTGTTCATAACATATAGTACAGGAAAAAGCTATGCTTTTAAGAAATCTCAATTATATAGCCATCGTATATGGATTATATGGTTCAGAAGATTAATAGTTGTTCTTTAGAATTGTGTTGATCACTAACCCATAGTGCAAGTCTTTATAGGTAAGGATATTCCTTTGTAAAAGTTCTCTTCTCTCTCTTTTTTTTTTTTTAATGTTGTTTCTTTAACATTTATTGAGGTCTTGTCTTTTACGGTGTTATAGTACTAATATCATGTTACTCCTATTTGTGAAATTGAGGGAGGTCTTTACAAACTCTTTGAAATTCAAGCCTTGAAAGGAAGAAAAAAGATTGAGGTTTGTTAAATGGGAAGTAAAAGCACCTAATTAAAAAAAAAAAAGACTTGAATTAAAAAAGAATATAATAAAAAAGGACTTGAATGAAAAAAATAGAGTTGGGGTTGTTGAAAAAAAAAACAATAAAAAAGAGAAATTAAATGAAAAAAAAAAAGAATTAAGATGGCTTACGTTTTATACCTCAAATAGTATTGATAATAATAATTGATAAAGATTACAGGATATGGCTTTGTGATGCTTGGTTGAGTGAAATGTTATTTTTTTATTTAGAAAAAAAAAAAAAAAAAAAAGGCGACCCAACTGAAAGGGGTGTGGTTGGTGTAATTTGCTAGCCGATATTTACAACGAGTGGCGGGCACGCAATGTGAAATCAAAACAAAAAATAAAACATATATAATATATATCCTCAGACTCACTGGATCAGGATTCGGGAAATAAAGGTTCAAACCAGAGGTGAGGAGAGTAATTAAAAAAGAAGAAGAAGGGAAATAGGAGGCGTAAGAAAGTAATAGATTAAATCAAAGATGAATTGGAGCTGCTCCACCGCCACCACTTGTGGCATTTCTTCTTCCTCCTCCTGCTTTTCTTGCCCGCCCAAAACCCCTTCTTTCCGCTCCGTAATTCGAGCATCTAAAGGTACCTTCCTCTCTTTTCTGCTGCCGCTGCTGGTGGTGCTAATTTGATTTATTATTTATGTATATACAGTGGAACCGTCGGATAAGTCGGTGGAGATAATGAGGAAGTTCTCGGAGCAGTATGCTCGTAAATCCGGAACTTATTTCTGCGTCGATAAAGGAGTCACTTCTGTTGTCATTAAGGTAACAACGATTATCAATATTCCTCTCGTCTTTATTACACTACCACTTACTTAATTTGTTCGCTAATTATGTTTTTCCCTCTTCTTTTTTACCTATTAATTATATGGGCGTTAAAAGTGCTTTTCCACTAGAATCACTAGAATAAAATCCTCCCCTCATCCCTCCAATGCTTAAGTCAATCTCTAACTCCTATGGTGTGGCTTTGGAAAATGGTTTGCTTGAGATTTGGAACTGATTATTCATGACTCTCTATGATCATGTTTGTGGTCCGCATTTAAAATGAATCGCTTCCCTGTGGTGCACTTGTCTGAGTGCTCTTCTGATATGGCTGAGCCATTTTGGTGAACGTCTGAAATCTAGTTGGTGCGTTATTGAAATATTGTAAGTTGATTTTCTTTGGTTATGCTTTCTCTGTTGAGTTTTGATTTTTGAATGAACTATGCTCGTGAAAAGCGGATGCTGTAATTTGACCTTTTGTGTTATGATTTCTCTGCTGACTTTTGATTCTCCACCCTACTGTTTTATTAGTTGAATAAGATTAAACTGACAATTTGCAAAACCATTTTGATATGTAAACAGGGGTTGGCTGACCATAAGGATTCACTGGGTGCACCTCTTTGCCCCTGCAGGTAATATTTTCTACATCATGCTATTTGGTTCAGAATTATCAGCATTTAATTTGTACTTCTAGTGATCTCACGGGGTTGATTATGTCCTGTCATAACTGTCCAAGCTTTATTTTATGGTGAACAGGCATTATGATGACAAAGCTGCAGAGGCTGGGCAGGGCTTTTGGAACTGTCCATGTGTTCCCATGAGAGAGAGGTAGATATACCTGTATCTATGTGAACTAGTATATCTTTAAATAGATGACTGTTGGTAATTGCAATGCTTCCAAGATCATTTTAGGAAACAACTGTGCATGAATGTCTTTTTTCTCCATCTAGTGGGTGCCTGACAATTGGCATGAGAGCATTTAAACTTTTTCCCTCTGGTAATTTATTGAGGTGAACAGTTTTTCTTTTTCGTTTTTGTTTTTGGTAAATCACCATTTTTATTAGAAGGAAAAAAAAATTATACCCATGGCCAATCTAGATTCAACTACAAAGACAGTAGCACATACCATGAATCCACTTCATTATAGCAGCAGCAATGATGGTTATGCCGGGCATCTAGAGCATGCTTACCACAAGTCACTATCCTTGAAATCAAATATTAGTTTGTAGAAACTCAAGAAAATGCTCGCCTAAAAAACAAGCATACTAATCTCCCATCACAATAGGCAACACGTGGGAAGGATAGTACCATAGCAGGATAGCAAGAACAACCAACTGCACCTGCATAGCACCTCTACATCTGCTCAAATTAATTGATTGCCCCATCACAACCATGCTACCAAGTCAGATACTCTCCTAATGCCCTGTTTTTCCAAATCATCTGCTATAGAATTTGCAGCTCTTGGGGTATGCTTAAAGACCACCTCTCTAAAGAACTTAGACAGAACATCTATCTTATTAGCAACCATTTTGGAGGATGAGAATGAGAGAAAGAACTTCTACCTTCCCCACAATCCAAGCAAAAGGATTACTGGAGTCAATTTTGTAAATATAGGAGCCTGGAAGTTAAGTATCTTTATAGTGGGAAGATAGTTTCTGAACCAAGATAAGTGTTAGTGAATGACAACTATTTATGCAGCAGAAATTATTTTGTTAGTATTGAATTAGAGGAAGTATGCCCCTGGGTTATTGGGGAGATACTATGGGAGGTAACATGGTTGCTTGGTTGGTATCCTCATAGTTAAGGAAAATTAAGTGGTCTAAGGGATCTGCAAGAAATAGTGAGATGGTTTTGTATCTTCTTGCTTTTGCTTTTGATCTGGTACCCTTTACGTTAAGGTCTTGCAGAGATCCCCAACCCAAGAGCCACACAGGTATGAGCTTGATTCCACTACTCTTTCTCAATTATGAGGAGGTTGAAGAGGAGTACAAAAACTGGATTAGGGTGGATGACAAGGATACACCCATCTCCTGTCATGTTGAGTGGATGATTGTTGGCGGAAACTTTGCTTAAGATAGTTATTAGGCAATGTATTACTCATAATAAAGAATGCTTAGTCTAGCAAATGTAATATCAATAACAGATTTTTAAACTAATTTGAGTGGAATTTTGTGATACACTGATTGGAATCACATACTGGAAGTTTGGTTGGATTGTATTTGCAATCAAGAGCATTAATGGGTCCTAACTAGTGATATGGTTGAAGTTGACAATAATTGGCATTTACCAACAACTTTCCTTAAAACTATGTATTCTTGGATAGATCAGAGAGTAAAAGAGGATACATGTTGTTAAACAGCCTTGAGATGCTACTGTCAATTTAAGCCAAGCACTGACCATAGCTTTTAAAGGATGTACCGGATTATATATGTTGCAATTTTTCATCTTTGTACTTTGGTCAAGGTATTAACCAAATGAAAGGGATGAAGGAAAAGGTTTCAATCAAGTGAATTGAATGCTTAGCTGACACTTCATGTTAGCAGGACTGCTCCTTTCCATGATTTAATTAGGTACTGAGTGTAGCAGCCTCTATATAATCACCATCATGTTTTGGTGATATTAATAGCACCGTGGAAAATGTGTAGATCTTCGCCCTTGAAACTTCTTGCGGCCTAGAACTTACAAGAAGAAAACCCTGAAAAACAGTTGAATTTCAACATGTAATATGCTTATACAAATAACTCCTTTCATAAACATAACTGCTTAAGATATCAAAATGCATTCTAGGGTTAAAGTGCTGATCTTTTGTCTTGGCTAAAGAAAAACTCCTTTGTGCCCTTCTTTGACATGTTATCCATATGCATAAAGGACATCTAAATTCTTGCAAGACATAATTTTGAACTCTATACTAGCCTGAACTTTGCTTGAGAGAGGTAATGTCTTCTTTGTTCTTATGTCAAATTGGCATTCATCTATTTGTCCGATGCATGAATTTTTTTACTGTTAACCAGTTCTTCATGCTGCAGGAAGGAGTGCCACTGCATGCTCTTTCTCACTCCAGATAATGATTTTGCTGGAAAGGATCAGGTAATTCTAAATACCTTATTTTGGTTTATTACTAATTAGCCTCTCAAATATAATGTTTTGAAAATTTTGAAGTGGCTGTTGTAATCCTTATAAGTGAATGGAGTTTCTTTGTTTTTCTTATTTGTGAGAGTCATGATAAGAATCTCAAAATTGAGGAACATTTCAGGCGTACATAACACCCACAGTTTTTTGCATGCACCACAAAATAGCCGACACCATAATAACAATTTGTTATAAGGGACTTTTAACCACTTCCATTGTGTTTGTTTTGTTGGATTGGAAGATGTCTTATGTTTCAATAATTTTTTTGTACACTTTTCTTTCTAGTAGGATTTCTTTTTTCATCAAAAAAATGACTTGAGTTTTTCATTTTCCCACTTCTAATGCAATTTGATGGTTTCCTTGGTTTGCAGACAATCTCATTGGAAGAAATCAGGGAAACCACAGCAAATATGTGACGTCTTGTGTATTGAATTGCTCACTTAATGAGTTATCGCTTTGCATTTTGCATAAACATTCTGTACTTATCATGTGTATGTATATCATATGCTATACTTGCTAATTGAAAGGGAAAAAAAGAGAGCAAAAAAGACATCTGAGTTCTGAATCTGTACCCCTGACATATTCCACAAAAGCTTTTGCATGGCAATGACTTGTTGACATATATCCGAATAGAGGATGTTCATAGGAAAGTTACATGCCTATCATAGGAGATGAGCCCTAAATTACTGGCCTCGTCACAGCTAAAGAAATCGTTGAGGCTGCATTCAGTATGGGGTCTGTGAAAGCTCCAGGTATGGCATCCCGGGTTTATTCTTCCATAAATTTTGGGACATTGTGGGTAGGTGATGAAGGTAGTCAGATGATTTTGCTATTTGAAAGAGTAGTCCCATTAAAGGGCCTAAACCACATCCAGATAGCTTCAATCCCCGAGGTAAAAACCCAGAAACCATACAGTAGTATAGACCAGCCAGTCTGTGAGTTTGTTTTACAAGATGATTTCTAAAACCTTGTCAAGCCGTTTCAAGTAAGGTTGTAGATGGCGTTTAGGCTTTCTCAATTCGCACCAAATATTATTAATTATTAAAAGAAATTAAAACGTGTAGTTTCAATGCGATTTTTTCAGTGTGTTTTTTCTCAGTGATTTTTTTTTTAATTTGATTATCAATTTTTTTATTTCATCCTTTTTTTTTGTATTTTTTCTGTTGATAATTTCTATTATTTATATTTCCTTGAGATATTAAAGTTTTAATAAGATTTTAGAGTTTAATTGGAGGTCAATTTAATGAGATGTGGTTTTAATTTGTGCTGTTAGGATATAATTAAAAAAAATAAGGATCATACTGAGAAAAAAAAAATAAAATTGGATGGCTTATCTAAAATTCACCTGCAAAAGTTATATTTAGTTTTTATATTCTACGTTGACTTTGTTTTACATTCCTTATCCCTCAAGTGTTTTTGAATTTTAGTTTTTGTCTAAATTTTTGTTTTGTTATTTTTTTTATTTGAAAGAGGAGAGAGAAACTCATTAGAAAGTGAAGAATATAAGAAAAAGTTGTTAGTTTGCACATTCTGACAATAAAAAAAATTTATTCTTGGTGTCAACATATTCAATTTGATAAAGAGAAGTTTTATTGAGGTATTTTTTTTCTAT
>Ga0307518_10000558_pt1 | contig 28450 bp, 9 predicted proteins | sample 25_EM_MG_FD_203889 | JGI IMG/M metagenome (GOLD analysis project Ga0307518, IMG submission 203889) | Populus trichocarpa ectomycorrhiza microbial communities from riparian zone in the Pacific Northwest, United States - 25_EM | ecosystem: Host-associated > Plants > Roots > Unclassified | place... | reverse complement strand
ATGAAAGGCCATCCATATTTTTCCTCTTTTCCTATAAGCTTATGCAGTAACACATCGCTGTCTTTTCTTGTCCTTGTCAATGTCCATGTCCTTGTAGCTTCAACTTGAACTGTCACTTCACATTTCATCCCCATTGAACATGGCGAACTTCAATGGCCAAGTGTCTCCCATGTTTTGCGCCTGATCTCTGCAATCGAACAGGAACTGAGATTTCACAAAGGAGGAATAGGAATTGCTCTTAACTCGGTTGAACTTGCTAAATTTTCTTGCATTTTTTTAACTCCAATGCCCGACCCACTGCAGTATCTCGTAATCTCTGTGTCTAAATCTTTTGGTTGACCTTCATTTCATTCAGGGCGAATTATTTGCATGTTGATTATAAAGAGTCCACGAATGATATTATGTGAGGCCTAAGCTGTCAAAGTCCGTTTTGTTTGAACATCATATGGCGCCCGAAATAAAAATTAAACAGAGAATAAGCAACATGGGTCTTGAATAGCAAGTCAAGGCACTCATTCGTTAATTCTTCTCCGAGCTTCCAAGCCATTAACAGTCCCAAATCCCATGTACAATCAATTCTTTGCATGCTCTCCTATCTACTCGAGGCGTGCCTTTCTGTGATGAATACTATTATATTACCACATACGATCTTGTACCAACAAGCGAAGTTGTTCCATCACATTTTTGCTCCAACTAGCAAGTTCTTCTGGGCCAAGCTAAAAACTGTGAGATTGATTTCATACAATCACGCAAAACATTAATGATAAAGTTACTGGAAATTGTGTTCCCTCCTAGCCCCATATCATAAAGAAACAAAAAGAAAACAGAAGAAATAAAAAACGTAAGTTTTTATTTCATTCTGTAAATGCCAATACACTGGAATGATTCAATGATTGTTATATTGTCTTCGCAACTGAATATATACCAAATCCAGCAACAAATTATCTAAGTTGTCAGTTACGAAAGGCTTAAGATATGAGGAAAATAAGAGAAATAATGCAAGTGGTAAATATTTGGGAATCGCATATGAGGATTCAGAGACTGGACAAGGAAGAAGAAGAGCTGACGAGAGACATGCGCAAACATAGCAGCAACGAGTCAAGGCATAACAGAATGATCTTCAATATCTAAATGCTAAAGCCAACTGATAAAAGACATGCACTTACTTTCTAAAAGTAGAATAATGGCTTGGAAAGCATCGGCAACAAGTATATGATAGAATGATCTTGGATATCTAAAAGGCCAAAGCTAACTGGTAGAAAGCATTTTCCAACTGGTGAAAGCTGAACTTGCCAGAGCCCCTCCAGCAACTTGGATAGAAACGTTGTTGGATGTTTTATGCTAGAAAATTTTATCATATAAAGTACCGCAACGGCCCCTTGCAAGAATTATTTTTTTTCTAGCCCTCTCCTTCAACAAATTAAACTTTTAGCTCTGAAAATAATTTTTTTTAAATTTTAGCTTCCTGTAAAAAAATTTCTTTAATCTGGCTCTTGCAAACAAAAATTCCTAACTCCATCCCTGTTGGGCATTATGCTAGTTTCCAAAAAAACTACTATCTAAAGGCACCAAGGCATAAAACTCTTTACTAGGGGGAAAACGAGAGGAAAAGAATCAGAAAACCCTACAGCATCTCTCTCCAATCTTAATAGTTATTTTTTTTATAGGATAATTTTAGTAAAGATAAGGAAGACTTCTACTAGAGCAACCGAAAATTATCTCAGAATATACGATTCAGAGCTCTCTCTCCCCCGCGTTCTCTCTCTCTTTAAGGCAAAAGCACCGAGAAAAAATTCGAGTGCGCGACCACAGAGCCTTGCACCACAACTTCAGATGCTAACACACACTTCCAAAGTAGTCAAACCTGGAATTACCTGAACAGCATCAATCTACCAACACCGTAACACATTTCTCCTCTTTTGGAGATCAATAGTCAAATCTCAGACCAGCAGCCTCTCGAATTAAAATAAAATAAAACCCTTCAGAAAGGGATTTAAGTCTTCGAGATAGCTCTCCAAGGAAGTAACTTTTCCCCTCCTTGGAGGCATCCTTCAATGGAACATTGAAACTCTATTAAGAGATTTCACTTCAAGATTACCAATATTATTATATTACATGCTCTCAATCTCGCATTATCATCCTCCACCTTCACCAACATGACATAATAACCTGAAGGAAGTTACAAATCCAACTTCCAATGATGCACGTCTCTAACGAAGCCAACCGTCCAATAAATACTCTTCTCATGGAAAATCCAACCAAGATCTCACCAGACTATATTTATCCCTGGCTAACTGTAAAATCCCAGAGATTAGCAAAATTTGTGAGAATGACTGAAACTCTGATGTGGAAGACAAAAGAGAAAAGTTTCCGTTCAGCTTATAGTGAAAAAAGAATAGTCCAGCTATAAACTGGACTCCAGCAGACTTGAATCTCCAAAAGGTCCACCAAAGTGTGGCCATTCCAAAGATTGGAGGTCTAAGTGCACCCATGGCATTGTCATCGTAAAGAACCAATGGAAAGCGTTTAGCCAACCTTTTCCCAAAGTAGCACGACACATACACTGCATAATTCTTGTGTAATGCTAGCAGGAATGAGTACACACAAATGAATAATGTCTATATATAACCCAGCCAGCCACATGCATAACATTTGTTCATTCTAAAATTCAATAGCAAAATAAGCAAGTCAAAAGAATCCACAATTCATTGCCACACGCAGAAACACCCTTCAAATCAAAGTGAAGTAATCCAGGAAGAAGCAGAACAAAAAATGAAACTTGTCCTCGATAAAGACAATTATATTAATTAACTGAAAAGAATTCCAAAAGCAAGATGGAGAATACAAGTTATCCTCGAAAACGTGAAAGTAAAAGCAATATCATAAAAGAGCAGCCCAATCCCGCTGAATGATTCCAAACTAACTACCCTAAAAGCATACAAATCATGATGCTACGAAAAAGAAATGAAAACTACCTATCCACAACATTGTCTCAGAGTGCACTGGTTTTTAAAAATTCTAGTATTTATATCCAACCAGGCACACCATTAGACATCATAGACAGCGCAATACCATAAAAGAGGAATAACAACATTCATTGTGGGAACATAATAAAAGCTGAAGAGGAATGGGAGATCTGACCAACCTTGTTCTAACAGAAGAAATTCCATTCCTAGGGTCCTCTCTCTCCATTTCTAGAATGGTATTTTCTCTGAAAAAGAACTTTAAGACAGAGCCTTAGAAAGAGTTCCGTTCAGAAAATATTGAACCGTGGAGACAAGTCTCTTCCTCTTATATTCACATCATGGAGGTTGGATAATCTCAAGTATTACAAGAATGCATCAACTTTGGAGTCATTGGAGATTGACAATTCATTAACGAAATCATGAAAATTTGCGCAGCAAAGATATTATTTAACTTTTTTATAAAATTATTTCCACATTTAAAGATTGATTTCAAGAATATGTTAAGACCATAACATTCCAAACAAAAGAAAGATAGGCCAGCAAGAAAGCTTGCATTGCAAGTGAAGCCAGTAGTTTTTTAAAATTAACACGGAGACAATCCTCAAAAGAAATGATCGAAACCATTCCTGTAGCAACAATGTATGTGTTACAGCTCTATTAAACTCGGTCCTCTTTTCTTTATTCCTTTTACTTATCCTTGGTGAAACTCCAACCATGTTTCCACATCAACCCTAATAACTTAGACGAGTAGTAAATAACTAAACCTACTTCACTAAATGAAATTGAGGATGATTACCCAAAAATCCAATGTCTTCCTTCTCTATCTGGAGAGCAGCTGAATTCTCGAAATCATTATTACCTCAAAACTTCAAAAACCAAAACTCAATTCTTCTCGTTCGACCCAAAAAGCTTCATCCTTGATAACGAGGTCCTCAAATATCCCTCCACCTCAAACTTCTTTGGAGAAAGTTCGCGATACTTGGCAAACTGCTCTTTTGCCTCCTCGTTTCTATCAAGCAAACTGTATATCATCCCTCTACAAAAATAAGGCCTGAAATCTTTAGGATCCTCATTCGACAACTCTTGATAACTCTCCAGCGCCTCCTCCACGTTCTTTTGCAGAAACTGTATTTGAGCCATAATCAACCTCACGTCCCTCGCTTCTTTCACTTTATTCTCCTCTTCTGCAATATCTAAAGCCTCTCGTAACCTCCTAATAACCGCGTCTCCTTCTCCACTGCGCTCCATTAATAGTGCATTCTCGAACAATGCCTCAAAAGACAAGGGATTCGCAACGAGAATTTCTTCAAACACATTGCGAGCGTCTTGGACCCGGCGCATTTCATTCAGCAATCTTGCCATCAAAAACTTCCATTCAGTAACCTCCGGTTGCGCAGATACTAACTGCTTTAAAATATTTAAAGCCTCGTCGTCTTGGCCCTTTTCAAGCTTCTGTTGTAAAAGTGATTTTAGAGACTCAATTGCTTCAGCATTAGATTCTAGGAATGCTTCTAAAGGAGTCGATGCGTCACTTTGGTTCTGGTTTTGATGTTTCTCTATGCCTTCCTCTTCTTCTTCGAGGGTCGGGTTTTGTTCAGTGAGAGCTGCCGGGTTTTCGGCTTTTGCAGGCAGTACAGGGAATTTACCAGCCATGGAAGCTGTAACACCGATCAAAATTGCTGTTTTGGTGAGAGTTTTTAGGGTTTGGGTTAGTGGGTTTTTGAAAGTGTCATTTGAGGAGGAGGGGGAGGGGGAGGAGGAGGAGGCTTTTGGTATTTTGAGAGGAGGGGTCGAAGTGGAATTGTGGGATTTGAGAGTGGTGAAATGGAGAAGCGAAGGTGAGTTGAAGGAAGAAGGGGTTTTGAGGTGGAGAAGAGAAGTGGCTAGAGTTAAGTTCATGGTTGGTGGAGATACAGGGAGGATTCTGAAGCGAGATGGTTTTCGAGTTTCGGGGTTTTGAGTAGAGGAGAAGGTTACTGGCAGAGGGTTTTTAGACTTTTAGCAGACTTTTAGGCGCTGATGGTAGGTGAGAGTAGGAGTGGGAGAGGGCAGGAAATTCGGTTTCTGAATAGAACCTCCTGAACCTGAACACCAATCAGGAGGCATCACCGCCGTTATATCTTAACAGATGTCTTCCCAACTTCATGCTTTGCCGTTACAAAATTCAAATTATGTTGATATAGAAAATTATTATCGTATAAATTCAGGGGTCCCATGCTCACTGGAAAAAAAATTAAGATTATAAATTACTTGTTAAAAGAAATAAGAATTGTTTAAGTAATAGAAAAAGAAAATGAGATGAAATTCATTACCCGTAATTTATACAATAATAAAAAATTAGTAATAAAAAGAATGACGATCAATTTTAACACCAAAAGTAAATGAAAATGAAAAAACAAACATAAAGGGATGAAATTAAAAAAAATAAAAAAATGATAAAAAACAATAAAAATAGCAATCAAATAATAAAGACCAAATTAAATACCAAAATCAAATGATAAAATGATGAGGAATGAAATTAAAAACAAAATAAACTTCAAAAGGCATTAAAAGTAAAATAAATAGCAATAAAAAAACAAGAACTAAAATTAATACAAACATGAACCAGCATAAAAAGGTTAGTTCATTTGATTTTTTGCAAGGGCTAAAGTGAAATTTGATAAGAGGAGAGAGATAAAGAAAAAAAATTCATCGAAACTCAATTGTTGCTCCGTCGTACACACGTGACTAAACACCATGAAAAGAACAGCGCAACTTTTCAAAGGCCATCGTGAATGACACTATTTTACCACTCGGGAGGTGTCACTTGTGTCACCTAAAAAGCGTGAACGCTTTCTATTCGCCGACACTTACATGGCATATGCTAGCCATTTTTATTTTTTAAAACTATATCTATATTTGTTAAAACACTAAATTATCATCATCCAAATCGATTATAACTAGAAAAACATAATAAAAATAATAAAATAACCTTGGGTATTATTGTAGTCATTTCATCGTGCAACAAGGTGGTAGAAGACTGAAAAGCCCATGAACTCCAAGTTTAATTTTATTTTTTTTGCTTTTAAAAATATTAAAATTATTTTACTATATGTATAAAATATAAAAAAAACTGATTTGTTCATGTTCAATATATTAATAGCAAATGAATCTCATAAAAAAGATTGTTTTCTTCTAATTGTTAGTTAAATAGCTTTGCCTAAGAAGGGAAAGATGAACTTTTAACTATCCCATATCACAATAACATGTGTCTTGATGGATGGTGAAATGTTAAGCCCTATTAATTTTATTTTAAATTAATTGCTCTGATTTTCCAAGAAAAATGGTAAATGCAATATGAAAATTAAATTTTGTGTTCAAATACCTGTTTTTATAAAATATAAATGTTTAGACATTGACACCACTTAGTGGGTGAACAAATTAAAGCACGGTGCTGCTTAAAAATTGTAAGCTTACAATTACAGTTCCACAACAAATTATGGATATTTTAGGAACACCAACAGATATTTATTCTGGAATGTAATAGTAATGTTTTTTTTTTTCACTCGAGTTTTTTTTCCTATTATTTTTTTAATTAAGTTGAATTGAGATCAAATTTGATAATTTGATTTAACTAAATTTAGGTACAGTTAGTACAATTTCAAGAAAAAATCAACATTTAGTTTGAAAAAAATAAATAAAATTTTATTCATTTAAAATAATTGAGAAAATAGAGACTAAATTTCAACAACAAACATTCAACTCCTTTTTCTTGAAGGAGTCCAGGTCTAGATTGCACGAGCAGGGAAAAGATCATCCTTTTTTTTCTTCACTCGTTTTTTTTTCAAAACTTAATCCTATAACATTTAATTTATTTGAAATTGAACTCAATAGTGTTTTTTGATTACCTTGATATGGATATCCAACGATGTTGAAAAACAATTACGATGTGTGATTAATGTTTGGTTTTGTGAAATAAAATTGAATTTTATTGATCTAGAAAAATTAAAACTCGAGAAATAAAATGTGAAACTGAAATCAATTACAAGGATTCGGGTAAATAGACAACGACAAAGAGGGGTGGCATGTGCATAGCAAGTGCTGACACGTGAAGGATGTCGTCATGCTTAAATGATGCTTGCAGTTTCCTCTAGCATCGGAGTGCCACCTTTCTTGATGGCGTTAGATGCGTCTCAATGAGCTCTTGCTCATGGTACGGCGTGTGTGTAAATTGATGGCGTGTTGAGATCTTTTTTTTTCTTCTCCACCTCCTCCCCCTCTTTTCCTCAACTTTTGAGCAAATTCTCTCCAAGATGCCAAGGTGTCCTCCTAGTTTATTTTTATTTCAAGTTTGATTATCATTATATTAATTGTTATTTGTTTTGTTTTGAATTATTTTTCTAATTGAGTTTGTTTTTCAATCTCATCCATTGATATTAGGTTAATTATGAATCGAGCTTCATGATTTTTTCCAGTTTACTTTTTGTGAGGGAATCCTGAACTCATAACCAGAGTCAGGAATTTGAAAGGCTAGCCTATGCTGCATTGCATATTTTTTTATGATATTTTTTAAAGTACTTGTTCTTCAATTTCATCGTCAACATTGAAGTTATTAAGGATTGAATTTTATAATTTTTTTTCTTTTCAACCTTCTGCTATGGGCTGGTTTGAGAATTAATTTTTTTTATTTTTTTAGTTGATTTTTGCGAGATTATCTCGATCTTACAAGTGAAGTTGCATGTTTAACAGGTTTACTAATGTATTTTTTTTATTCATTTTCTACATTGATTTTTTTTAAAAATTTTATCATTCCACGTTAAGTTGGTTGAAAATTAAACCTTAATTATTTTTTAATTTATATTATACGAGGTTATCCTCTTCTTATTACTTGGGTCATGTTTTTGATGGTTTAATTAAAATTGATCCAAGTCAATCTAATATATTGCTGATTAAATATTATAACAAAAAAAAGTCATTTTATATTTAAAAAAGGTGTCATATAATACACATCAGATTTTTTTATTTTTAAATATTTATTTTTATAAAAAAACACGTTATCACTATCTTTATATATTTTTTTTACACTTAATTTTTTTTATGCGACCGCCATATATTACGGACCAAAAATCTAAGGGGGATGCTATAAGTTGTTTTTCATATTAAACATAGAAAGCATGGGCTTGGCCCGTGAGTCATAAGACTCCTCCAAATACTAAAAATGTTCAGAATTAACACAGGTACACACCATAGCTGCCGAGAACTAAAAAAGCTCATAAACCCTCCTTGTGTCTCCTAAAGTCCTAATACATAAACCCTAATTTTTCTATCACCTAAACCAAAATCACTCACAAAAAACTATGATTGCATCAAAACACAAATGAGGCATATTGAAGCAGCTATCATTTTCCTCTTCAAAATGTTAATTTCTCTCCGCAATTTGGGTAGCAGTTTACCTCGAAGAGTAAGCCCTCCTTGTAATCATCACCTCTCTTCCATTTTCTCTTCACCTTCAACAACAACTACACGTGCTTGTTTAATATCTTGCTGCTTCACTGGCGTCCTTTGCATACTTAGGTTCCCATTTGTAACCAAATCAAACTCAAACCCCACCAATTTTTTTGATGTTTTAGACAAAGTTTCAATGACTAAAATCATTCAACAAGACCAATGGAATGACCCAAGAGTCGTTGGTTCAATTCAGTCTTCCTTAGCCCCAATATGGGTGTCTCGGGTTTTGGTTGAATTCAAACAAGATCCAAAATTGGCTTTGAAATTCTTCAAATGGGCTAAAACCCGAGTTGGGTTTCGCCACACTACTGAATCCTATTGTATATTAGTGCACATTTTGTTTTATGCTAGAATGTACTTTCATGCTAATAATATTCTGAAGGAATTGGTTTTATCCAGCTGGGTTTTGCCGGGCTCTGATGTTTTTGAAATTTTATGGACTACGAGGAATGTTTGTGTTCCAGGGTTTGGTGTTTTTGATGCTTTGTTTAGTGTTTTGGTTGAACTAGGAATGCTTGAGGCTGCTGGTCAGTGTTTTTTGAGGATGACCAAGTTTAGGGTGTTGCCAAAGGCACGGTCTTGTAATGCCTTTTTGCATAGGCTGTCAAAGGCAGGGGAAGGGGACTTATCAAGGGATTTTTTTAGGGACATGGTTGGGGCTGGTATTGCCCCAACGGTATTTACATATAATATTATGATAGGTCATGTGTGCAAAGAAGGGGATATGCTGACTGCTAGAAGCTTGTTTGAACAGATGAAAAAGATGGGGTTAACGCCAGATATTGTTACATATAACACACTTATTGATGGATATGGTAAGATTGGGTTGCTGGATGAATCTGTTTGCTTATTTGAAGAAATGAAGTTCATGGGTTGTGAACCCGATGTAATAACCTACAATGCCTTGATTAACTCTTTCTGTAAATTTAAAGGAATGCCTAGAGCTTTTGAATTTTTTCGTGAGATGAAGCATAAAGATTTGAAACCAAATGTCATATCTTATAGCACATTAATCGATGCTTTATGCAAGGAGGGGATGATGCAAATGGCAATTAAATTTTTTGTGGATATGACCCGTGTTGGTTTGTTACCCAATGAATTCACATATAGTTCTTTAATTGATGCAAACTGTAAAGCTGGCAATCTAGGTGAAGCTTTCATGCTGGCTGATGAGATGTTGCAGGAACATGTTGACTTGAACATTGTTACATACACGACTTTGCTGGATGGCCTTTGTGAAGAAGGGATGATGAACGAAGCAGAAGAGTTATTTAGGGCAATGGGGAAAGCTGGGGTAACTCCTAACCTGCAAGCTTATACTGCCCTTATTCATGGGCACATCAAGGTTAGGAGCATGGATAAAGCCATGGAGTTATTCAATGAAATGAGAGAAAAAGATATCAAACCAGACATATTGCTTTGGGGAACCATTGTTTGGGGTCTTTGCAGTGAAAGTAAGCTTGAAGAATGTAAGATTATAATGACTGAAATGAAGGAGTCTGGTATAGGTGCCAACCCTGTCATATATACAACACTAATGGATGCTTACTTTAAGGCAGGGAATCGCACAGAAGCAATCAATCTGCTAGAAGAGATGCGGGACTTGGGTACTGAGGTTACAGTTGTGACATTTTGTGCATTAATTGACGGTTTGTGCAAAAGGGGTTTAGTTCAAGAGGCAATTTATTACTTTGGCAGGATGCCAGACCATGATTTACAACCCAATGTTGCAGTTTATACAGCCCTTATTGATGGTCTTTGTAAAAATAATTGTATTGGAGATGCAAAGAAGCTGTTTGATGAAATGCAAGACAAAAATATGATTCCAGATAAAATTGCTTATACTGCAATGATAGATGGAAATTTGAAGCATGGGAACTTTCAAGAAGCATTGAATATGCGAAACAAGATGATGGAAATGGGTATAGAACTTGATCTGTATGCATACACTTCCCTGGTCTGGGGGTTGTCACAATGTGGCCAAGTGCAGCAAGCAAGGAAGTTTCTTGCTGAGATGATTGGAAAGGGTATCATTCCTGATGAGACTCTGTGTACTCGACTATTGAGAAAGCATTATGAACTAGGAAATATCGATGAAGCTATTGAACTGCAAAATGAATTGGTGGAAAAGGGTCTAATCCATGGCAACAGCAATCCTGCAGTTCCTAATATTCAAACTCGAGATGATTTAGATTTGTCTAATTTTACAAAATAAAAATTCAAGGCACAAGGCTTTTCTGGCACCTTTGCTTGGATGGGTTAACTGTCCAGACACGGTTTTTGATGCCAGTTCACTGATTTCAATATTGCTTCATGAGCTCTTTGCAGATGCAGATCTGTTAAATGAGTTCCCAGGTAGCAGCATTCTGGTGACTGTTAGAAGAAAAGTTGTAGCATTTATGCCCGATTCAAGGCTTCCAAACATTACTTTAGGTGAGTGGTAAACGGTGGATTCTTCAGGTTTTCAGTTATAACAGTAGAAGCATTGTATATAGCAACTTTATTAGTTTCATGGACATTGATTAAACTTGAAAACCACTCTGAATGGAAATGGTTGAACCAAAGTTGATGCTGATGATATTTAACTTTTCTTCTGTGATTCACTTGAACTTACTAAATTTTCTTATGCAGATGGTTGGCTCTCAAGTTGGAAGATTTATACATAAGTAATGGAGTTTCAGGTACTCCTGTACACAATATCAACCAATTGAAAGCAATTAAACATTGCGAGGAAACTGGATGTTCAATTGAACTGCATTCTGACCTGACCTCTTTGATCAGCAAGGTAAATTTTGCTTTGTCTAAATTTATATATTCTGGAAAATGTCTCTGATAATTGTATACTCAGTTTGTCTATGTTTTTCTGTTTGGTCAATGGTTTCCCTTGGGCTTTTGTTCTACTGATGAGGGTCGGATTGGGGCATACCAATTAAAAGAGATGGAGATAATGATACTATCATGTAGAACTTGGGCAATCATCTCCCAGCAGTTGCTCAATTATAAAAAATTATATATTTGATATTTTCTCCCATCTTATTAATGGTTGTTCTAATTTTACCAAAAAAAAAATCTTTATTAAAAGTAGAAAAAATTTAATTAGAAAAAAATTGACTGCAATATTTTAAGATAGAGCAGCAGAGTCTGTAAAGTGAAAACAAAATATAGAAAATCAAGATAAAACGCATTCCATCTTTGTTGAATGGCTGCTAAAGAACTCTAAAAGCCTCAGCAGTAGCACCATAAACAGGCTAAGAACACTATTGTATCCCACAACAGCTACTTAAGGATAAGAAAACAATTCTATCCCTCAATAGATAATTCAAAAGGAATTGATTTTTAGAGATCTAAGGTTTTCCGTCCAATGTCATCATGCCTGAAAACATAGCTTGTCTTCATAAGATCAAGTAAGACTTGCATATCCTGAGCTGATGCCTTAAAAAATAGTGTCATTTTTTTATTTGTGCTATAGATAATGATAATACATGCATCTTCAAATCTTTTCAACACTGATGATAAATTATAACTTTTTCTTAAAAAAAGGCTGGTGATAATTAAGGGTTAGAGGGAGCATATCTAGGATTTGGTTCGAAAATGTTAATTGTTGAAGTGATGGATGCAGGGTACGAGCTATGGAATCATTAGCAAAAAATGGAAGTACTGTTTTTGTGGATGCACTTATGACCTGCTGTCCAGATGAAAAGGAATTGTTGTTGAGCTGGAAGGGAATTATAGTTCTTATATTTTGTGCAAAGGTAAAGCACAGAAACACATTGCAGCTTGATATTCCCTCCCTGTGTTCTTATGCTTGCTGTCTGTTATTTTACATCATCAGTTCCGTATTGGGAGTTACAGTGACACATGGCCTAGCGTGGCTGTCATTATATGTTTCACTATCTTTGTATTGTTCCATGTAGTGGTGGTGGCAGGTTTATTGAGTCATGGAACACATCAATTCATTCGTAGCTCGAGTTTCATAGCAGTCTTAAGATATCTTCTTCAAAACTCAGAAACCAAAACTAGCTGAAATTGATTTGAGCACGTTGTTATCCTTGCCAATTAGTTTTTCAATGCACTTACAGCCGTGCCGACATACTTGTGCACGTATTTAATGGGGGGATGCTTTAATGTCTAAGTTTACTGACTTCTGCTTAAATATTATTCAGTGTTTTTTTCTGACCATCTTTTATCCATCAGGTAAGGGAAAGGGTTGCAATGCATCGTTGTGTGCGTTATAGGTACCACAGAGACATAGAGAGTCGAAATAGATCTGCAGGAGTTTGGGCTGAAAATAAATTTTGGATCTCATGATCAACCTTGTGAGACATCCATGGTGAACTTGAGCTGCTAGAGAGTTTGCTTGCATGCTGAGCGGCTGCTTTCAAACATCACCCCTTTTTAGAAACAGCTTGGCAATGCTGCTTGTTTAGTTCGGTCTGACCTGGTATGTTTACAGAATCGGATTTTCTTTATCTGGCGATGGTGGATGACTAGAGCAATGCAGATTTACATCTTTACAGCTTTCAGTACAATTTCTTCTCTATTTGTGACAATGAAACTAGGTTTAGGTGCCATCGTAAGAGGCAATCAGCTGATGCAGTACCAGTCAAATTGTTCAAAATGAACAATATGTATCTCTATTTCGAATTTGAAGCTACCAGAAGAAACATGAAATTTTTTTCATGGGCAGGTCTACGTGAGCCAAAACAGTTTAATTGATTGGCAATAACGAAGTCTAATTCTTAATTAGGCTAAGTTTAAAGAAAAAGATTAAAAAAAAACATAAAAAAACAAGAGTTAATTCATCAAATTCATGACCCGAATCATGAGATCAAAATAACTTTATAGAAAAACAAACATAAAAAACAACTTGATTTAACTTGAGTTAACATGTTAAATTTACAACTGATCATGAGACTGAAATAATTTTATAAATATTAAATTAAAACTATTATGAAACTCAATCTTTAATAACCATGTCGGATCCAATATTGAACAATGAAATTTATAACAATTAAAATAAAAAAATGATAGAAAATAAGTCAAATCAATTTAGGTTAACTCGCTAAGCAATATTCTCTAGTCATAAGGTTAAAATAACTTGATAAAAAACAAATTGAAACAAATTATGAAACTTAATTCTCAATCAAATACAATATTAATTGATGAAATTTTAAAAAAAATTAATTTTTAAAAAAATTAAATCAATTGACTTAACCTGCAAAACCTGCAAGCCGGGTCATAAGACGAAGACAACACAGTAAAAGGCAAATCTAATGTTGAGGGACTTGTGACATGGATCATGAGATCAAAATAACCTCTTATAAAGAAAATTAAAAAAATAGACTGATTTAACCGAAGTTAAAATGTCAAAACTTGCAAACCTGATCATGAGATTAATATATCCCTACAAAAAACAAATCAAAACAGATTATGAAGTTCAATCTCCAACCGATCCAATGTTGAATGATGAAATTGAAGAAAAATTCAATTAAAAAAAAGACACAAAATAACCCAAATCAATCCGGGTTAAGATATTAAGCATTATTTATGGGTCATGAGCCCAAAATAACTTAATAAAAAGCAAACAAAACAAAAAAATCTAATTTTCATTCAATTCAATATTAAAAAATGAAATTGAGTAAAAAAATTAATTAAAAAAAAATCAATCGAGTTAACTCGCGATCTGTTTCATGAAAGTGAAATAATTTAATAAAAAATAAATTTATTATTTAAACAATGAAATTAAAATAAAAATTGATTTGAAAAAAAATTAAATAGTGGCATGTGAGGAAGGTTTATATTCAAGAGTGAGATGAAGGTGATGAATTTTTTATTAGAGTGTGTTTGAGAGTGGTTGTGGTTGTTTTTTAAAGTGTTTTTCACTTAGATATATATATATTAAAATAATATTTTTTTTATTTTTAAAAAATTATTTTTGACATAGCACATCAAAATAAAATAAAAATTTAAAAAAAAATATTAATTTAAAAAAAAATAAATATTTTTTTAAAATATTTTTAAAATACAAAAACAAACATTGGAAACGAATTTATAAGAACTTCAGAATTCTATAATAATAATAAAAAAAAAAACTCCAAATTTCCAAGGGAATGCTCACAAACACTGATGCCATCCCGATTTTGAGGTTATATATATATATATATATATATATATATATATATATATATATATATATTTTAATTTTTTAAGGTGGTGCTTTTCTACTACGATCGGCTATTGGTCTCCAAGTTTTTTTTAGGTAGAACTCCAAGTTCAACTCTCCCTTTTTTTTTTATATATATATGATTTCCTTCTTATTTTATTTTAATGTCATCTTTATATTTTCAATATCATCACATCCTTCCATTAATTAGTGATACAAATGCCATTAAAAACTGACATCTACAATGTTCTTACAGCATTAAATCTCTACTGATGTGTATTTTGATCCTTCAAATATTTTTAAAATTTACTTTGGTCCTTGTATTTTGTTTTTTTTACAGGAAGTAGAAGAGTATTAACCCTACAAAGATACTCAAAGCAAACCTGGTGGAGAGCTGAACTCCAACGAGTTATGCAATAAAAAAGATTGAACCTACCATATCCAAATTGTACACTAGAAATGAGAGATGAGGATTAGAAAACACATAATGTTTAAACTTGTTAGTGTCAAAGAATCAATTCAATAACTTAAACTGTTAGGTGAGTTCTCTAATTTTTTTTATCAAATAAATGAAAATTGTGAGATTCGAATTCATGACCGCTTGGTCAACAAGATTCTGATACCATGTCAAATAATCAATTCAATCCAATAACTTAAGCTGTTAGATGAGGCCCCAAGATATGATTTATATTATTCTCTAAGTTACCATCCTCATTTGTGTATGACTCGAATTTAGGAGAAAAAAATATAATTTATTCCCTTTTTCTATCCTTTATAATCTATTATAAAAGATATGAAAATATACACACTCAACCAAAATGCATGGGTAAATTAGTTGAAGGCAAAATTTCTATAGTTAGGGAATTATATTTTTTTTTTTGTCTTAAAGTTTATATTTTTATATCGAGTTTATAAATATGCATATAGCAATATAACATATTTTCAACAGTTTTTATATATAAGCTGTGCATCGTGTGGAACAGAATATTATTATTTTAATAAGCTTTCATGTACATATCATAATTTTGTTAGCTATAAATTTGATATAGAACATTCTTTTTTTATAATTAAATAAAAAAATCAATGGCGAGATTGATATATTAGATTCTATATATATATAAAAAAAATTGAACTTTCCTAGCCAATCTCAAGTGCGGGAAGAGGGACTTTACCAAAAATAAAAATTGGTCGAGAAAAATAAATAGGAGCACAATACCAACCAAACTTGGTATGGACTCGAGTAGTAGTAGGAGCACCGATTGATTAAACCGTATGCTGTAGGGCCTAACCGCCTCAGGCCCACAAAAACATGGGATGGGACTGCCTGCCATTTAATTTAGATTAATTATTAGTATTTTTGACTTGCCAGAAAAGAAACCTTTAAATTAAATAAAGATATTTGCAGCAGCAACAGCAGGAAAAAAAACAATCAATCGCGATGGCAACTGTAGGAGTGGAGAGGAAGCAGCAGCAGCAAACAGAATCAACGATGACGATGATAGCGGAGGAGAGCTGCTCGGCGAAAACGGGAGCGGTGAGGCAAGGAGAGGGTTTGAAGCAGTACTATCTCCAACACATCCATGAGCTTCAGCTCCTTGTCCGCCAAAAATCCCACAATCTTAATCGCCTCGAAGCGCAACGCAATGGCCTTAATTCCAGAGGTGGGTTTTAATTCGACTCAGATTTATTAGTTTTTTATTTTTTCTATAGATGAATAGATAGATCATAATATATTAGTTAGGGTTTCATTATTCGATTTGTTGATAGCTTAGCTAGGGTTTTTCTTACCTTCTCCACAACAACAACAATAATAATTGAAAACCAAATATCTAGGGGGAAATAACAGAATACAATGAATCTGTACGTCTTTTTGTAAATTATTCCTAATTTTGGGAACCTGTCCTTGTTTTGGTGATTGCGTTAGCTACTACGGTTCGTGGGATATATAAGCTTATCATGGGTTGCACGACCATTTCGGTTTTATGCTACTGGATTCGTCAACTAGATGATGGATTGCATCTGCCATCACTTAACGTACAGGTTGAATGACATTGTTAACTTTTGACATGTTTAGTCAGGATGCTTAGAGAAGAGTCGCAGCTACTTCAAGAGCCTGGGTCATATGTTGGTGAAGTTGTCAAAGTAATGGGGAAGAACAAGGTGTTAGTTAAGGTACAGTATCTGTTCTTTTTGTTCAATGCAAGTCAATATACTTTTTATTACGCCATGTCATGGTCCGTTCTCTATTGAGTATTTTGGTGGTAAGCACTCAATGCTTTTAAAAGCATTGGACTATTGATGTGTTATTAACGTGTAGATAAAACTAAGTGGCCTTTTTTTAGGTTCATCCAGAGGGGAAGTATGTTGTTGATATTGATAAAAGTATTGATATCACAAAGATCACTCCATCAACAAGGGTTGCCCTTCGCAATGACAGCTATGTTCTTCACTTGATCTTGCCAAGCAAAGTGGATCCTTTGGTCAACCTCATGAAGGTTGAAAAAGTTCCAGATTCCACCTATGACATGATCGGTGGTCTTGATCAACAAATTAAAGAGATTAAGGAGGTTTGTATAGTCATTTGTTTTTGTTTCCGTCCAAGGATTTCCTTGGTCTGTGATTATAACAGCCATGTTAGGTTTTTGATTTTCTCATTGCTTCCTGTTACTTTGTCTTGACACCTTGGTAGGTCATTGAACTTCCAATCAAACACCCTGAATTGTTTGAGAGTCTTGGAATTGCTCAACCAAAGGTATTGTGTCATTAAGTTTTTTCCATCTGTTAATTCACACCTTTGGTGTACTTGGATTTTGGACTAAATCTCTCTGTCTCTTTCCCTCATGTCATAGGGTGTTCTGCTTTATGGACCTCCTGGCACAGGAAAAACTCTACTGGCTAGGGCAGTGGCTCATCACACTGACTGTACTTTCATCAGGGTTTCTGGTTCTGAATTAGTTCAGAAATACATTGGAGAAGGCTCTAGAATGGTCAGAGAGCTTTTTGTTATGGCAAGGTCCGTCTCTTTTCTTGCGCCTCGCGCTCAATTGATTCTTAGTGTTTTAAGGCCCTTTTCTTGAAGTATATATGATTAAATTCCTCCCATCTTCTATTTTCAACTGCTGTGATAGAAGGCAGTAGGGCTCATTATTTTAATAAATAAACCATAACCAGGAAAAGGGGCCATGTTGCCAGATTAAATATGTTTGTGGCATGAGTTAAACTGCAATTCTGGCATACCAGGCACAACACGTTATGCCTCCATTCTAGAAAGTTGCAGCTTGGGAGAAATAAAGTTACCATTCTGATTTTGAAAACTATGATCCATTTGAAAGAATATTTTATCCTTTCTTTTTCTCTAGAGCTGGTCATCTCACATGCTCTGACTTTTACATTTCAAATGCTTAGTTGTAGCCTAATTTTGATCACCATTTACCTGTTCGTTTATAGCCTTATGTTATGGTGCACAAATCTGTTTGCTTATATACTCTACTTCACATTTCACATCTTATATCTCGGTATGATTTCTGGGTTGATGGTTTTGTCACAGAGAGCATGCTCCATCAATCATTTTCATGGATGAAATTGATAGTATTGGATCCGCTCGAATGGAATCTGGCAGTGGCAATGGTGACAGTGAGGTGCAGCGTACTATGCTGGAGCTCCTCAATCAGCTGGATGGATTTGAAGCATCAAACAAGATCAAGGTACTGGAGTACCTTCAGAAGGAAGTAGATCAAATAGGGGGAAACTATGCAAGGTATTGACATAGTTATTCATGCTACTCACTACCATTTCTGGCAAACTTTTTAACAGGTTTTGATGGCTACAAATCGGATTGATATTCTGGATCAAGCTCTCCTTAGGCCAGGAAGAATTGACAGGAAGATTGAATTTCCAAATCCCAACGTGGATGTATGTATAATTTTCATTTGTTTGACTGTTCTCTTTGCTTATTCTGTTTCATAAAGAGTGATGCAATGGGTAATGAATATGCAGTCACGTTTTGATATCGTGAAAATCCATTCAAGAAGGATGAATTTAATGCGTGGGATTGATATGAAGAAGATAGCTGAGAAGATGAATGGGGCATCTGGTGCAGAGCTCAAGGTATTTTTCTCACTATATCAGTTTCTTTTATACCTCTCGCTTTTATTGTTCTGAATGCTTAAGTAATTGGAAAATTGTATATCTCCTGGAGCAATTAGGTAATATTTGGAAAGACATGATAAGGAGAATTGAAGCTCTATTTTATACAAGTAAATGAAATAAAAAAATAAAATAAACAAAGATAAGAAAGGGGTTAGGGATAAATCGATCAAAAACTGTTTAACTTGTTCCTGTGATACATACAGTTTTCGTTTCTCCTCCCGTGTTACTAATATCTAACTACTGTTTTGGGCAATGTTTCTTTGAATGTCCTTGGTGAAAATTGGTGGGGGGAAAAGGTATTTTTATGTGTATCATGAAACAGAAAAACGACTCTACAGATGTACAAGCAGCTTTGATTAAATTGTAACCATGTTTGATGCTTGCTTGCATCTTGTTATGCTTTCACAGGCGGTGTGCACTGAGGCCGGAATGTTTGCTCTAAGAGAGAGGAGGGTCCATGTTACACAAGAAGATTTTGAGATGGCTGTAGCAAAGGTCATGAAAAAGGAGACAGAGAAGAACATGTCTTTGCGGAAGCTCTGGAAATAAATCGGTTTCTGTAACTTGCTGTGTTTTCTGTTTTTTTTTTTTTTTTCTCTCCTATGAAAATGTCTCAAGAATCGAATAGGGGAGCAATTTAGAGCATTGAATATTTACGCCACTGGATTTCCTGCCTGGACCTTGTCAGCACCATGCACATGATTTCTTTCACGAGATCAAGGGATGGGCATGGAATTGTTGTGTTTTGAAAGAGTTGTTCGTGTATTGTCTTTGTAATCCTGAATGCCTGATGGGAATTATTTATTTCTTCTTGATTATTGATTCTTTATATAAAATTGCTAGGAGCAAGGCCTGCATAGCTTGAGATGAGGTCAGAAATTGAGGGATAGCTTATTGGAGAAGTTCCAAGGGTAGGATTTGAATAATGCAGGACCTCCCATCTTGGGTCAAGTCTTAACAACTAGTGTTAACCTTGATGGGTTTCGGTAGCCTCCTGCCCAAGACCTGAATTGCAGAAAGTTATAGCCCTGGTGGGACTCCTGTTTTCCTAGGAATGCCACTGTCTTTTTGGAGGTAGTCTCTCATATTATGTGCATCTTATTAAAAAAATAAATAAACAAGATCAATTGAGTCTCAAATTAGTAATTTGGCTTTGAAACTAACAATTTTGTTTTATTTAAATTTCATATATATTTATTTGTCAATTAACAAAATAGGATGTTATATTTTTTTGAAAGTGGAAGATGAAGTAGGTAGTCTCTCATATTATGTGTTTATTATATATATATATAAAAAATCTCCTTAACAATTTATTTTGATTATGAAAACTCTAAAAAGACTTGAAAACAAACCAATAAAAACATAAAGTATTAAAAAAAATACATCAAAATTCGCCAAGTTATTAAATTGAATGCTAAGTTAGGTTTTTTGTAAGCTTTTTTTTTTTATTGTCCAATGTTATTTTTTTATTCCTTTGAACAAACATTGATAATATGAATTTAAATACAATATTTATTAAAAAAACAATTAATTATAGTTTTTTATTTATGTTTTTATTGTTAATTTATCTTCACATCATATATAACTGAAAAGAAATGTTTAAATAGAAGGGGTTCACAATAATATAATGCATAAATAACTCAATCTATCCTTATATAATTAGAAAAGTTTCCAATAAGTCCTTATATTTCTAATTCTATCTGTTCCTTTATTGTATAGTATCTGATTCTCCAAATATATATTCAGTTCATCCAAATTGATAAAATTATATTTTTCATTCTAAAATTACCCTTGAGTTATTTATAAGAATAAAATAGAAAAGTTGTAAAACTCGAACATTATAATTTTTTACAACAAAATTGATTTTTTTAGTATTAAAAATATATTATTGTATGGATCAAGGAATTTTTCAAAATAAAAAAATTAATTATGTCACTTTGGATGGAAAATATTGACAAAGAGATATGTTGAAAATTTGGATACTATACAGAAATAAAATAGAAACAATTAAATTATAAGTACATATTAGAGACTTGTTCAATTATATAAGGACAAATTGAACTATTTACCCTCATAGAATCTTAGGTGAAATGTTTTTAGTAATTATTATTTTTAAAAGTTATATGTGTTTATCCTAACTACTCATATAACTACTAACTACTAATTATTAAAATTTGAAAGATAATTAAATTTTATGTTCCTAATTTTTTATTAAGTCTAGTTTAAATTATTTTATATGGTAAAAAAATAAAATAAAAAATATATATATTTAATTATAACTATCAAAATTAATATTAAATTATTTGTGTATAAAATATGTTTATTTAATAACACAAATTTATTTATTTATAAATAGTTATAAGTTAGTTATTTGACTCGCGTTTTGCCATGAGTTGGATAATTTATTTTTGAAAAAAAAAATGAACATGCAAGTTTTTTCAACATGTTTTTTTACAAAATAAAAATCTAATTAAAAATTAAAAAACCTATATGCATTTAATTAAATAAATCAAAAATCATTGGTGCGAATAAAAAAAATGTTAACGTTTCTATTCGACTCATCTCGCTATGAGTCAAATAATTTTTTTTCTAACGCAAAAGAATAAATATGTTGGTGTTATTAACGTGTTTTTTAACATCGAGCAAAAATATAATTGTCAATAAAAAAATAATATTTATATATGATAAAATAAAGTAAAATTCATATATGTTAATAAAATTATATAATCTCAAATTAATTTTTTAACATAAATATTTCTACTATGAAAGAGAGTTTTATTCTAGCATAATAATAATAATAATAATAATAATTTGTTGAAAATCAGTAAAAATGAAAAAGTAAACTACTTCAAATGCCATTATTTCTTAAATAATAGGTGACTGTGACAAGAAACTATTTTATTAAATGAAAATAGCAGGTAATTTAAAAGGAAAGGAAAAAAAATTAAAAAAAGAAGGTCGTGGAGGGAAGCCAATAAAAGGATGGCTAATTTGAAACAAAGAAGCAAGAAAAGCTGCACTTACAAGTTACAACTTACAACCACTAATGCAAAAAATGAAACCCTTCCATTCCATCATCAAACCGATGTCCGGTTCTGGTTTAATAACATAAAACTAGCTACTTAAGGCGACCAGATACAGCAATCATCGTTTCTTGAGTTTAAAGATGTTCCACCATACCGGGAGGGACAGAACAGAATGAAGTCTTGAGGCAAATCTATCAACCATCCAGCAAGCGATGATACTGAGCAACAAAATCCAAACCCAGTAATCATCAGCTAAAGAAATTTGCTACGAGCCTTCTTTCTTTCCCTTACTTGTTTTGCTCTTGTTTCCTGAACCATCTCATTCCAATCTGTCACAGCAATTCATTACAAAACGATAGTGACCTAAAAGCAGAAACGAAATGCCCATCAATTCACCAAAGAGATTTGAAATTATAAAAAGCAACCGGAAATAATAGTTTGAGAAACGAGTAACAGTTTTCTTATTAATTTTATACTGTTACAAGTTATGGCTTTGCAAGCAAAGTGAAATGCTCCAAGCACAAGCAAAATTCTCATTCAATCAGAGAGTTTTAAATACAATAAAACGAGTTTCTTGCAATTAATACAAGAAAGGAACTTGATATCTCTACTTTTACTTCTACAAGGAAAAATAAACCCGTGGCAGCTACCCCTTACTCAAATCCGAAGAACCCACCATGGTCGTCAAAAACCCACAATTAGAGCAAAAGGCAGTAGTGCTGCTCCTTAACTATCTTTCATCCTTCATGAGAACACGACACCAATTTTCTTGGCAAAGTCATCTCCATCTTCGTTTTCATATTCCTCTTCATCTATGTTTTCACCCTCTTCGTAATTGTACTCTCCTTCATCAGCCTGCTCATATTCATAATCACCATCCCTCTGATCATCACCCTCGTACTCGTGATCTTCCATTCCGTCATCAGCAATCATCCCATCTTCAGTCTCAATCTCACTTGGATTGGGTAGCTGAGAAGACTTTCCATGAACAATTTCAATGTTTCCCCCTTCTGTTCCAAGGGCATCATCAGTAGCAAACTTGGATTCTTTATTTTTTAGCATCTGGCTACTGTCATCGTCCTTTAATACAGAAGAAAATCCACTTTGAGTCTCTGCAACTGCCTTGTTGTTGGAATTGCTGGTGAGGCTTTGCCTACTTTCCTTTTGATTATTGCCATCCTCGATGACAGATGATATTCTGCTACCAGAAGCTGCAGCTCCACCCCCTCTCTTTCTCTTAAGAATCTCACTAAGAGGCATTGGCCCTTCAAATGAGAGATCAGCATCAGATGGTGGATGATCTTCCAAGTACTTCCGCTTTCCAAGGGATTGCTGTGATTTACCCTCTGCATTTTTCCCACCTCTCAGCTCTGCAAGCCTTTTAGGAGCAGCAAAATTAGTAATTTTATCATCTACTAATTCTCTTCTCACATGGGGACCTCTAAAATTTCTCCCTTCATTGTAATCCTCTTCCACCCTAGCTTTCATTCTATCCCGGAACCTCCCTTGCTGGGAAGAGATCAGGGACCTTACTGGTGACAATCTTCCCCGATTCCTGCCCCTGTCAATTTCCCTTTCTGCATGCAAGTCACCACCTTCGTTGGGAGATCCTCCTGGAAGCTTTATTCTACCACGAAGACGACTACTAATGGGGCTCTCATGTGAGAGTAAGTGATGAGAGTCCCTTCGTGAAGAACCCTGGTAACCTCGCTCCTCAACATGATTGCCTGGGACAAAATCATTACTAACAACTGATCTCAAGCCGTTCACCCTCCTTTGTTTCGATAAAAGATAACGCAAATCTGATCCTTCAATGTGCTCAGGGCTATCAGCTTTCGAGTAACCCCGCCTTTCCAGATGTGCTGGTGCCACTAGCATTCTTTCTGACGACGCCCTGTGCTGCTCCCATGCGTGCTGCCCTTGCATATGTTCATAGGGATCATAGCCTCGTGGATCACCATACCTTTCTTGGTCATCAGGCAACGAGCCATAATCAGCAGGATGGCCCCTGTCATATTCATCAACAGAGTTCAAGTTCCTCCCTTCATGACCTATTGTTCTTCCAAATTGATCTTCACCATGGTAATAATCAGAATCCCTCAACTCATCATCCACAAGAACATCAAAACCAGGAGAGGACTCCCTCAAATACTCATCAGCATCCTTTCCATTATGGTTAACATGATCATCTGCTACCCGTGACAGATGCAACTGATTGGAACGACTTGAATTTCCATTGACCTCGGGAGGAAGATTTGATGATTTATATCTGGGAACTTCATCATCCGTGCTTTTGGGTGGCACTACATTCCTTGCAACACCAGCACTGTTCCTTGCTGAAGCAATTTCAGCTTTTGACACAGGTTTAGCTACAGTGGGTGGTTCAACAGCCTTTGATAAATTCACTTGTGGAAGCTTCTGCTCTTGAGTACACTTTTGAAGGCCACCAAAAGCCTTTTCTGGAGGGTGGGCCTCAGTACCAGGGGTAAATGCCATTGTTTGAGAAACTCTATTACTGGCATGATTTGGTCCATGGGAGAAAGCACATCTGTCACCTTTCAAGCATATTCCCTGCTGAAAGAAAATGCACAGGACTCCTTGTTTGCCTGAATTGTGAGGAGCATGTGTGGCAGCTGCAGCAGCAGCGTGTGATGGCGGCAAGGAAGATCCAGCAGAGGCTGTTGTTTGGTTGCCAAACAAGCCATCAAGGGGCTGAAATGAGAGAATAGATATTAGATACTAACAAACCGGATAATCCAGCAGAGGCTGTTGTTTGGTTGCCAAACAAGCCATCACGGGGCTGAATAGAGAGAATAGATATTAGATACTAAAAAACCGGATAAAACAATTTAATCAAGAGGGACTTGCAAAATTAAAAAGCTTCCCACCAGCTAAAAGAGTAATGAAACAAATCAAGCAAGAAGTGCATAACATCAAAACAAGACGAGAAAAAAAAAGACTTACTGGATGACGAAACCCACACTTGGGATTCATGCAATTGCCATTCAACCAAAAATAGCAATCCCTAGGATTAACCCTGGCATATTCACTGTGGCGATACTCACACTCACTTCCCTGGTGAAACAAAGAACAAGAGGCTTCAGTTAAAAAAAAATTCAACTGCTAAAGAAGGTAAAAAATCAAGAATCCACTCTTTCTAAAAACCACAGCGAGATCATAAAACATCAAGAACACTTGGTACATCGTACACATGATATTGATTTGACAGAAAGACATAGTTAAGGGAAGAAACGTAAAGCACAACTTGCCTACTTTACCCAAAGCCTGGCAAATATTACTATTCTTGAAGTAAGTCTGAAAAATGAACGCATTTTAAAGACTAAAAAAACAAACCAATTACCGAAAACACCATCACAGGAGGTTTTTTTAGAAATTAGCATTCTTGGCGGAAGCCCAGCCAACAGACAACATATGAATTACCTAAAACGGATGGGTAAGAAACAAAAAACTAAAACCCACAAGGGAAATCATAATTATAGACTCAATTGAACATTGCACAGATAGATTTAAGAACACAAGACAAATCATGTGATCATCTTAAGAAGATAAGATCTAGATTGACAATTATATTCAAGAAATTGATTAGGGTTTTTCCTCAAAACCCCAAAAAAGAAACCTAATTAATATACATATAAAGAAAAGTGAATCGTGAATCTGTAACCCTTATAATTAGATCCCTCAAAATCGGCAACCATTAATTGAGAAATGAAAAAAAGATAAGATAAGGAGAAAAGCGAACCTTTTTGCAGGTTAAAGGAGAAGCAAGAAAGTAAACACAATCAGTATTCCTTTTCAAGGCTTCTTCTTCGGCGGATGTTGTTGTGGACGCAGTAGGTGTAGGTGGTTGTGGTTGGGTGGCCGCAACCATGGCGGTTCTCTTCTTCTTTGTTATTATTGTTGTTTTTTTTAGGATCAAGAGAATTGCTTGCAGATCGATAAACCAATATGCAGCAGCTCTAGTTGGGAGTGGATCGCGCGAGTAATAATAAATCAAAATAAATAGAGAGTGAGAGAGAGGCGATCCTCCAAGAATCCTTATTTGCAACGGGGATTATAATTATTATTTATCATTAGAAGTAAAAGAAGAAGAGAAGAGGAAGTGTATGATATTAGAAGAGCCGCCACGATACAAAAACAGATAAAAGGGTGGGGCTTAAGAGTGAGAGGGAGATAGAAGGAGACGAGAGTGTGCGCGGTGTAGTACGAGTGGTTCTTTTCGGATTATTTTTTATTTAAAAATATATTGGAATAATTTTTTATTATTATTATTTAAAAATTATTTTTAATATTAATATATTAAAATTTTAAAAATTTCTTCAAAAACAATTTTGAAATGGCTATTGTTGAGAAAGCAGCTTTGCCTATGCCTCTTTACTTTTCTTTTTTTATTTCTTGAGAAAATATAGATGAGAGATGAGGTAAAAGTTGTCAAGCACTTTTTATATATATGATACCAAAAATACAATATAAATTTATATTTTAAGATTATAAATATTTTTTTTTATTAATATGTGTGTCTGGACTAGTTTGCACGCACCTCGACTAATCTCACGGGCCCTGAAATTAACGATCATGTAAGCCTCTAATGACCATCATATTAGCAACCACATGACTCGAACCTGAGACTACAGGGAAGCAAATTTCTTGGTCTCAATCTCTTATCTCTGGACCACCTACTAGATAATTTATTATAAATAAATCTTATTTTGAAGGGTTAATGGGGTGATTAAAGAGGTTTACTCTTTATTTTTATTTATTAAGTTCAAATCTTGGGTTTAACTTTAAAAAAATATATTAAATTTTTCTAAATCTATCAAGAAAATATAGAGGTGTGTTTTTAAATTCGTTCGAAAAAAGTTATGGCTTCAATTAACAAGTAAGTGGTACCAAAAATACACCAAATTTACTATCATCAAACAAAAAATAAGATAAGATAGGTTGTGATTTTACAAATTAACTTTATATAAACTGATCATCAATTGATACCCGTGCACTATTGTGTAATGATTTTTGAAATCTACTTTTATTAAATTTTTTCTAGAATAAATATTTTCAAGAATTCAAACAATTTAAATTATAGATGAAAAAAAAAAAATTTTAGTCTGAATATTGTGATAATCAAAGTAAATATCAGGGCTGTATGTGTTTGGACCATACAAACTTAAATTTTAATCTAAAAAATCATTACAAAAAACTCAATAACCCCACTAACAATTCCATAAACAATTCCATAAAGTCTTCAAATATACCTGAAAATTCAAATTCAAACTGGAAAAATAACTTTCCGAGCCCACATTTATTTTTTCTAGCATTATCAAAGGTGAAAACCTTTTTTTATCGAGTTCATCTCTTCTACATGAATCTATAAACACTATAATTAAAGTTATTAATGGTCAAAATCCAATCATCCAAGAGTTTTTTCTCTCTTCACGACGATCTTGTCACTTATCTCTCAAATTCAAAAATTGAAACGCGACAGGAAATAAAATTTGCGGCTAAAACATAATAACCTAAAAGAACAAGAACAAATGAGGGAAATTAGAATTTGAGGGGCCAGGTGGAACTTTTGCACACCATTTTTGTGGAAAATGGCACTCATTTCTTTCCTTGTAACAATTTTCATCCTCAATATTTTAATTTGGTTTTTAAAATAAAGCTAGGATTGTATTTCATAAAATTAATTGTCAATTTAGTGTCAAAACAGAAGTAACAGCAGAATAATTTGAGTAAATAAAACGACACAAGCATAACTTGAAAGGATATAATTGAAAAAAAAAAAGTAACATGACTCATTTGAAAAAAAAACTACAATTTTTAGGAGCCAGGATGTAAAAGATATAAAAATGCACAATGAACAAACAATTTATCGAGAGAGTGTGAACAATAATCTTCAGGTATTAAAAAACATATTGTTTTAGTTTATATTCTTTAATAAAAAAAAACATTTAGGAATCATTACGAAGCTTTACTGTTTACATACCTCTTTTTTTTTAACTTTTTTTTTTAATTTTATTTTATCCTATATAATCAACTAAATTATATAAAAAATTCAAAACAATTTTCATCCAATTCAATTTTAAACTTAAACTAAGTAAGTTGTCAGTAAAAAGTTTAATAATATATATATGTATTTATATCTTTTACATCTTGATTCCTATCATGTTGCTCTCGGTCTTCTTCGAAGACTTGACTTCATACGTGGCCCCGCTGGGTGTGCTTTGGACACTCTTTTCACTTTCACTGATGATGAACCCACCCTCCCTTCCATTGACAAGCACAGCCACAGCAGAGCCTGTGGTCTTCCTCTCCTTGTATCAGAAGACTTCAGGAGGCAGAGGTCCCGGAAAAAAGGATAAGTTAGATTCATTTGAAGTGATTCTTGTTACAAAGAAAATCACAAGAAGAATTATATATTCCATAACATTTATTTTAGCCCACTTTTTTAAAAAAATTAATTTAATTCCAAGCTTTGATTTGCATCGTGTCTTGAGACTGGATCCATGCGTTGGACTTTTATATATATATATATATATATCAATTTGTAAGAGAGCTATAAGATGTAATAGCCCGATTATTTTAGCATCAGAATAGAATTGTTGGGAGCAAGCATTTCGGGACCATGGTAAAAACACGGTTTT
>Ga0307518_10000557_pt1 | contig 28453 bp, 35 predicted proteins | sample 25_EM_MG_FD_203889 | JGI IMG/M metagenome (GOLD analysis project Ga0307518, IMG submission 203889) | Populus trichocarpa ectomycorrhiza microbial communities from riparian zone in the Pacific Northwest, United States - 25_EM | ecosystem: Host-associated > Plants > Roots > Unclassified | place... | reverse complement strand
ACAAGAAATCGGACACTGTGAGATGCAGCAGACAAGCTCAAACGACAGGGCATTCGTCGATATTATTGAACTCGAAGTTGCCACACACGAAGCAAGTGAACGTGAAGAACTTGAAAGGTGTGAAAGTGGTCTTGGAGAGTGCTCGCGAAACGGTTGCTGGCGAAGGTCTCAAGTTGGAGAATCAGTGCACAGCATGGGGGCGCTTTAGGCGGACTCCACAGCGACTGCAAGATAACCTTTACTGCTACCCCCGATATCAGTGGCACAATCATGTATAGTAACCAGCTCGCAGTGGAGCAAAATGGTCCCCACATCCCCCAAGAGCTGCAGGAGGGAGTACAGGTTATCGTAGAAACGAAGCACGGAATTCTAAGAGGCGGTCGAACGACGAATGGCGCAGCCATCTTCCTAGGTGAGCGCTTAACCGACTCATGGAAAGTTTCATCTCACTCCCAAGCATATCATTTATCCAGAGGTTCCATATGCATTGCCTCCTGCCCGTTTCACTGATGCGCAACCCCTCCCCGTGGATTACCGCTATGAGGATAAAGATTATACCTACGAAACGAAACGTTGGATTTCAGTTCCCTCCGAGTGATTGCCCAAAGTTTAAGACCGTTCTCAGATTGTTACCAACCTCCCAATGATGGGCAAGCAGAAGGCGAGTGCTCGCCTTATAACAACTGATGGCCGCTAAACTGCAAACTAGGAATGCACCCGATCGATCGCAAAGGGATTGGCGAACCATCTGAGAATCCGTGAGAATTACCTTGTTGTAGAGTGAATCTATCTTTTGACTCTCCCGAAGCCTGTTCGTGAATATCGTCTCACCACCTGACCTCACTTCCGACTCAAAGTACCCTGTCACTGTATACATCCACGGAGGGTGAATATTCGATGTCATCTTCCCGCCTGATTCAGAGCTCATCGCACTACAGATCTTTGCAGTTTGGTTCACCACACGAGTATTCCAGCCAGGCACAGCATGCAGCAGTGGAGCGCAAACATGTTTTTGTTAACATTGGTTACCGCCTATCGGTCTTTGGGTTCCTGGCTTGTGATGAACCACGGGTCGATGGTAATTTTGGCTTCAAGGACCAATGGCTTGCCCTATTGTGGATCCAAGAAAATATTGCCGCCTTTGGGGGTAAGATGGGCTATTTATGGGAGGATGGCGCCCAAGACTCACTCCGACATAACCAGGTAATCCAGCAAACATTCGACTTACCGGGCTGTCTGCTGGTGAGAGAGGCCATATTTTACGATTGTTCCCGTTCAATACCTCTATCAGGTGCGCATTCCATCCACCAAATCCTTTATCATATAGCACGTTTGCCTGATGGTCAAATGTCGCCCATTCACACCGCCATCCTTCGATCAAATGCAATGCTGTGAGTGTTGTCGAAAAAATGTCTATGAATGGGAATGTAACCATTTCTTTCAGCACTGTTCCCAAGACCTCCGCAGAATTGCGGCCACAGTTCGAGGCTCTTTGTCGATCCCTAAATTTGGACCCCAAAGCTCCTGATGTACTTGATACACTTCGCGATCCGGCTAAAGTTCCGGCAGAAACTCTCATGCATGTAATCGGGACGGACAAGCCTGGTATCGAATACTCGGCGTACCGTGGCTGTCTCGATGGCGTATGGATGTCAAATGATCCTGACCCAATGTCTTGGCAGCACAGTGGTCACCTCGCACGCAAGCTACGGGAGAAGGGTGTCAAAGGCATTGCCATCGGCGATCTCCCCGATGAGTGGTACATCTATGCCATTGGACACGAGGTCAACGGTTCGAGGGACGTACTTCCAAACCTCCTCAGATGGTATCCTCGCACTGTCGCCGAGAAACTGATGTCGCTGTATAAAACACTACCAGAATCAGCGACTGCGGAGGAAGCAAAAGAACTTATGGGGATTATTTTAAGCGATGGACAGGTACACGTACCTGTACGGCTTTTCGCAAGAGACTTTCAGCAAGCTGGGTTTCCGGTATTCAGGTATGAGATACACTGGACTCCAGAACAAGTTAGACGGAACGGTGAGCAAACTGAGCTAACCCTCATTTCATTGCTGTACCCCCAGCTCGGACACAATAGGGTTGATGCCACCCTGTAGGTCTGGTCACCCATGGGATGGATAGTTGCTTCTGGGCTCTTCGTCTTTCGACTATGACACCACACCAGAAAAAGGTAGCATTAGCATGGCTGGATGCTGTTGACCAGGAATTCGATATCTTGGTCCGAGATGGCAGACAAATGAGGGCCCTCAACCAAGCATTGGTCTTGCACGAAGACCAAACAATTACGTGGGCAGATGACAAAAGATGGGACCGGGTTAAGGAGATTGCTAAGGCGCTGCCTGGAGCAGATAGGGTTGGTTTTGCCTAGAACTCACTGACTGTTCTAGTGGAGAGGGAGCGAATGTCTTCCTTCGACTCTTTGTTTGCCTCGGGAAACTAACGTGTCATGCTGATCTTGGGAAGAGATAACCTTTTCATGTTAGCTCCTAAGCCAGGCTCTGCTCCAGCGCACCAACTTCTGATTATGAGAAGTCCCTTGCAGGACCAGATAAACTCGATGGGTATTTATGTAACTCAGCACTTTTCGTCTAAGTCACAACCAATGCTGGAGTACCCTGGCCTTGGTACTGACTCTGAGGATGGAAGTTATGATAGCTCAGCACTAGTGGCACGAGATGTCCTGCCACATCAAGACCCTTAAGTCCGGCAAGAACGTCAATGATCGAAACAGTACATCTGCCCAACCACTCATTTCGACACTAGAAGTTCTCCATTTATTTCGACACGTCACCTTTCTGTTGGGAACACTTGCAACTCTGTGTCATTTTGTGCGATAAACCGGCATCGTTCTGGCAGCCTCTACACCTCACATATTGCTTTAATTTCTATCTCAAGTTCCTTCATACATGGTCCCCTACCTGCCTATGTAATTTGTACAATACTTACTTATGTGGTTGTGTAGCTATGAGACCTGGTGTTTTCAGTTTGCAATACCGGTCAAGTGATAGTACTAGGTATACTGACTTCGAAATCGATAAACGCATCGACAGCCACTACCAACCGTACCACGGCGGCCACCCCATCACTGCAGTACGTCGACAACAACGGCTCTTATGTCAGTGACAGTGGCCGCGCCACCGCAGATGACAGCCACTACCGCCTGTACGGTGATACGGCCCCATACCCCAGCAGCTTCAAGACGGCCACCACCACCAACGTATCGACCGCCCTTCCACTCCAACTCGTCGACGTCGACGCCACCACCAGCACCAGCGCGAAGCCAAAACCACTCGCACAGAGACGATGGCCGCTTACTGTCGCCATCGTGCAGTCAGCGCACAACCACAGCGACGGTCGCCACCCCAGCGCGACGACGTTGACAGTCTCCTCTGCTGTACAGTACAGCAGCGCCGAGCGGAATTAGATGGATTGCATATATTAGCTGCTATTAGTAAATTAATTTACTGCAATAATGTCCCTGCGTACGAGCGAGAATATTTGAGGTAGCTAACTTAAACCAAGTGATACTAGGTACTAGTTTTACCAATAGGGTTGCATGGACTGTGAGATGTGGGCTAGGCTGGTCAGACTTGCACACAGGCAAGCAAACTGTCAAGGCTTGCTGATGAATTGATCCTGCATCATACCTGTGGAATTTAGATTGGCAGTCAGCAGGAATAACTCGAAATGCCGCCTGCGTCGGCAGAACCCTTGCTTGCTGCACATATGCACTTTGGATTGCTTAACTTTGGTTACCTGATGAAGGGCGAATTTTATATTTCTCACGCTCGTCCAGAAAAGGGAACATTTTCCAAACCGGCAGGTTCTCACGATTTAACGAACTCCCAGAACCCTTGCTTTGCAAGCAAGGGAATCTAATGGTGAACTTGCGAGCAAAACATGCATTGTGCTTGTGCTACCATAGGTACATTGCTAGGGATAACTTATATAAGTATAAGTAGATGGATCATCTCACACAATGTATATGGGTGTATCCAGGACTGGAAGATATTATGGGCGGGGTACGTGCTTCCTCACAGACCCATCTGGTCCGTTAAGTAGTTCAAGTACGCCATCGCGGCCGCTCGGAACGTATCGTTCGTGAAAGTGAGCACATTAGGGTCTTCAAACGTCAGGAGCTCTGGACGCCAAAGTGCCCATTGGCTCCAATTGAGGCTAGACAACAGAGATGAAGCGGCACCTGAGGGGTAACCGACCTCGGGAGCATTTGGATTGAGGGTATATGCAAAATTGACTGAGGAGTCATTATACATTCAGAACCACGTACAAAAAAAAACACGTACTGAGGGCGTCGGCACCTACCCAGTCAGTTGTGCCAGTCAAATCATAGAACTCCTGAAGGTCACTTTCGTGGAAAGAGCCAATTCCGGGAACAAACTTGTCCCTCTTCCAGACTTAGTTCCGAGAATATCAGAATTAAATCTATCCACACCATAGGACGAAACTTACGATAGCTCCAAACATTCTGTGTGGCGGATATAATGCTGAGCGCATATCGGCGAGGTGCCTGGAAATAGAAGTCGCCGAGGAACGCGGAAATGCGTTTATACTCCGGACTGCATATCAAAGAAATCTAAGCGGTTCTTGACCTTGGAGGATGAACAGCACATACGTGAGGGTGTCATTCGTCCCCACACCAAAAGGAGAGCCCTGTATACAAGTTACGTAATGACCGGTAATAACACCACGAGTCAAATAACATACCTTGGTCGGGTCGTCGGGATACAACTTGCCAACAAGGTCGATCTCGAGGTCGCTACGCCCGACCAAGAAACTGGGTGAGTTGAAAATAATCAGTAGCGGGAAAATGACTAGAAATATGCTCCTACACAGTCCGTATGTATTCCAGAAATTGGTCATTCGTACTATTGACCTTGGTGGTAAGTCTGGGTAGCAAGATCAGTATTAACCACATACGTGACATTCAAGCTGTAGAGGGAGAACAGACTATAGGACACCACATCAGCGCTTCAGCATTGAACACCGTGTGGCTACAGTCTACTCACGTGCCCTCATCGTCGACGTCCCCAAAAATGGCTGGTACCTACAAAAATATTTGCGTCAAAATCGGAATGATTGGGACCATCAACCTACCCTGGCATACTTGCCTGCTCTCAACGACTCTCGCACAGTCTGTTTCAGAATGACACCATCGACGACAGGTCCCCATGTGATATTGAGGGATTCATATGACAGCAAAGCATTTGTTTCCACAGTAGCACTCAGGATGGCCTGATAAGGGGCTTGCCGAAGACAGCTGAGGGTATCGCTTGCGGTGCTGCAATTTGTTTGTGAGACAAGGAAGTCATAGTTTTCTTGCTGTTTTTTTGAAGTGATGTCATGCAACAATGCGGCGGATCCAGATTCCTGCGTAGCTTTAGTAGACGGAGAGGAGGGGCCAGCAATTAAAACATACCATAACCGCACCCTGGAACAGTCCATTCAAATTCCCATCGTAAGCAACCATATGCAGCATAACCGAGATGGATCCAGCACTTTGGCCCCAGCTGGACATGTACAAGCCCAATGAGTAGTAGTTGGAAAATGAGAGCTCAACTTACACGATCACTCTTTCAGGATCTCCTCCAAACGTCGAGATGTATTTTTGAACCCATTCCAGAGCTAGGCGTTCTGACTGACCGATAAATGCCAAACCGTAGGCTGTGATTGTATACTCACGATCATACAACCCCAGGTTGCCAAGTCCAGCTTTTTGGACTTCTTTTCCACCAAGGAAACCAAACGCTGCATGGAACGTCAATTACTTTGGCGGGACCCTCAAGTAAAACGACGTACAGTTAAGGCGATAATTGAGGGACACGTAGACAATCGGAGACTTCAATCCTACCGAGCGTGCGACTATGCTGGTCCCATTGTAAGCCGATGCATCCCCCGCCATAAAGGCACCTAGACATGATATCAGCGACAAAAAAAATTCATCTGTGGCGTCGGCATACCGCCATATAGCCACTGCATATTTGTGTAAACATCTAACTTTCCTCTGTTAGTATATCAGAGACATACCACAACGACAGGAAGCTTTGCCCCAGAAGAAACACCTGCAGGCCGCACAACATTGACATACAAGCCTACAAGGTAGTATGTGAGAAGAGATGTTTATCGTCTGATATCGTATCCCCTACAATCTTCAGAAGCAGCTACGATGCCGTGCGGCTGGAGTTCGCCAAGATAGAAAACTGCGCCAGACAAACCAGGGTCGTCTGGCAATGGCACACCTGGAGCTAACAAAGGCATCTGGGGACAAGCATTTCCATACCACGTGGCATTATGCACACCAGTGAAAGAAGAGGGGGGAACTGGTTTATTGAAGCGAAGATTGCCAACCCTAAATTTCCAGTCGTGTCACGAGTGAGGACCGGCGTGCAAGGTCTTTCGGCACGTACGGAGGCTGAGCAAAGGGCACACCAAGAAAAGACTCTGTGCTGAAAGCTGAACCGAAGCCCTGAAAAGTCCCGTAGTCAAGTGTCACAAGGGGCGAACCTCTCTTGGAAAGTGGAACGGCCGAATTTGGAGCTGCGACCACGAGGAGTGCAAACGCAAATGCGGCGAGCACAACGGAGAGTCGGGACATGTGGGCACTTCAGAATGGCTGTATGTGGGTTTCTGTGCTTGCCTTTAAACATCTCTTCATGGAAGATGATCAACCAATGACTTCTACGTTCCTGATCCTCGCATGATTTATGCAGTGATTCCGTTCGTTGTGATGCAATATTATTGCGTGGACTGAGTTATATACCTGCCGAAGTCCTAATAATCGGAGCATCATGACCCGTTTGAACAGCGAAACTAGGCTTCCTTGGTCATGCATAACTTAGGTTGAACTTCGACGCCTTTACTACACGAAGTCGCATCTCGTTGGCCCACTGCGGTCGCCACGAGCAAGGATGTGAGGAAGGGATAGGAAATGCCTCGCAATTGTACCTCATTCATCTCTTGAGATCTGTCATGGTGCACAGGATTCCATGGAGGCAAATATAGCACTTACAAGGAGAGTGCTGGAATGTCATAGTATCTGCGGGAGAGATTATTGCAAAATCTTTCCCCAACTCCGACCGTGGTATGACAACCATCGAATGTCCCATTTTCCCATCAAGTCACCCGGCAAGGCTTGACATTGCGATGGATGTTCTTAGCGCCGCGATCACTGGCAGTAGTTATGGAGGCTGCCACTCCAGTGCCCCCAGCGGAGGTAGTAAAAGGACTACTATTTACACGACGATCTTCATTTACGTAATCCTCATCTCTGATATGCGCTTTTTTAGTGGAACGACTATCTTCCTCTAACTTAGAGTCTGGCTTTGGGAGACTAATGCACTTTGTTGCTAGATCTGTGCTTGCATCTCCTTGCTACCACTACCCGCTCCTTTTCTCAAAAACAAATACCATTGTTTAGCTTCAACAGCAATGATGTCTTTAACATAAGGGAATTACTTTCTCTTAGTACTAGCTCGACCTTCTGACGGCCTCCTCGTTAAGGGTCATCCACCTACAGCGGGAGTTGGCCTGAGTCACGGTGGGCCACCCCAAAGCAGGCTACAGCTACAGTTCTTGTCTTGCTTGATACACCATTCCTACCAACCGTAGCCCTTTGAAGGAACACCTATCTTCCTTCACATTTCAAGGGTTGCCTAGTGGAAGACTACAACCGTAGTAAACGCCGAGTTTTATCACCATTTGTTCCTTTCTCGCAGCGCCCGTGGAACGGATTTCACTCGCCAACTTTTCCTCTCCTTCTTTATATTTGCACCAAGTTATGGACGATAGACAGGGTACATTGTAGGACCTGATTTGTACGATAGCATTTGAATGACGCATTACATCCCTTGCATTTTACCCCAGAGCTAACTAATTTTTGCCGTTGAACCAGACTGATCCAAGGTTCATCAGCCGTTCGGGTGAGGATCCTTTCACCTCGCGCAAGGATTCTGAAGGTTGATCCTCAGCTCGCGATATTCTCGAATTTGTCAATTCTGGGTTCTTGTGCCCTTCCACAAACATGGGCCGAAACACATAGCTTTGGACCGATGGCATATGCTCAACGACGTCGGCCATTAACCTGGATATTCAAGTTTGTGGTCGTGACTTCTGGTGAAAGGACAACATAGGGTGATAATCCCATTGAATGCTATGGCTCACCTGCCCCCGAAGGTTTCGTGTTATGATCCAGACATTTTGGACAACAATAGGCAACAATGCTGCCATTCGTCGTAGGAAGGTCCCTCAGATTCGAGAAGCGAGATCAGAGGACGGGAAAACTATAAAAAGCAATGTTCCCCATCCAGCCTATCCCGATGCAAATTGCCGCGTATACTTGCGACCATGTATCCGGATAGGGTGGAGGGCAAAATGTAGTACCTGACAGTCCGACGCAGACGATTCACTGGGTGACCACTCTCCCGATCTGGTACATGAGAAGTATATGTTGTCGGTTGCCACACGATCGGAGAAACTAAGGATTGAGTTTGTCCTCCTCAGTCCCTGTTAAGACTTCAGTTGGCGGCAAGTTGGACAGACAATACGTTCGACACGTCATCTGAGAATGTTCCTGGTTACAGGTATCGTAAAATCGAAAATCAATGATTAATAAGTGTTATAGGTTTATAGAGCGGTTTAATAGCCATAGCAACGGCTGGCAGAGGCTGGAGAAGGAATCAGCCGACCCACTTCCACCGATGTAGAACCTCTGAAAACACCCTACAGCCTGCAAAAGCGGACTAAATATGGATGGTCTATGTCTGGACGTATTGTAAGAGTTCCGCATACAATGTATAGTGACCCGATCAACCCTGCCGAAAAGTTCAAGTTCGTTAATGAATGAGGCTGGCCTAGAACACGACAGCGAGAACAAAAGCAGAAGTGCCAAGGGTGAAGATCGTCTGCCAGAGCAAAGTGGATGCAGCCACTGTGCCAACAGCGCCACTGGCAGATGCAGTGGAGGTACTTTTTGGCGTAGAAGTGGTCGCATGAGTGGATATCGTACCGCCTGTGCTGGCGGGGGAAAGACCAGAAGTAGTAATCGAAGGAGTAGACGTAAGAGACACGCCAGATGTGGAAATGGACGAAGTCGAGGTTGAAGTGCTGTTTGAGGTGGATGTCGGCGCACCAATAAGCGTGCCTACTCCCCAAGGGATGCTAGCTCCACCCGGCTGTGTTGGTTGAGGAGGGGGGACAACATTGCTTGCCGAGTCAGTAATAGTGAAACGAGTCGTCCACGTTGAGTTGCTGGAGGCAGGAGAGGAGAACTGATAGAAGTAAATAGCCGAGTGAGGGGTGACCTGTAAAAGAATGCTGAGGAAAAACTGAAGTAAGGTAAAGAAAATCGGCATACTTGTGGGCAGATATACGAAAAGGTCGTTTTGGAAAGGTCAGTTCCGTCGACAGTACCAACGGCTGTAATTCAGGCCACGTCACTCTGAGGCAGTGGAGAACACAAGAAAGATCAACCCACTGGCCAGATGTACCATGTGATAGTTGTCACCAGTCATCAAGTCGATGACCATGGTTTTCCATAATCCACTGGGATCAACTTGCCAACTGGTCGAGCAGGTCTGACCTTCGATAAAAACGGCACCTGGGCCTGGAGCGGTTGGAGTAGGGTCCGCCTGAACGTAAATCGTGCCGACTGTCGCGAGTAGAACGATGAAGGCTGTATAGAACATAATGGTTTGAGCACTGCACGTTTTGCCAAGGAACGCGTTCAACATAAAATATGCCATGCATGACAATGCATGTTAGTTTACGACATATTCAATGTTTAAATACTTACCGTGCTGAATGGTCAGTTTCTGAGAGACAGTGATATGTAACGAGCGACTGGGACAAGAGAAGGTCTTAAGAAGATAAACCAGTGGAAATGTGCCCTGGTACGAGGGACAGCATCGCGGGCGTTGTGTTCAACTTTTTTTAATGGACCTGGTGGCGTGTCAGCCTAATGACGTGTTCCTGGATCCTGCATTGTTCGCATCAAACTTATGATTCTGGAGTTATCCACGAAACACCGAAGGCAAATGTACTACTTCAAGTGCAGCATGACCAAATGGTGATGTCAATGGTGCGTACAGCACAAGAGCTATGAGCTAGCTCAGCGTTGGTTTACCCCGATGTCAGCATCATCTGCTTACAATTGAGAACTAGGAAGACATGTGTGGATGGCGTGCTACGCAGGCACTCGAAAGGCAGTGTGGCCAAGTGCCCACTGGTACCAGTAAGGGATTGTGATGAAATCAATGTCCTTCGGGGCTATGTAGTACCTACACCATACCCCAAGGATTCATATGACTCCGACCGGCACCGGAATGACAGTGGTCTTGGAGGTGGAAGATCAAGGGGTCGGCTCCACACACTCCCTCAGCGCCATGTCTTCCTCATATACATGAATGTATCTGGGACATAAATTAGCCCCTGCGTATAGAGAAGAAAAATACTGTTTATGAACCTCTGCTGCAAGCTTTGTCCACTCGACCAAACAGCGGATATATTCGTCTTTGCCCTCGTCCACAGGAATATCTGGCGACCAGATTGTGAATGACGAGAACGTTGACATTGGTATAAGTTGGCGAGCGTCTTGCCGGATATTTCCGTCTCCAGGATCTTCCTCGGTTATTAAATTGATCCCTTCTTCCATAGTCACACCGTCCTCCGCATTGTGAATACAGGTTGATTTGCGCGAAGCACGCCGCATGCTAGCAGGTTTTGTATTGACTTTAGAATTGGATGGAGCAGACTTTCCGTCTGCCTTCCCATTGAGCGAGGGTATCTGTAAGACAACACCGCTGTATCCAGTAGGTATGTTGACAGGATGTCCAACGATTTGACGTCCCCTGAATGCGGCAACGAGTCGGTGCTCTAAGCTTTGCGCAGCCTCGGGCATAGCATTTAGCTGAGTTTCTTCGAGATCCACGTCCACACCGACTGCATTTATCTGTGAGCAACAACTCGTCTCGTTTAGGTTCAGGTCTTGCGCCTCCACGACAGTCACAGATGTGGCAACACTGGTCTGCGACCTGATGTTGTCCTGTGACTCGCCTGTGCTTGTTCCTGGTGGTAAACTCTCTCCTGTGAGGGTCACTACACAGGATGAGCTGAGTGTAGCCGTCAAGTTTCGCGTTACATCAGCTGAGGGGGCTGATTTCGGACGAAAGTAGCGCGAGATGGGGGCTGGACCAGTGTATTCGATGTGGAAAGGCATCAGGCTTGGCGAGGTTGTAGAAAGTGGGCCCACCGAGGGCGCGATTTCCAGAGCCATAGTTTTAAAAGGACACCGTGGTGGTCAATTTACAAGCTGGTCACGTGTAAGTCAATGGCTTTGACTACATAGTCGACTACTCTATTACCATAATTCATACTCTACCCAAGTAGTCTATCTCACTCCAGAATCCCTCCCACACCCTCACATCTTCGAGCGGATCTTTAGCTCTGAAGATGTCTTGACCTTGAATTAGCCTCAGTTCCCGACCCTTCATTCTTTTGGATTTGCGGTGTGGGTCAGCAGCATCAAGTTCATCATCTGTTAAGGGAAGAGAGTCTGTCGAAGCGGATGTACGCGTCAATGAGAGAACAGCGTGGGTTTTGGAGAGTGCATGAGCTGTTGCAGTGGCGAGTGGACATGGAAGTTTGGAGTTCTGTAATGATGATGCCGATATCACACTATGAGGACGGAAATGACCGAGCAACAGTGCTGAGAACAAGTCTCCGACACCTGAGAAATACCCTGGTATAAGCGAGACGCAACCTGCGTACACCGTTGACAGGGGGGAGCCTGTCTCCAAAGTAGGATTCATGGAAGAGGCAATGCAGAGCAGATATTGTTGCTCGTCAGGGGTGGTTGAGCGAGTTTCATTGCCTTGAACGCCATTGGTAGGTGCCACAAAATATTCGTGAGGAAGTAAATATTCGGGGATGGAGGCGGAAATGCGTGAAAGGGGGATGGAAGAAATGACAACATTAGGTACCCGATATTCCGCGTGAAGTTTGTAAAGTGCACGACGAATGGAATCGAGATCGGTTAGTTTGATGCCCGTCAGCGTTCTGAAAGGAAAAACATATATGTAAGGCCCGAACGATTAGTGTCAGTGTGACATACTCGACCTCGAACCAGTTGGGAGTGATGATAGTGGAAAGCGGAAGCATCTTTCGGTACACGGGAATGACATCTTCTGCCACATAAAGTTCTCCCGAGTCTCCAAGAACAGCTGCAAATTAGTCGCTCTCAACAAGTGAAAGATGAGTCGAAAACTGAATATACTTACGATCGAGAAGGTATATCAGATCTGGGTTGCGTGCTTTAAGTTTTCGGACGAGCTGATGTAATGCGTCCAGCGATGCAGCGTTGGGAATGTAGCCAGTCAAGAGACGGTCAGGGGTAAGAACGCCCGCAATGTCCATGAAGTCGAATATCTTGGTGAGCTCCTCAGCAGTTGTCTTCGTCCCCCCAAAGCTTCCATATCCTAATAATCAAAGTAAGTTTATGAGCACAGTCGCCGCATGGCCCACGCACCAGTGTGATTTGAAAAATTGACGGTGTTGACTATCTGCCTTGTTCGTGATGAATCAGAAAGGGTGGATGGCCGCGAGAGTGCTTACATCGACATCGTAGCCCATGCATTGCAGAGGAAAGACGGCTGCTTTACCGCCAACATAGCCGAATGCAACGTGTGATTGGACGCTTAGGATGCGGTCACTGTTCAGAATTCGGTATGGTTCTCAAGCACGTGAGATAAGGGCGACAACGTGCCTGGAGGCGTTGGCGTGGATGGCATTGGCTTTTGATTGCTGGCTAGTCTCTGGTGTCACCGACATGGACAAGGAGGTTGACGAGGTCGCTGTGGACGAATCGTGCGTCTCATTGATGCAAAGCGAGTACGGCGCCGGCGGGGGAGCAGTGCATCCGGATTGGGCCCGTCACGTGTCTGGGGTCGACCCCTCTAGTTTGGGTCGCACCCTGAGTTGAATAATTATACAGCGTGCTTGCATTCGGGGCTGGCGTGTTCAAGTCCTCCATCAAGCGCCGTCCGCAGGCTGCATTTTCATGTCAGACGGTACCAGGTTCGTAGTTGCTTCGTTTGTTCTTGCAACTGGCGTATCAAACGATGACGTCGTATGTGTAGACTCCGTCAAACGTGGAGCGATGCGCTCAGTACTGCAGAATCTAATTTTCGCCAGCTTCTGGCATCGTACTCCTCAAACGAGTGGAAACATGTACCGCTTCCTCAGGATGCACCCTCTCCACTCAAGGGAAAATCACGAGCATCGTCAAACCCAGACCTTACTGACGTGGTCGTACACCGCAAGCCTACGAAGTCAGGTGAATACGTTTATAGAGCCGCTCTGGACGTGCCTATCGTAGACGACACTGCTGCTATGGAATCTTGGAAAGCCATCATAACAACTCCGGAACTTAGGCAGGAATGGGACCCTGCTGTCGAGGGAGCACACCTTGTTGAAATGTTTGACCATAGGACAAGGATAACGAAAACCAGGTTTACATTGGGATGGCCGGCAAAGTAGTTTTTGATTTCTTCCAAGTACCCAATGTTTCTGACGATGTACTCCTAGCCCAAGAGACGCCGTGACAATTTCCCGGCTGTACCAGGATGCCACCACCATCATAGATATATCCACATCCCTTCCTCGTTCTGCTGATGAGCCCGCCTATCTCAGACCATCGCCTCCTTACGTCAGATCCGATGTTGCACGTCAGTCGACCTACTTGACTTGGTCTCCTTCAACTAACTGCGTTTCAGTTTTTACATGGTGGATTCAGTTCATACAGCCACCGCCTCCTCAACCGTCCGTATCGCCCGCAGAACAAATTAAGAAACGGCTCTCATTGGTAATACCCATCCCTCGGCTGCGGATCACCTGCCTCTGGCAGCATGATCTCCGGGCTTTATGGAATTTCAACACTTCTCCCAGCATATGTCAACAGCTGTCTACTATGGTTCTGGGTTTGTACAAGACTGTCAAACTGCGTGGATCGCGCGTGCCAATATTAGCTGGCTACGGCTACGGCGTCAGCATTGAGCGCATGCGTTTCCAGCTTGACCGACAGGCACTCACAATCGAATATGCCATTCACCCTGATGACGATGCAACGGACAGCAGTGCCCAGAACCTGGACGAGGTCAGGGAACACCGCCGCCTAACCCGGTCAGTCAAATGTCATCTACCTGCTTGTGAGGGTTGGGATATCGAAATATCGACCAAGGCGTCTTCAGACAAGGTCCAAAAGCTGCCATGGACTCCGAGTGCGGTGCGCAGCAAATCTCCTCCGCCAATGCCTGGTGGAAAGTCACTAGAGCTCATCGTCTTTCATGTTGCACATGCTTCTTTGCCAGACAGTCATTCTATTCTCAAAGTGCGCATCGTAGTCGAGCTATCGGGTCCCTGTAGCGGAATCAGGCTCAACGGGTTCCCTCACGTGGTACAGGATGTTGAAGAGCGTGATTCAGGTTCGTTCAAGCAACAACAGCAAATCCTGCAAGATGCAACAAGTGCGGCGGGCGTGAGCTTCCAAACGTCGTCCTCTGTGAGCTCAGTGGGGACCATTGGATCCGGATCTACACCCACGCGTACGAGGCTGCTGAGTGCCCCAACAGAACGATCTCCTGCAGCTGAAAAGACCATATCATCAAGGGTAAAACGGAGTTACATATATTTTTCGTCATTGCTGCAAGAGCCGGAGGCCAAGTGGAAGCGGAGTAAGCAGATTTCATGTCCCTCAACACTTGTGCTAACGAACTTGTAGCTACGGAAGCTCGGGGTGTCTCCGTCACCCAACTGGACTCGATAGACCCAACGCTTGTGGTGTACCGGGCAGAGGCGACATTTGTTGGGCTGGGCTTGTTGGATCTCTACAGTGCCCTCGTGTCCCCTGGCGCCCGTGTGTTCTGGGATAAACAATACGACGACGCGACGTTACTCGAGGATGTCAATGAACTGACGGAATTATGGCATTTCAAGACTAAGCCGGCATGGCCAGTGGTGTATGTCGTGTCGGCATTCCCTTCTGAATTTACGCCACTGACTCCTTACAAGTGGCCGGGATACCGTGTTGCTCAAGACTGTCTACAAGTCCCCCACAACGATACACGTCTTTTCCTTCTCCGCAGATGACCCATACTTCTTCCCGTCGCTTTCTCCACCTGACCCTGGCATCATTCGTGCCCAGGTTGATCTCCAGGGCTGGGCAATCGAGGCGCTTAGTCCCAGCACGACGCAGCTTACCCTTCTGGAGCAGAGTGACCCCAAGGGATGGTCGAACAAGGCGATGACGATCCCATCGCAGATGGTCGCAGCGGTCGCAGGTGCTGGCGAATTTGTCATCAAGTGTGGCGGCCCGCCTGTTCTGACACGTCTGGCTGGTGCACGCGCGACCGAGATGCGTTACGAGCACGAGAAGGGGCTGTTCCGGGTCGCATACGAGGGCATCGAAGGGCGGCGCAGCGGCACGAGTCCGGGAGCCGGAGAGGCTGGTGCGAACGGGGCTGGTGGAGATGCCAAGGGCACTGCGACCGTGTCGGGGACAAGTTCGATGCATACAATTGAGTGCGAGATAAGGTGTGACATGGACACGTGGGCGGCGACGCTGGACATCGTCGTGGACCCGCCACCACAGAACGTCGGTGCGTTGCGGCGCCATCGGTTGTCGGAAGGTGGAGGTGGACTGTGGTTGACGCTGACGCACGATGCCTTGTTTGCTGCGGACGAACGCCTACTGGTGATTGTTCGTCGGGGGCCAATGGCGTCTGCACGTGACAAGGGAACAGTCATGGTTAATGGCGCGCGTGTCGCGGTGGACACGGAGGAACTTGCGGAGGCAGAGATCAGGGCACTTAGCAAACGGAAACGTGTCAAGCCTGTGCGTATTCCACTCGATCAACCACCTGTAGTCGGCGTCATCCGAAAGCGTCGCGCCGAATGGGACGCAGATGAGGCGTCGCCCACCAACAGTGCTGAGACAACGAAGCCCTTGACTCCCGAGCCTCCGGAACCTCTCAGGACAACTGGCACGGTACCGTTTCCGTCGGGATGGCTTTCCCCACCAAAGCTCTCAAGTCCGTTGGCAAGCTTTTGGTCGAGTGCCGTTGAGCAAGCAACAAGCACAACACAGTCTGCAGTTGCTGCCCTCACCCCATCGTCTACAATAGCTGTAATTGCCCCTCCCCCTTGCGCCGCGATGGCACCCATGGAACACGCTTGCGAAGCTTTGCACTGGCTTCGGGAGCTAGAAAGTTGTCGGGAAGATGGGTGGACGCTTGTAACTGACAAAGGTCTCTCGGTTCACCGCAAGCTATTTCCCGAAATCTCACCGAACATTCCGATACACAGAGGTGAGAAGGTCATCGAGGGTGTGTCTGCCGAAGAAGTTTCATCGATCGTGATGAGCTATGACTGTCGAAAACAATGGGATGATCGTTTTGGGTCTGCTATCGTCCTTCAAAGCTTCGGTGCACAAAGTCATACCGCGTTCGCCGTATCAAAATGCGGCTTTCCGTTCCGTGACCGAGGGTTCTACGTAGCTTCGTTGATGGCGCGTTCGAAGCTCCCTCAAGTGTCCATCGACATACCTCCGGGGGAAACTGGACCGTTCCAAGACCACAGGAATGTCATCTTCTGCGTCTCAGCGTCATTTCATCCTGATTCCGCTTCACCCTTCTCATCGGAGAAGTATAACCCATACTCATTCCCCGTTGGGCGCGTATTCATAGATGGATGGATACTGGAAACACTCGACCCGTACACAAAAGAGAATTACACTATCCCATCGACGCGCTGTACGCGGATTGTCGCGGTGGACTACGCAGGGTCCATTCCCGTCGCCATGAACTCGATGATCAATGCGGCACTGCCTAGATCCATCCTTGGCGTCGAGACGTACATCAAGGGAGCGTCGCCGCTGCCATTTACTCGATTACCTGCTACTGGACTGGTGCTGACTGAGCCCAAGTCTCCGGAGGTGAGCATACCTGGCGTCGTTGCTGTCACGGGAGGTGCGTCGTCGTCGTGGAAGCTACGGCGGCGAGACGAGCATCGGATGCTTATCGCATCGACGTTTGACCCTGCTGTGGGCATATACAACAGCTCCATTATCGTTACGATGCCGAGCCTGATTGTGGGAGCTCCCAAACCTGACGAGTCTATGCCGAAGGCACCTCGAATCGCGCCAGTCCCTGCAGAGACGCCTAGTCGTGCCGAGCCTCTCCCCTCACCGCCAACACCAGAACGGCCCGAATCGTCTTCTTCGCCGGTGCGGTCACGGCGCACCGAACCGAGCAGGCAGTCTACTTCCGCGTTCACCGTCAAAGGCGAACTGAAGCATTCCAGAGACCTTGTCGTGGCTGAAATAGTCGTCGACTCGAAGTTGTACCCAGAGGGCTACAATGTCCAGATTATCTCCGTTGTACGGGCAGGGTCCAAGTCGATCTCCCTTGCCAGCGCTCCCGTGGCCGCCGCAGAGGACGACAAAGAGGGAAACTCTAAAGCTCAAATACCTCCCATTGTGTCCAGTCTGTACACGGTACCTGCATCACCCCTGCATTCTTCGGGACTGAACGCCGATCGGCCCCCACGGCATTTGCTACGTTTGACTCTTCCAACTGCGCAGTACCGAGTATCTACGGTGCAGGATCCGTTAACGGGAGAGATCCGTGGTGGACCTCCGAAGCCACAGTGGCTGTTGGACCTCCAGAGCAAGGGCTTCATTGTGAGGGTGGAGATACGACCAATCGGTGGCGGGAAGAAGACGGGAAAAGATGGCATGGTTGTGGTTGTGGACGGGACGAGCATTGTGGTTGCGGGAGAGAAGGAGTCGCTAACGATGTTAGGACGCGACGAACTGCAGGATGATAGGGTATCGCGGATGGCCGTGTTACAACGGTGCGTTAGGCTTGTGTGTAAGGTGGCGATACTGATTGGCTGGCTGATGTCCAATCAGAGATGGAGATACTTTCCCTCACGAACTCAAGGTGCCGCTTGCACGTGCGGACCATCTGCTAGATAGCGCGGCAGCTGTTGATGCCCCCGACGTCAAGGAAGATCCGAAGACGCCAGAACTGAGACAGGAAGATTCCCCGAAAAGTATTGTTCCGGTGTGTTGGCTCTAGCCTACTTTGCATGGAAGATCAAGCTGAACTGTAATCGCAGGAGACGACCGAGAATGGAGCAGTACTTCCAACCCTGGCTCCTCCTGCTGGCTCAGGGTGGCTTCTTGGATTCCTGAACACATATTCGACCACTTTCCCACGGTGGGTGGCCTATGCAGGAAGCTCGAGCGATGGAAGCGCTGCGGCCTCCGACGGGGCGCCTAGCCGTGCTCGAAGCGGGGAGGAACGAACGGCGACCAGGATACTACGGACGACGACGTATCCGTTGTCGACGGTTCTAATCATAGCGATAATTGCGTTCTTAATTGGGTCGCTGTTGCGATCTCTTCTCTCGCCGGCTGATTTCATATATGTTGTGACGGATGTCCATGACGCCGAGGAGGCGAGCGCAGGGTGGCGAGAGATACGGCGGCTGTTGGAGATCAAGTACATTGTTGGTGGATGGGACTTTCAGATTGCAGTTGTTCGACGACACTGACACAGACACGCACACAACACACGGAGGGTGTACTGTAGAACCAATCGTAATGTGTATGCTATCATGCTGGCAATGGCGTGTCGAGGTGGCCATGCAGTGGAATTCGGGCGGAGCTGAAAATTGGAGGAACGCGGCAAACGGCGTGCTGAGTTTGGCAGCAAAGTCGGCGACGATTGGCAATTTCCCATCTTGAATGGCCTTGCGCCTCTGGTTTGGCCTTGCAAGCTATCTTCGCTCCCATCGCCTCCTCTCTTCTTCTCCCCCTCCTCGTCGTCTCGCACGGCTGCAAGAGCGTCGCCACCCTGTACCACCACCGTATCCCATTTGTAGTCATCTTGTACCGCATTCAGCTCCTGCTGACATCGCACTCACCGCCTCCTCACACCATATCTGCACGCTCACACTCGTCTCCCTCATCCCTGTGACTTCCTCTCCTTCTTGCTAACACCACATCATGTCTGGCGGACCCCCAGGGACCATGTCTGCGTCCCAGCCACATTCTGACCAACAGGCCCCCTCCACCGAGGCGTCGTGCTGGGACGGCGACAAGATGTTCGTCCCTTTCTCCTTCTCTCCCCTCCCAGTCTCACGCTGTCCACCCTTAGGTTCAACATATACATCTATGACTACTGCACCAAGCGTGGATTCTCTAACACTGCACGGGAACTTCGACATGAGGCAGATATACCTCCAGATTCCTATCCTCCGATCAACGCAAAACAGGGCCTGCTATTCGAGTCTGTTCCCCCTCTGGCCGTCCCCCCCTCCTCATTGACCCAGCTTTCAGGTGGTGGAGTGTTTTTTGGGTCCTTTTCACTGCCAAAAACAACGGAACAGGAACGGAGGACGCCATGATTTACCTGCAGGTACGTATCCGACCGTATCCACAACGTTCGCCTCCAATTGTCCGAGCACTAGCACCAAATGCAACAAACCAATATGCGACCTGTACGTCAACCAGGTCAAATGGGTCGAATGATCAATGGTATGCTCTGATTCGTGGCATTCATATATCCCTTAACAAGACTGTATTCACCTGCACTAGGTAATAATCCAGGTCCGATGCCAAACGGTGCTCAAGCACATATGTATCCAATGCCGGCATCCGGGCCTCAGCCCAATGGCATCCCGATACCATCGGGTGCCCCGACGCCCACGGGCGCCAACCATTCGCAGCCCCAAAATTTTGCTCAGCTCGTTTCTGGCCAGCGACCTGGCGGGCCTCAACATCGTGGCCCCAATGGTGTGAATTCATATCAGTCACCGACCATGGCACACTCCCCCCAGAACCCGGCCACCAATCCTATCCCGAACGCACAGCACACCCAGCCACCAATGGGCCAACTAGGTCCTTCGCCACATATGCCGCAGATAGCCGTCCAGTCGAGAATGCTCCCACCGGGATCTAACATGGGCGCGGTTTCATCGACACAGGCACCGCCATTTGGTCGACCACCTAGTCGATCTGGCACACCGGGTAGTATGATTCAACGTAGTCCATCGTTTGCGGCTCGTCAGCAACCTACAAATATTCACCAGGAAGCGCAATTCACTAATGAGCTCAACCGCATTGAACCGGGGGTTATCAACGCTGTCAAGCAGGAATTGAACTTGGGTGATAAGGAGCTGCATTCCCTCACACACGAAGGCAAGGTAACTCTGTTTCCAACAAGTTAAGCTGGCTCCATTGCTGATATAAAGTAAGGGACGCTTCCTCGCTCTGGCCAGGTCGTGTGCTGGCCCATCATCTCTCACTCAGGTAGGTAGGAAGCCCGGTGTAGCACCGCATGCCCCTCCGGGTCCATCAAACCCGGGCCAAGGCATGCAACTGCAAAGTCAGCGTCCACCGGGCCAAGTGACTCAGCAGCCAATGCCACCACAAATGCCCCATCAACAACCACGCGTCGTGAAGCGTAATAGTACCTCGCCACCAGAAGAAGTATACTCCAACGACCTCTCGTTTTCCCATTGACTCATACTTCTTCCAGGGTTCTTTACCGAACAATGAGAGTACGTCGCCAGGGAGGAAGCGCATTCGTCGCAACTCCGTTACCATGGATCAAACATCCATGCCACAGTACCCACATCCACAGCCCCAGCCTGGCGCGGTGGGTCCACAGCCCATGCCCAATGGCCCGATGATGCGACCAGGCCAGATGGGGACAGGACCAATGAACAACTTTTCTCATGGACCTGCAGGCATGGGGGGCAACCCTGGCATGACGTTACCTCTAGGTGGTCCGCCAATGGGAGGTGCCATGCCCTCTGGAATGGGGTCTCAGCCAGGCAATATGATGATGAATGTAAGCGAAGCGTTCTTCGATCATCCACTCTGATTATTCAGACCATATAACGGAGCAGCAGTACCGACAAAACATGCATATGATGACCAAGAACATGGCACCAGGCCCGTTGGGGACTAACATACCTGGTGGGGGAACACCCGCTCCGGGGGATCCGACTATCAATCCTGGGCAGGCCCCGCCTGGTGGCTTCCCTGGACCTCAGAACAACCGAGTAGCACAGAATAAGCAGCCGACCAGTATGATGCCTCCGCCGTCACCGGCTGGCGGGCCCCCAAAAGAGCAGCCCAAAGATGGTAATAAGCCGCCTGGTGCTCTAAATGGCGCTGGTCATCCAGATGGGTCACCGCAGAACCTGCCACCTAACCCCCCACAGCAGGGCGGCCAAGGGCCCCCTACAGCTAGCAATACCCAGGGGAGCACCGCACCTCCCACACCAAGCGGGACAGGCTCAAGTTTCACCGCACCATCACCCTCGGGGATAAGTGGCACGCCCACTATGAACCCAGCCGTACAACCAACCTCGACAGCACTGCCAGATGTGCCGTCGAACTTTTTGAGCAATGACTTCATGCAGTCGGTGGCGAACACATTAGAGGAATTCGACCCGCAAGTACTCTTCAGGCAAGATGACGGTATCAACTTTGAGCAGGATTTTCGCGAGTGGTTTAGCCCAGAGGGCATGGAAGGCATGAGAAACGATTAACTGGGATCGAGTGCCTTGTGGTCGGGACGCCCTGTATGTCTTCTTGATCCCGCTTATACGTTCGATCTCTACTATGTTCGCTGCATCTCAGTCTATGCGTACATAATTGGTTCGCCCTTCATTGTGTGCACCCCCTTTACCTTTGGCGGAATATTTCTCCTTATTTAATGCAAAATCTGCGTACGCGGTCGATATCTTGGCTTCTTTCCCTTTAGATAGCTTATTCCGCCGCCTGCCTCTTACATACAGTTAGTTTTGCAGTCCTCCCGTCGCTAACCCGCTTTTCATTTTGTGGCATGTATGAATACTATATACACCATCATCCTTCCACATCTCGAAACACAGCACTTGAGCAGGGTCAAGTTTTACAGCATGGCCAGACACCTCCAAACCAAGGTTAATGTGCCTTTTTGTCAGTTGGCACTACACAGACAGGCCTGCCGGTTTTGTAGGAGCACCCAGTCGAGGCAATGCAATAGCCCATTGAAATACTGAACAGGAAATACTGAACAGGAATAGCACTTCACGCTAATATCTGAAATCTCATCGAAACTGCTCAGTCACTGTCTCTCTCAGGTCTCACATCGTCGATGGCAGAATCGACGTCATTGCAAGTTAACTTGTCCAGCGAAGACATCAACGAATCGTACCGGAACGTCGTTGCTGGAAATGACATAAATTGGGCGCTCTTCACATATGACAATGAAGGAAGCGTTTTGAAGGTCCAATCCACTGGCAACGGAGGAGTTGAGGAACTTGTCAAAGAGTTTTCCGAAGAGAGGTAGCCTTGAAAGATCGAATTTTGTTCCAAGTTGATCATGTCTACCACAGGATCCAGTATGCATTTTCCAGAGTCGTTGATCCAAATGTATACCATTTATACCGCATCCAAGGCGACTCAACCTGACAATCTTCGACTTCCTTAGACTCAATCGCCCAAATTTGTTCAAATCAACTGGTGTGGTGACGGTGTTCCAGAGGCCGATAAAGACCTTTTCCACATGTATTCGAGCGCCGTAGCAAGTCTCCTACGCGGAACGCATGTCGTCATCGATGCGCGCAACGAGGTATGTCTTCTTTTGCGCTTCCTGCCGAAATTCATTCCTCCCGAGGCGGACATTATTCCGTCTCTGATCATGAGGCGCGTTGAAGTGGATGCTGCGATACCCAATGCTTCGAGACTTACCATCTCGGTAAGTGTCCATTCCATGCCTGTGCTTCTTTTAGTGAAATGAAGCTATGTGTCAATCTCCTCCAGCCAGGCATCCAAGGGTCCCCTACATACAGCAATACGCAAGGGAACACGACATCTGCCTCGTCAAGCGAAACAGACTCGACTTTCAGCGCGCCATCGCCCCCAAGGGTAAATGGGACACTCACGATCAACCCAACGGCAGGGATCACGATACCGCCCTCGCCAAGTGAAACAAGCTCGAGTTTCGCCTCACCATCGCCCTCAGGGGGAGATGGTAGACATGCGATGAACCCAGCTGTTCCGGATGTGCCGCCAATAGAGAGCTCATCAGAAGATTTCGATCCCCAAGGAGTCTTCGGGCAGGACGAAATACGTCAGATCAACTTTGAGCAGGATTTCCGCGAGTGGTTTAGCCCAGAACCGGTACCTACAAATCTGCGTTTCAGCGTGCCGTTGCCCCCAGGGGTGAATGGTACGAGACTTGTCTCGCGAAGTGAGACAAGCTCGAGTTTTACCTCGCCATTGCCCTCGGGGGTAAATGGCAGGCACGCGATGAATCCAGCTGTACAGCCAACCTCGACCTCGTTGCCGGAGGTGCGGTCGAACTTCATGAGCAATGACTTCATGCAGTCGGTAGCGAGCACATTAGAGGATTTCGACCCGCAAGTACTCTTCAGGCAAGATGACGCAAGTATCAACTTTGAGCAGAATTTTCGCGAGTGGTTTAGCCCAGAAGACATGGAAGGCATGAGAAACGGTTAATGGAATTGAATTCATTTTGGTTGTCGGGAACGTCCTTCGTGAATATTTTGATGCAAATGTTGTTGTGCAGATATCTTGGCTTCTCTGTAGAAATTCAGAATGTTGTTTATGTAGATAGTACTACTGTAGCGTTTTACCGCGGTTTTGTGTAGTCTTATTTGGCTTGATCCGACTACTCAGCTCTCAGGCACCGCATCATAATCATGTAAGTATGTACTCGCATTATCAGTATTCGCAGCATTATCCACAACTGCCTATACACACTACCAATATGCACCAACCACAATGACTCAGGCGCAACGACTAGCTCCTACTGCTGCGATCGGACAGGCCTCGAATGCTAGTAGGAACGTGCGGACGTGGCTACGAATATTAAACGATGCGCTCGGGAGTGCTGGTGTAGATTTAAGGGTACGCCTATTTCTCTGTTCAAAGTTGTTGATTCGACACAGTACGTACAGGCAGAAGAAGAAAGCTTAGATCGATCATATGAGTGCGCCAACCAATGCTATCTGCGAGAAATTGACGAAGCACAAGGTTACCGGAGTCCCAGAAGACTCGGTGTCCTATCTAGCGCTTACGTTGCGTGCATGGCTGCAAGACCTCGTCTTTTCTATGATTCTCGCTGCACATCATTACACAGATACACGACATGACAGACCTACCGGTCTACGAAGACGGGACATCAATGTGGGCAGTCGTTGTGCGGAACAACGTGGCAAAGCAGCTCGTGGCCCTTGAGAAAGCTGACCGGGAGGAAGAGAGGAAGTTCAGGAGAGAGGAAGGAACGCACCGACCTTGCTGCCGCTCACGCTGCAAATCTGGTGGTACACGTTTCAGGGAGCGAAAACCAAATGGCAATCGACGACGACGAAGCAAATTTGAAAAGGAAGAAAGGAGGGGCCGGGCGTCACAGCTGGAAATATGTCGGAGGACGTGCGCAGGAAGATGCGGTCGCGAGTCAGGCAACTGGGATCGGGGGAAAGTACGCATGGATGACAGCTACTAACACATTGAACATTACATCTAGACCTAAGCCGCCTGCTGCGCCATCAGCACGACGTCCACTACACCAGTCACAACCTCCGCGCCTGCTACGGGCACAACCATACGTTTCTGCAACGAAAGCGGCGGTGTCTTCTGCTCATACTGCGGAATCAGATCATCAAATGGTTGTTACGTTGCGCGATGCGATGTTTGTGACGGAGAGAGAGAGGGGACATGGTAGTGGAGGTGGGGCAGCTCGGGGCTGGGCATAAATTACTGGAAAGCATTTGGTTAAGTTGGTGGCATCCCTTTATGAATAATTTGATGCAAAAGTTCACCACATCTTCCACTAGCAACTGTGACAGTCATACTATGTAGTATTATAACACAGAATGAACAAGGAAATAAACGAATGTTATGTAAATTATGTACGTTATGGATTCATAGTAGTTAACGACATTATGAAGGGGTAGGACTTTGAGGAAGAACATTGATGGGTGTAACGCCACATTGCGGTGATGACGGAAGGGACGAAGACGCACTGGAAACAACGGTACGAAGCTGGCACTCCGTCATCTTCCGTCGACGTTCACCTACTTTCCAGATGACGTCCTTGAGCTCCTGAACAACGTCACCTCCTGGCCCCCATCGCTCCATCTTGGGAGAGAGCGACTCAGGATCAAGCTGCACTCCTGATTTGTCGTTGCTGCCTCCATTCGCAGCAGCCCCTCTCCGCGCCTTCGTGAGCTTGATTCGCTCTTCTCGGGTTAGCTTCGACCGCTCCCGCGTAAAAGTGCCAACGCCGTTCGTGTCTGCTTCATAAACCTGTTCAATACCAGGAGGAGGGAAGTGTTCCATAGACGTTGTGAATAACAGATGCGCTGCGACGTCGTCCGTATCGGCCCCGTTGTCGGGCGTTACAATGGTCAAACTGACGTCACTTTCTGACATCCCGTCACCCACAGTTGGCGGGTCATTCTCCTCTTTGGGCCCGCTCAAATTAGGTTCCGAGGTAGGATCATCATCTGAGCCGGCATCCTCCTCTTCTTCCGGCGGGGGTACGACGATACTGGTAAGGCGGTCACGACCGCGTTCGCACTCACGTAAGGCGAGGCCAAGCTCCCGCCGGAGGCGTTCGTACGCTTGAACAGCGGGATGCTCGCCGATGGAGCTCGTGGAGGCCGCAGACTGATGCGGTGAGTCCACTGGTGATACATCACCATTCAGCGAGGCAACACACTGCTCCAGTTGTTCGCGTGCATCGTTAAGAGCTGATGAGATCGTACTGACGTGTGCAGCGAAGCGAGAGAGGTTTGAAGGGAGTGGAGCGAAGGGGAGAAGCGTACCCAAACCAAGGGGTTGTGGCGGTTTGAAGCGCGGGGAAAGGGAACGGAGGGAGCAAGGTGTGTTGATACACGAGACATCTTCAGTAGCCGAGTCGTCTACTCGTAAATGAGACTCCTCTATTTCATCGAGTACCTCGGAAAGTCGAGTGGATGCATCCACCAATGCAGACGTCAGGAGGCTCATGACAGATCGGACGTCTTCCCAGTAGATCTCGTCGTCGTCCTCGAAGCGGAGGGCCAGTAAATGAGAGCATGCGAACCGCTTGGATGCAAGTGCCAAATGCAGAGACTGATGAAGCGCAGAAAGTGAAAGAGGATGTCGTGATGCTGGCATACTCGTGTATTTGGAGGGTGATGTGGCAGTGCGGTGATGAACGAGATTGGCCCGCTTGGAAAATAGCGGTGTGCTACGTTGCGGAATATCAAACGCATACAACCCACCATTTTGAAGTTCCCGTCGAAGGTGCAGAGCAGCCGAACCAAATATTTCCTCATGCGCACTGGTAAAGGATGAGTTGACAGCAACGATAGAATCTTCTTCCGACACATCAGCAATAGGTCTGAGTGGGGAAGGGGACGTTGGTACTGCGGAGTTTGATCCACGTAATGGTGATCTAGCGCCAGTTAAGGCGCTCAAATCAGACCTATGTTTCGCTCGTCGTAGTGCCAGTTGAAACACTGGTGGACTTCCAGCTGATGCGAGCGCCGAATATGATCCGTTCCACGTTGAGCGTTTCGTCCTCGGGTCTGCAGGTGGTTCTTTTCGTTCTGGGGAACCAGGATGTGATAGGGGTCGATGCGACTCCATGTTCACGGAGAAGGTTGATTTCAGGGGTGATGGTGGTGCATACATTTCAGTTAATTGAGACAATTCAGTGGGAGAGGCTACGGCTGAAAGTAGTTGGCGAACGTTATCGCATTGCGTTTGAGTCGTCAAAAGGGAAGAAGAAAGTGCTACTCTGACAGAGGACAGCAGCGTCATGGTGTGTGGGGGGGCGTACAATGTACTGCACCAATAAGATCAGCGAGATTGGTGGATAGGCCAAATTGCACTATACCTCCGTTCCTCGTTTTCCAATAATTCGAAAGCGTCGTTAAATACTGAATCCCATACTTGACCAGCGGAGATCAAATTTTGCAAGGCTTCCAACGACTAAGGTGCGTGAGTAAGTAGGAATCACAGCCGCATGCCACGAGACACATACAGGTGTCATAACATCAGGTTTGGTTTGTAAATCCAACCTGTGGACATGCATATAATACAGCGTACCAGCGAGCGACAGAAAACTTAAAGGATAAAATCCAGCACTGAGAGCGGCAATGGAGAATGAAAACGAGAGAGTAGCGGGCCATAGGGGAGTCTCTGGTTCTGCGGGTATTGTCAACGAGAGCGTTTCAGTGGCGATTGAACTCTCTGCCAGGCTTGTTGACCTGCTATGACCTCCGAGCTTTCCCGGTATCGATGGAGAAAACGAGCGCCGATGAAGGTGGGGTACAGGGGTTGATGGGAATGCTGGGGATAGCAGTGTTGACGATATAACACCATACTTGAAACGTTCAGCAAATGCCTGAGTGCGTTTCGATGCACGGTCGGAAGAGAATGTTGAGGAAACGAACTGCATCATGATTATAGGACGGTGCAAGTCCGAAGGGGAGATGTGATGAGACCTGTGAGAAAACGCTAGACAAATATACTGGGCTCACCTCCAACAAGGCCAAAATAAGATAGCATATTCTTTCCATCCTCTCACTATACCTCGGTAAGGGATAAGGTGCCATTGGGCACAGCTGCAGCGAGAATTCGGCTAGACTCCCGGGGATTATAGGGTCAGAGGTCTCGCCGGAATCTGTTGGATGTGGTTATGAGGCACGATAACTTGAGATTCCGAAGACGAGAACTAGCCTCTCAAGTACTCCTCAAGAGGGTGTCCGTCGAAGAAGGCTTGTGCCATGGTTGTCGAGCTGGTGAAGTAGTGAAGCTGCGATCACTTCAACCTGTGATTGCACTGCCGGTTGCTCGTGGACGGTGTGAAAAAAGGAAACCGGAGATTATTGGTGAAACGAGAGAAATTGCCTGTATAGTTTCAGGCTGGCAGTGGACAAGTTGGAAATCCCAATCACAACGGTGCTGCTGTCCTTGCTGGCAAACACCCCTGACGTAATCCAAATATTTACCCCAGCGAGAACAAAGCAAAGCCTTAACCCATTCAACGCTCAAAAAATCCTCGGAATGCGGCAGGAATCGTTGTCTACACTACATCCTTCACCTTTGCAAGCTGGCACCTTTCAGTGAGTGTGATGCAATCAGGAGTCACGCCATTCTAGTTACCAAGGAGAGTCCCACGTTTAGGATGAGAAGTGCTAACAGTTAAACACAATTGAGGAGACTGCCACTAGAGAGCGCCACGCAGCGCGCATGCATTTACACTTTTTTCAAAGAGGTGCAAGTAGATTGCAAATTGGGTGTGTGGACGTCAAGCAAGGGTTCTGTGGGCGCACACGACTTTCG
>Ga0307518_10000556_pt1 | contig 28473 bp, 23 predicted proteins | sample 25_EM_MG_FD_203889 | JGI IMG/M metagenome (GOLD analysis project Ga0307518, IMG submission 203889) | Populus trichocarpa ectomycorrhiza microbial communities from riparian zone in the Pacific Northwest, United States - 25_EM | ecosystem: Host-associated > Plants > Roots > Unclassified | place... | reverse complement strand
GCAAAGCAGAGAGTAAAGGGAGAGGAGAAAGTGAGAGTAAAGTAAGATGCAGAGAAGAGAAGGGGGGGCAAGGGAGGGGAGAAAGTGAGAGTAAAGGGAGAGATGCAGAGAAGGGGAGAGGGGGGGTGACGACTGAATGTTAGTCTAGGGTTAGAAATTAGAAAAGATTGTATTTATACTTGTTTTTTTTTTTTAAGTGGTGGCTGGTTGAACCGGTTCGGTTCAATCGGTTTCAGGCTTTAGAAATCGAAATCGAACCGAACCGGAATTTTTTTGTGATTTTTTAATCGGTTAATTCAGTTTTTTTTTTCGATTCGGTTTTTTTGGTTATTTTTTTTCCGGTTTTCTCGGTTTAATCGGTTTATCGATTTTTTTGCTCACCCCTAATAATTGTTAACTTCAAGACCTATAAAATTAATTGAGGTATGCGCAAACTGACTCGAATATCTATATTAATCAAAACAATAAAATAAAAGCTAGTAAGAAAATGATTCTTTGGATGGAGCCTTGTAACAGGGAAATTGTGGGGGTGATCTTGGGATTTCTGAATGCCTTGTTCATTTATTTTAAGTTCAGCTAGCTAATGGTTTTCATTTTCAAATCCACTTGATTTGAAGTCAATAAACATCCAATGATAGAACACCAAAAAAGATCAGTAGTAGCAAAAGGGTCTATTCATTTCAAAGTAAAAATCATGGGAACCACCCAAAAAGCAGCTTTTCTCCCCTTGTCTTGCAGCTGCCACTAACTATTAGTAGTAGTGGTACAAAGGAAAACAAGAACAGGAAACTTCAAGAAAGGGGAGGGGGTCCCTCTGCAAATGCCATTACTTCGCTTTCAAGACCAATCAACTTCTTTCCCAGATTTTAGTTGGAGAGAGACCAACCTTTCCCCCAAACAACATTAAGTCGAAGTAATGCTTGTTCAGTAACGGATTGATAGAGTATAGTTGCAGACATGGGCAATTGTGCTTCAGTTCGTAAGAAAGCCGGCCCTGCTATGAAATTCAGTTGCCCCATTGATTCTCGAGGAAACTGTATCCATATTGAATCACCAGTGAAGGGCAGCAGCAAAGTATACGGTGATCACTCCATGACTGAAAAACTCAATTCCAAGCCCCAGTCCTTGTCTCCAAAGCCTTGTCAAGCCAGTTTTCATGACATGGGTACGATTCTAACTTTATTTTATCATGTAAAATGTCCATCTTTTGTGGGCCATTATCACCTCCTGTCCTTTATTTATCCTTTTTTCTAATTTGCTTTCCAGTTGAAAGGTTTGTGGATGTGAAATGTTGAATAGATGTTGATCCTGTAAATGTTGAAATGGAATGCAAACGATGTCCCTCGTTAGGCTGCAACCTAAATTTCGATGAATGTAGCTGGCTGCATCTTGGTTATTGGATGAAATACTTATCTGCCATGAAATTCGTTGATCTACCTCTGATCATCTATCTGATGATGAAAATGAAAAGGGACGTTTCAGCTGCAAATAACAAGTTCTTCCTATATAAGAAATGTATATGAATTGCCCTCATGATAATGGTTGGGTTCTGGAGTTTGCTCGTGCTTAATTCTAAGTAGGTCTTCCAATAATACTTCAGTTGCCTTGTCTATCCTAGCTATTAGGTTAAGTTCTATGTGAGTATTCCATTTAACAGTCTGAGTAGACGCCAGGCAGTCTTTTTGAAATCTCCATGATGTCTGCAAAGCATTCAACAAACTGCAGTTTTGGTTTATGAATTAATCTTAAGAAGCATGAAATATATGATAACTTAATCGGATAAAACTCCATATGATTCTGGAACTTCATGCTTGTAGATAGTCGTTTAAGGCCATGGCATCCTAAGGACATTGTCCTTAACAAACCTCTGGTTAATATGAACATCCTGAGGATCTTCCATTAATCTACGCCCTATTTTTGTCTTGAACATGAAACACTGATCATCCATATTCGACTAGCATATAAAATTGAAAATTGTGCATGTTTACTCATCAAGATGTAATCTGGCATCATTGAAGATCATTTTACTTAAGGTCCTCAAGTGATGTGCTAACTCCTGCAGTTTTCGTATCGAGTTTTAGACTGCGTCTGAATTTATGTCGCTGTTCCTCTTGATCTGCTCTCTAAACCCGTTGAGCATTTGTCTTAAGTATGCCTCTTACTTGTTCAGGTAACCAAGAGGATATGTTTTTTGATTCTCATCCCTGGATAGAGTCTGATTGTGAAGATTACCTCAGTGTCGATGGTGGTGAGTTTTCCTTAAATTTCTTTCCGTGGCTTAATTTCTTCCAAGAAACTCCTACTTTTAACATAAATCATTGTTGAGATTTCTATGCGTACATCTTTGGTTTTCAATTAGGTTAACTCATTTATTCAGATTTTACTCCCTCACGTGGCACTACTCCTATTCACCAAGGCAGCTATATAGAAACCCCTCCACGTGAAGAATCTCTCTGTATTATCACTTCAGCCAGGTCAATAGCTGAACCTTCTCCAGCTGATATGAAGAAGCAACTAATCGAGCTCTTTCGAGAGAACATCAGTAGCGATCTGGCTAATAACAACCAAAGTTTCCAAGACAAAGTCAATGGCAAGCCTATAGCTGCTTACCTCTCTCCGAAATATACAAGTAGAAGTCCATATCAGTCTGCAGAAAGCTCTGTCCGCAGCAGTGAAACAACTCCACACAGAGATTCCAAATCTGGGAAAGAGAAACCAACTCATTCTGCACACTGCTGCCTTCCAAATGTTGTGCGGAGCCTGAGCTTCACTGAGAGGAAGAGGAGGCTGAGCCATGCCTATGGTGGTGGACAGTAATAAGCTTTTCCCCAGTCAACTTTTTTCTGTTCTTGAAAGCAGAACTGTATGGGCACACTGCAAGGAATGGAAACTAGAATACTTTCTCAACTATACTTGTCTTTATTCTGAAGAAAGCAATTTGCGAACTGGGTTTTATATATTAATATATTGTGCAAGAGCTTGTTGAGCTTTTCCAAAATCAAGAAAAACGAAAATGATTCCTTTCGTTTGCCTGTGCTTGTATTGTTATATGACCTTGATCCATAGACTAAGAAAATAGCTAATGTTCAATAATATAGTTTCGTCTGCAGGTATTTGAACAGAAAAAGAATGACAAATGTAAGATTTTTGTTTATCAGATGACACCGAGAGATAGCTAGACATGGCGCAACTAGTGAAAACAAAATGTGAAGAAATCTCCTCTCCAGGTCTTATGGAAAACCGGAGTAGACATGAAGAGATCTTCCATCAGAGACTCTTGGATTTTGTTTCCTCCATGGTTCCTCATGTTTAGCCAATGAACTGCATTGACTGCGTTGCCACAATAACCATGAATGTTAGAACATAAAATGCAAAGTGAAAATTTTAGAAAAGAAAAGCGAAATAAAAATGGCATATGTTACCCGTGTACTTGTTAGCAGGAGCTCATCATCTCGTGCTCTATCTTCTTAAACGAGCTACACACACAGCAATAGCCACAAAGATTTTGTCTTTCGTTTCGTCCACGAACTGGAAATAAGCACGTTTCCATGACTTCTTCATTATCAATGTCCCACAAACAACCCAAAACCCTAGGGAAAATCCTGCTGCCATGCCTATGTAAAACCACAGCATTTCACCATCATCTCCATCCTCGACCTCATCATCCTTGAATTCTGGAACTGAACAGTTGGTTGGTAATGGAGACCCGCGAAGCTGAGAGTTACCTTCGTATATATATGGATCATCGAAGGTTTGGAATTGGTTGGTTGATGGAATTAGTCCTCATAAGTTAGTGTATGACAAATTCAAGTGATTCAAGAAAGTCATGGAAGACATGCTTGGAGGAATCGGACCTGAAAGATGGTTATTTGAGAGATCAAGAGTTTCTAACCGTTGTAGGCTTCCAATCTTGTCAGGAATCTTTCCAGTCAATTGATTCCAAGACAAATTCAAGGTACCCAGGTATGTGAGATTAATTATCTCTTCTGGGATTTCTCCCTTTAAGTTATTGCTTGACAGGTCTAAGACATTTACAATGCCAAGTGTGAGGTTGTACTCAAGTTGTCTTCCCTTCACGATCAAATCCATACTCTGACGATAGGAAACAGTGAAGTCTGGAGGATCCTGCTCATAAAAAGATGGAGCTTGCAAGCCACTTAAATTACCAAGACACGTTGGAATGAAACTGGATAAATGATTTTGAGCTAGATCTAAGATATGGAGATGAGGGAGGCGACATAGTTGCCCAGGAATGTTTCCACTGAACATGCTGCCTCTGAGTGCTAACGCTGACAGTATAGATAGATTATCCCCAACCCACTCTGTTATACTTCCAGACAACCTGTTTTCCCCAACATCTAAAAGGATCAAACCTGTGCAGTTTTGTAAGGACGGGGAGAGTTCTCCAGAATAGTTGTTGCCTAGCAATTTCAAAACTTGAAGGTAGGGTGAAAAACAAATTGAATCAGGAATGTCCCCAAACAGATTGTTTCTGGACAGGTCAAGGTGACTCAAACTCATTTCCTCCCAAGGAATATTGATATTTCCAGACAAAAGATTATTTGAAAGAACAAGTGTTCCCAAATTCTTTAGGCTGGTTATGAATGGGGGAATGTTTCCGTTAAGTGAGTTACCAGAAAGGTTTAGGCCCGTTAACGATGACATTTCTTGACAGAAATTCAGAGAGATGGGACCTGACAACAAATTACTCTTTTGATAACTGTCCAATGCTATCAGGGATCGTCCCGCTTATTGCATTGGAACTCAAATCCAATGTCTCTAAATCATTCAAGCTTCCAATAGATGATGGAATTGAACCGGAAAAGGAGTTGCTCTGAAGATATAGAGATCTCAAATGCTTGAAATGTCCAATTGAGTCAGGTATCTGTCCACTCAATTTATTACCTACCAGTTGTAATGCCTCCAAACTAGCATTACCACATCCAGACAGACCCGCAACAAGATCAACTATCTCACCACTAATATCATTATTTGACAGATATAAAGGCTGCAGTTTGCAAAGTTTTCTCCAGGAGATATGGTCTATGGGGCCTTTCATTCTAGAAATACTAAGGTCGAGGACCTCGAGAGTACTAATATTGGACAACCAGCGAGGCAAAAAATTGCTGAAATTATTATATCCAAGGCGAAAAATGCGAAGAGCAGTTAAATTCGTTGTTGGAAGAGAATCAGGAAAGTTTCTTCTTAGATCTCGACAGATGCAATTGCGACAGAGAAGGAAGCATATTAGCAAATTGCCCAAGTATCTGATGCCAAACTAAGGTTAACGTATCCTAGATTCAGGTACTCCAAATGAGAGAGTCTAGTGATCAAATTCAGATCAGAAACAAATGTATTAATAGGGATCAGTACTATCAATAACAGATGATTGGTAGGAATCAGAATACAGATTTAGATAACGGAGGTTTGACAGATTTCCAAGATGAGGGGGAACTAGTCCAGAAAACGATGCACCAGAGAGATCAAGATAACTCAACTCACTGAGTGAACCAATGTATTCTGGGATTGTTTTTCCTTGGAAATCGTTCCAACTTAAATCCAGGTGATTTAAGTACTTGAGCTCAAGCAAAGAAAGGCTTATCTTACCGCTTAAGCATGAAAACTTAAAACCCGCTAACTCTGTTGAATCACCAGGATCAATAAAGGTAGAATTGTATGGATTTTGAAGATGAAGCTTAATGACATGTCCTGTCTGCTCGCTGCAGCCTAGCCCGGACCATCACAGCAATCTTTGCCAACCCAAGATGAAGCTCATTGACATGTCCTGTCTTTAAGACCTTGTTTGAACCTAAGAAGTGCTTTCCTCTCAAGCTCAACGCATCCGGCAGCGTTGGAAATGCTGGAATTGGGACTCGGTTTAGTAGCTTCGAGGGAAACAAACTTTGAAAACAAGGAAAGGAAAATCAGAAATGAAAGCTGGAAGCAGGTTCTCTCTTTCGCCATAAACGTTCTGACAAAGACCTCTCAATGCAAGTGTTTTTATAGATTATGACGACGAGGAAGGTGGCGTCTGGTATGCACATAGATGAGTTAAGCTGTCAGCATTTACGCACTCCATAAGTCAACAACGAAGTGAAGATGACTATTACAAGTGTATGACCGTTGAAAAACAGTACATCAGTCGAGTAATGGCAATGATACTATTATTTATACGTAGAAAAATCAAGAAAATCATTATAATCCGTCAGATCTGGCCTTTCTAATCATATAAAAGGGGGGCTTGAACTGTGCTTTATAATTGGAATAATTGTACTTTTTTTTATTAAAAAAAACTCACCAGATCATATTCTGCTAACATAAAAAAAATATGAAAATTGTATACTAATTGTTCCAAATTTATTGATTTAGGATATATATTCACATATATACACACACTTGATTGTTTCAATTATATTAAGCTATATAACCATCTAATAGGTGGCCCAGTAAAAAAAACTTGGGACTAAGAGATTTGCTTCCCATGTGATCTCATGTTCGAGCCTTGTGGTTGCTAATATGATGGTCACTGGAGGCTTCCATGGTTGTTAATTTCAGGGCCCGTGGGATTAGTCGAGGTGCGTACAAGCTGATCCGGACACCCACGTTAATAAATAAAAAAATTATATTAAGCCATACTAATTGTTCCAAATTATAAATACAATTAAATTAATGCACATACTAATTGTTCCAAACAATCAAGTGTGTGCATATATATATATATATATATTTCTAATTTTATGTAAATAAATAAAATTTTATACACAAAATTTCATGGATGCATAAACAATATTTTATGTAAAGTCGTATTTGATAAAAGCATGGTGCAACGTCGTGAATGGAAATCTTTCATATCCCTGGGCTTATAAATCTTTTTAGATGATGGGCTTCAACTCTCGGTCAGAGTCCATATCCATTTTCCTTCGACCCAGGGCCCAGGCCTTTACTTTCAGGACTGAACTGAACTGACTTCAATACAAGTCAGTGGGAAAAAAAAGAGAAAAAAACAGAAGACGAAGAAGAAGCAGAAAATGACTCCAGGCAGTAGCCGGAGGAATGCGCGAAGCAGAACGTCGTCCTCCACCGAACCAAACGACGGAGGCGACAGTTCTTTTGGAAACACAAAACCTAGACTGAGAGATAGAAATAAAAACCAGAATTCAATTCGGATTTTGAACGTTGATATCAAAATCATGCTAGGAATTAGCGTATTGGCTTTCTTCGTAATTTTTTTGTTGATTAATAATATTATTATAAAGCCTGCTGGAAAAGCACTAAGACCTAGGGTTATCACTCCATTTCCTTCTCCTAAACTCATGGACCTTCCTCAAGTAAGTAGTAATTGATTCCTCAACTAATCTCTTTATGTTTTTAATTTACTTTTTGTTGATTAGATTAATTTCTCATGGTTTCAGTTTCAAGGAGAGCACAGAGAGAGCTTATATTGGGGAACTTATCGTCCTCATGTTTATTTTGGAATTCGCGCAAGGTAATTAATTATGTGATAATTACTTTCTAATTTATTTAGTTTTTTTAGCGTTTTTAGGCTATTCCATTGTGCATATAATTTTTGAATTGGAAATGGTGGATGCGGAATTGGTTGGCAGGACTCCTCGGTCTTTGATAGCTGGATTGATGTGGATTGGTGTGAAGGATGGGATGTATCATATGAGACATGTGTGTCAAGACTCTGACGGGCTTAACACGTATGGCTGGACGCAGCATAATGGTCGTGATTTTGGACATCAGGTGTTGGTTGATCAGGGATTGAAGTTAGCTACGAGTTTCTTGAAATCCAAGAGTGAAGGAAGTGGATATGGAGGTGATTGGGCCGTTCAAATTGATGTGCAAACTGATAAGTAATTGGCCTTACTCGTCACTTGAATGATTTCTCTGTTCAATTTGTATGGTGCGTTCTATGTGTGTTTTTTTGCCACTAGTTGGATAGAGTGTTCAAATGAGAAAATTCTGGTAGCTGGTTTTTTAAGCTTCCTGATGCAGTTGGTGTTCCTCATGGTGATTTTGTAGATCCGAGTGGGATAATGAAATGCTGAGACATGGGCATTTGTTCTTCTATTTGGCTGATGAAAGTGGACATGTCCTAAATTTGGCGGGAGATACCTTAGACATCGATAAGAATTCTCTTTTAGCATCAGGTTCACGATCTGATATTGGGGATTGGCAGCTACATTTGGAATCCAAGGTAATATGGAAATGGATTGACAGCTATCATCTCTCACCTTGCTTTGTGAATTATGTATCACCAATCTTCGTTTTTCCTTGTCATGAACATTTGCAACTGTTAATTGTCTAGTGATGTTGTTTCTTTTTATCTCGAGTCTTGATCTGGAGCCAACTTTGTTGTTTTTTAGGATGTTTTGGAGCTCCACTATTCTGGTTTCAGGACACCTCATATTCACAATTTATCTGATCTTGTCCAGCACAATCTCGGAGCCCAAGTATTGCACTGTTTAAGTTTTTATTGAAAAATACCTTGGTGTCTAATATCTTAAAGGAAGTGTGCATGTTTTGAGTTCCTATTCTGGTTTGTCTTGATTTCTCTGTGTTGCTTTGCTGCATCTTGCCAGGCAAGAGAGTTTGGCCAACTGCTTCTATCTGACTCGTCTGAAGATTCTCCAAACATTCTAGTTTTTCAGGTATTGTGTGCTCATCATAATTCTTGTCCTAAAACACAGGGGACTGTTTACAGACTCTACATCACGTTAGATTTCTAAATTTTGCAGATTTCTGCAAGTATTCCTTTCAAAGCAGATATTGCTTTTGTATCTGGAACCGAAGTGAAAAATTCAAAAGTAGAAGAACGTGTGAGCAGGCTTACAGGTTTTGTCCATATCAATTCCATCTCCATAAAAAAAATGCCCTTCACTCCTAACCATTGAAGTGTTCTCTTAGTTGTATTATAATTCTTACCACTTCCTCTACGTGATTCTTTGTCCTGACAAACTGGGAAAGTAGAGAATCCTAGTAATGTAGGGTGATCTATTGTCATTGCATAATTATAATTCTTATGGCATCCTTTATTACACATGACTTCTATATTTGCCATAAAAAAATTCTTATTTTTATATGTACTGTTCAGGTGCCTCGCTGACAAGTTTATTACAAGATAGGAAAACAGAGTTTGATATCAAATTTCAGCGGTGCTTTAATGTTGCTGACAAGGTAAATATCTAGGGAAAGTACAACATGTTCTATTTCTCAAATTTTATCATCATGCTCAGTAATGAGTGCTTTGCTACTACTAGATGTCCTTTTCATTGTCATGTAGGTGATGTGTTATAAGAGTTGTCATGATTCTCTGTTATGATGTACTTCAATTTTGAATACATTTTGGAATAATGAATGTAGGAGTTAAAATGATTCAAATTCAATAACTGAAAAATCTTGTGCTATTTTGGCATCTTGTTTAATTGTGAGTGCTCGTGGTGTCGTAAGTGGATGTGGAGCCTATCCAAGACCTTGTTTCCTCTTTCTTAATGGTTTCTTCATCACTCTTCCTGGAATTTCTTATTTGAGTGGTTTATCTTACTTTCTTCCAAAAGTGACTCTTGAAATGTTGCACATGTCTCTTTCAAATCCTTTCTCCTTCTATAAACTTCAAAGCTTTTAGAAGCACATGCTCATCTTTTGGGGATCTTCTCACTTATGCAGGAGGACATCAGCCGAGGTCACATGGCATAGTACAGCACTAATTGATGAATACTAAAATGTTATCCTATGCACAATAAAGCATGCATTTCACTAGGCTATAGACATTATTCGCTGGCATTGAAGAAGTTTTTTTTTTAGGATTATGATGAAGTGGCAATTGTAAAGTCCCCAATATATATTTCCTTTGAATTAAAAGAATTCTGACTTCTTCTAATTGTTTGCTCAGCTTGAACCTGAATCCACAATTGTTGGTAAGGCTGCTATTGCTAATATGTTGGGAGGCATTGGCTACTTTTATGGTCAATCAAAGATTTCATTCCCTGAAAATTCTAATGTAAGTTGTATGCATTTGTTTTTTATTTTCTATTTTTAGTGCAACCTATAATCTCTTTAATAAGTGTGCAGTAGTTAAATGCTCAATTTAAAATCCTGCTGTTCATTAATAGCATAAATTCCTACTCTCTGTGTTTCAAGTACTGATTCATGTCTCAAGTTGAATACTTCTTAAGGTTCTGGTTCTTAGTTGTTTAACTTGGCTACTCCTTTTGCTTTCAAAATTGCTGCAGTTGTTCTAAAAGCACAATTTGATAGGAAAGGGCTTTTGAGAGTGTCACATTTAATCCAAAATTGTGACATAAGGGCACTATTTGATAGGAGAAGTCTTTCGCCGTCTTAGAAATGCTAAAATCAGTGCTCATATGGGTCCAACTTATGTGAAGTGTACTTGTTCATGTCTTTGCAGTTAGGATTCCATGTGCCATGTAGTGCGTGGACTGGTAGTAAGAAAGAAATATTAAATTATGAGTGAGCATTATCTATATCAGTTCATTAGATGCCAGGAGCTCTCTTTCTTCTACACTTATCTCGTTAAAGTGATGTTTTTCTGCATTCACAATTCATCCGGCCTGACTGTTTCTTTTCATCCTAATTGTGTTCTTTTTATGTATGATCCCTGTCATATTTTTTTATGTCTGGCAAAGTCATACAGTTGGCCATTTTCCTTGCAGCTTAGAGATAATTTTATTTCATATTGGCCAGCTGAGCTGTATACAGCTGTTCCTAGCCGACCATTCTTTCCAAGGGGATTTTTATGGGATGAAGGTTTTCATCAACTGTTGATCTGGTCAGGTCCAATTTCCTATTACAGTATGGAGTTAATTTGTATTGCTGTCGGGCTAACTAATAATTTTTTTGGGCACGAGCAGGCGTTGGGATATCCATATTTGTTTGGATATTATTGGTCACTGGTTAGATTTAATGAACATAGATGGATGGATTCCACGTGAGCAGATTTTGGGTTCTGAAGCTCTAAGGTATCATAATTGTATTGTTCAAATATTTTGAAGTGAATTTAAATCCTAAAATTTGGCTGCCTCCTTTAAAAAAAATCCTAAAATTTGGCTGGAGAGATTATTTGCCACAGTCATCCTTGAAGTAATTTTGCAATGTCTTTTCTGTTGTAATTGCAGTAAGGTTCCAGAGGAATTTGTTGTTCAGTATCCATCTAATGGAAATCCACCCACCCTATTTTTGGTTATTCGTGGTAAGGCTATTTGCAATTACATTTTCATCATCGTATTGTACAAATTTTGCACGCTTCTTTCTTGTGTAATAGAATTGCTTTAGCTCTGCTAGTCTTAAGGTAGAGAGCAACACCTATCTTTCTAAATAGCAAGAAAAGTCTTCTAATTTAATGAGACACCATCTTCCTTAAAAGTACAAATCATGTAACTATAAAGAAACTTATTTTCTTCTATCTCATTTGCTAGATCTTGGGGTGGTTCAAGCAACTTCTTTTCATTTTCTAATAATTTATGATGTGCATTTTCTTTCAGATACTTGCCAAAGATTAAATTATTTGGTAAATGTTTTTCTATGTGCACTTATAGTCAAATTGTTTAAAGATGATTGCAAATGTGGTGTTGCCATCTCCAGATCTACTTGATGGGATGGAGAAAAATAAGTTCACTGCCACTGAAAGAAATGGGATCACTTCCTTCCTTGAACGGGCTTTTGTTCGCTTGGAAGCTTGGTTCCAGTGGTACAACACAACGCAGAAAGGTATTCCATTTTTCTACAGCTATCGATTCTGCACTGTATTAATTTATGTCAGAGTTTTAAATAGGTTTAAGCAGCTGGAGGTTTTTTATGAGTGTTAACTGTAAATCAAAAATCAGCTGTCAGATCATGAGAGAGATTAGTACACAACCAAAAAAGGTTGGCATAAGGATTTGTTATTTACTTTCTCCCCTGCCCAGTTAACTATAACAACAATTACATGCTTTATAAATTGCAGCTCAGCTTAGTTGTTGATGGAAAATAAAGATAAATATGCCCTTAGCCTGAGATGTATACTAACACCCTTTTTTAAAATTAAGGTGCTTACTTTACTTGTTTTATCTTTGTGGATGCAGGGAAAGAGATGGGCAGCTATTATTGGCATGGGAGAGACAACAAAGTAACTCGGGAACTAAACCCAAAGGTGAGTTTACAGTTTTCTACTTTTCAAAAACTTTGAAAAGTACAAATAAGTCCTAAAGATTATAGTGGTGCCATGGTGGTGACAGTTGGATTTTTAGAAGAATTCAATTGGACCCCTATTTCCTAGTAGTTTCAATTATGCTCTTATGTTCAACTTCATTGTAAAAACATGATAACAAATGTTACAACTCATATGCACTGTTAGATGATGGAGAAATGCTTGCACAGTATCCAATTAATTGGCCGAAAAATGTTGAAAGTGAAAAACATACAAATTAGAGAAAAGAATTGTTTAAAGTGAATTTTACTATTTTGTTAAAATTAAATCAGGCAGGAAAATTATTTGAACTTTTCTTTTCAAAAAAACCCTGAATTCTCACACTTCTAGCTTTTACTAGAGGATGATATTATTTCATCTTTTATAAACCAACATGAAAATGTTCTCAATTTGAAGGAATTATATAAAGAGCTAATAACAATTAAACAAAGAAATGCCAAGAGCTAGTCTGACTTCTCTCTGAAAATAGAAATTTGGAAACCATTTGCTCTTCCCTGTCTTTTCAAATTGTCCAACAGATAGCCACTTGTACCATTTAGAGAGCCTTTTGCGTTAATGTTTGCAAATGAGATAATTCACTGATGACTGGCTTTCCTTATCCCTGTGTTCTCTTTAAAGTATCTGTAGGAGAAGAATCCATGAAAGAAGTTGGGAAATCATGTTATGGTAAAGGGCTTGGCACACATTTAATTCAAGGGGTAACGGTACACAAGAGATTGAGAATTGTCATAAAATTAAAAACAAAATTAACAGAAAAATCAACAATAGAAACAAACAATAAATAGAAGCATAATGTATGTTAAAAGAAAAGAAAGGGGAACATAAAGCCAAAGAGAAAGCTTGATTTCACTAAAATATCAATAACAGAAACCATAGATCTGGATTAGAATAAAAGGAGGTAAACTTGAGATGTATGGAAGATGAAGACAATAGGAAAATAAGTATTTTTCCTTTTCTTTTAATAAATGCATAGGTAGGACTTTAAAAAAAATGTTTTCAATAATTTTTAGCTTTAAAGATGTCAAAGAAAGTGACATGGCAGGTGCCTGGCATTTTCGTTCTTAACAGATTGTTAACTGTTACCAATGGAATTGGAAGAAAGAGCTTAATTGAAACCACTAAGAAACTTTGAGGATGTAGGGTTTTTGTTTTTTCCCGGGGCCCTATCTTTTAAGAACTAATGTGTGATTTCCCTACTTTTCCCTTTGGAGTCAAAGAAGTTGAGAGTATGATTGTCAAATTTTATGCAAATATTATGCATGGTGGTTTCTAAATTTACGTTGTATTATTGCTAGTAGCTATGCTTCTGTTTCTTCCCATCAACAACACTGCTAGTCTGACATTATTTCTGTCCTCTAGACACTGTCCTCTGGGCTGGATGATTATCCTCGTGCTTCACACCCAAGTGACGAAGAACGACACTTGGATCTTAGGTGTTGGATGCTTCTCGCTGCGAATTGCATGCAGTCCATTACTCAGTTGTTTAAGAAGGATAATAAGCCTGAAAAGGTATACCTAGGAGACTAGTTATCTGGAACATTGTTAAAACTTAAAATCAAATTCACTGCTTTATAGTCCTTGAGCATTTGAATGCAGGAATATGGCTCAACAGCTAAGCTACTTTCAGATTTTGACATGCTGAATCAGGTTTGTATAGTGCATTTCATTCCTTTTCTGTTAATGCTACTCAACTAGTACTGCATAATACTTGTGAGATATTTTTTTATTGCTGGGACTTCCTGTTTCTTTATATCCCACATGCTTAATGTTGTACAGATGCACCTTGATCCTTTGGTTGGAGCTTATTTTGATTTTGGGAATCATACAGAAAAGGTACACTCCTTTGTTTCTGTTTTCTTAGAATTTGGTACCTCTAACGTATGTTCACTGACACACTGGATTACATGTCAATGATGCTCAGATTTGCTTATTTGTGTAGTTATTTATGTTCTCCTCAATATATCAGTATCATCTATGTTGTCTATCAAGTTACTCTGAGGATAATATTTAATTAAACTTGAAAAACATCTTGAGCTCATCCTTCTGGATGAATGCTCTAATTTTTTTATCAAATTGGTGCCGGACAACAATTTGCTAGTTCTGCCATTATATTTTATGATGTTAAAATTACAGGCTTAGAATTGTAGCATGCTCCCATTGTAATGATTGACTTTAGCTAAATCCTTGGGCATTTTTGTTATGCGAGGTGCATGCCATGTTGGAATCAATATTTTGCTCTTGTACAGTTGAACATAGCATCTCTTTCTTGTGAAATTTTCTCACTGATGCTAAACATTGCTTTGAGCATTCTAGGTTCGTTTAAGTTGGAAAGAGACAGGGGTGGGAACTCGAGAGCTTGTTCGTGATGTAATAGGAAGGCCAGTATCAAGACTTGTTCCTCATATTGGTTATGTCAGCCTTTTTCCATTCATGGGGAAAATTATTCCATCTGTAAGTTTCACCTATCATGGAACGTTGGTCACTGAAAAAAATTGTTTCACCAGTTTCTTTGGCTCACTTGTCTTTGCTTCCTTGCAGCTTGGTGTAGCTATGCCTCTCCTTTGTTCCTTTTTTTTTTTTTTCCTTTCAGTTGAGCTTGTTGTAGTTTTCTTATTTATTTCCTTATGCAGGATTCGTGGATTCTGGAAAAACAGCTTGACCTCATTGCAAACAGTACCGTTTTCTGGACAGACTATGGACTCCGTTCTCTTTCCAAAACAAGGTGAATGTTTTATCTCTTTTGTAGTCCTTTTACTTCTAGATACTGAAATATTTCTGTGACATTAATCTTGTATGCAACAGTTCCATGTACATGAAGCGCAACACAGAGCATGACCCACCTTACTGGAGAGGCCCAATTTGGATGAACATGAATTACATGATTCTATCTGCACTCTACCACTATTCCAAAGGTATCATCCACCGACTCGATCTACTAGGAAAAATGGTCCAATGCAGTTTTTGCATGAAGTTTTGCTCTTGAGACTAGAACAACCGGCAGCCTTTTGGCTGTGAGGTTTTTATTATTATTATTATTTGGCCTCTTAAGGTTCATGCTTATGTTTAATTTAAATTTTTGCAGAGAGTGGACCGTATAGTGACAGAGCCAGAGTAATCTATGATGACTTGAGGGGTAATTTGATTAGGTAATGTACACTGCAAAGTGCAAACCCTATGTAACAAGATTGTTGCCCCACGTTTTATTTCTCTTTTTTTTTCTTGGAACCTATATACATTTGTCACTTTATTCAAGAATTTGTGCCGCCTTGCTGCAGGAATGTGGTTCGCAACTATCACCAAACTGGGTTTCTGTGGGAACAGTATGACCAGAAGAAGGGTAAAGGAAAGGGTGCACGCCTGTTTACTGGCTGGACATCACTTGTCCTCCTAATCATGGCAGAAGCTTATACCTAAACATGTATAATTTTATTTATCCATGGAAGGAAATTAAAATACGAACCCCGAGAAATATAATGTACGATACATTTGCAAGCACGGGCACCCCGAATGTGGTTTCTTCACAATTTGAGGAGGTTGAATTTTGGATACAATGGTCATGCACTCTGCAAATGTCGTCTTATTGCTGTACAAATACCCAAATTCCTTCCAACTTACCTGGTCTTTTGTTCTTGGTTAAACAATAAGGTATTTATTTGTTAACTTACCTCAGCAAAACTACTGTATTTCGTCCCTCAGCAAAACTCGAGTAATCGGATGCACCTTTGGCATGGAATTAGGGGTAATTTGTTCGAAAATCACATCAGGAAGCTATTTGCAGTCATAGCTGCAAGAAAACTCGGAAGCTTAATTGAGCTGTATATTCATATTCATATTCTATAAGCTATTTTGTTCCACGTTTTTTTTTCAAATATACCCTTTAGTATATTCATATTCTATAAGCACTCTGTCAATTATTTTATTAAAATTAACATCACATGAAATGCACATGATAATTTACAATACTGAGAAGCTGAGATTTGAAGCAAAGTCTATATAATATCCCGCATGGCGAAACGTATGACACTGAAAATTTCATGTCCATAGTAACCTTAAAAATATCCAGGAGAGTTAAACATGATGGCGTGGGCATAATGATATCGAACCAATAAGTAATTTCAGTTAAACTGGAGGAATCAAAACCTGAGAATTCGAATCCTGGAGCCCTCGCCATATCTTGCAAGTTCTACCATGAATGGCCTTCCCGTTGCTGGGTTGAAAACCTAAAACTACGAAGGGATAGGCTAGAAATCAGTCACGTTACACTAAGCTTGCACATAGTTGAATTCCAAACTACTAATCTTTACAACCAGCAAAATAAGGAGCCTATTAGGGAAACCCTTGCTCCCGAGAGCTGTGAGACTCCTTGATCAATTGAAATCCCCTTTTGACAAATGCAGTGACAGCTAACAAGATCCATCTGGTACCCTCGCCATCACTGATGGTGGTGTGACGTCACAAGCAGAAACTAACAAATTTAAGACAAAAAAAGGGGTGGATGGGGGAGGGGTGGCGCTAAAAAACACGGACACAACAGGGAGGGGAGAGAATTTTGAGATTAGTTTATGACAGCTCTTGTCGGAGTTGAATTGTATCAATCACAGATCACTTCTTAATTGAATCAGTAACAAAATGGCAACATGTCCAAGAATCAGCAGGTGCTTGTATCTCTAGTTCAATTATTGTGTCATTTATGTGTCCTCGGCCATCATAATTTCCATGTCCCTAATATCCCGCTTCAACACATTGCCAAGCCTTGCAATAGCTTCAGTCTGCTGTTGTAAAACCTGCCCACAAAACCAGTCACTTGTTATTTATCATACATATTCCTTTGAAGATCAAAACAGGCGTATTATAACTGTAATTGCAAACTGTATAGGACCATATAATTCATCAAAATAGAAAAATGATCATCTCTTCGCACAAAAAAGGGTTTTGTTGCAGTGCCATTCCTGCTTTATTTTGAAGGACAATAATTAATAATATTACTCCAGACTAAGTGTTTACTATATCATCATGGTTGTAAAATACATCAATGGGTAAAGAGAGAAGCAACGAGCTTAGCAATAAGGATCCCAACTGATAAAGTAACGTCTATACCCCACATCACTTCCTACTTGTCCCACTCTTACCTCCTGCATATCAGCAAGACTCTCTTCATGTATTTTGGTTGATCCTGGAAGATAAAGAGAACCTCCGGCACCAATTCCATTCGCTTGAACACGAGATACAGTGAGTAGGTTATGAACTCTCCTGGAAAATTCTGCTCCAGATCCTTTTAGCTGAAATGGTGTCAATTTGTTAATAACATCTCCAGATGCAGGTTAAGTGATAATGCTAAGTGTAAAGATGAGGGTGAGGACAAGAAACACCTACCTGCCTGATTATCGCAACTAACTTCTCAGCCAATTCAGCTTCCCCTTTTGTTAAGGGCAATCGGCAACCCTTGCCCTCCAATGCCTCCATTATTCTCATCACCTTCAAGCATACGATAGGGGAAGGTAGATGTTAGAATAAGTTATCCAGTACTGGATGCATAAATTTCCTACACAATAATGCTTCGGAGCAGAAACAGTTATTATGATACCCCACAGTTTGATTACAATATCACTTTGGACCTTGGGCTTTAAATTTGACGAGTTTAGAATTAAATATAACTTAGTCCCTGTAGTTTACTGGAGCTAATTAATTAGTCCCTTTAGTATAAAAATGATTGTATAGTCTATTGACCAAAGTTGATCATCCTCAATTCAAAGAAGGTTTTTGTCCCGACAATACATTCTTTTTCTAATCTCGTGTATCTCTTTTCTTTTTTCTATTTTTCAAAAACGAAAAAAAAATTAAATTAAAAAAGAACATGGATTGACAAAAGGACTGAGTTGTTAATGGATTTAAATTCATAGGGATTGAGCAATACTTTTTGAACCCTTGAGGACCAATTAATTAATTTCATTAAACTACAACGACCGAGTTGTAATTAAACCGAAAATTTTAATCTTGTAGCAATTATTGATGCAACGTTAACCATCTACAATTCACATAAAAATAATGGATAGAACAGTGGCATGAAGTTGTGCATTCAAATCAAATAGGATTTCTTGAGAGATTATGGATAAGAGGGCAGTTCAAGGAAACAAGTAGAATCTAATACAAAAAATAAAATATTTCACCGCACCACCTGCTCATGAATCTAGGGAAAGAAAAACCCTTAACCTTTCCTACATTCCTTTCGTTTAGTGCATACACTTAACATAAATGTTTATCTGACTTTGATATACAAGTGTCATGGAACTATTTCATGCACAATTTTAAATTGGAACTCAGGGTTGCAAAATGCATTCTCCCCTTGAATGTTAAAGAAATGTAAAAGCTAAAGGGGATTTCAAATTCTGAGAGCTTATCTCACAAGAGCATACTGTTCATGTTGAAGAGTAATTCAGAAGATGACAGCCATACAGACCAAGTGGAACAAATAAATTTAATTTTATGGTGCAGAGAGAGAGGGAGCACCCATTCTCACCCTTAAAAGACGCCTCTGAAGACTTTGCTCTTTTTGTCTCATTCTTTCAATCCATGGAAGAGTCTCAGCTTGAAAATGCCTTTGAAGCTGAAAAGAATACTTGCATGTCAAAACAGTATCCAGAAGATATGATGTGTGGAGTGGAAAGGCAGACAGACAGTACCATTTTTACATTGCTTTGGGTCATTCGCAATCTCTCTGCATCTGAAACAATTACTTCATCTTGGAGCTGCATCAAATTAGCAAGAAGCATTCTAATGTTATAAAATTCAGTTAGCATGGTCCATTAACAGAAAAAACTGACTGCAAGGAGAACTGCAAAATGCATAAAGCCTTCCAAGATAGAACCTTAATTTTTTTCTAGTATATTTTCCTTATACGAGGAATTGCAATATGCAGCGAGTAAAAGTAAGCTACCTAATCCAGCCTGAATTAGACTACACCTTCTGTATATAAATATATGACCTCGTTCTTAGCAGTCCTTAAAATGATGATCTGTGTCAATTTTCCTTCACAAAAACATTTCTTGAGCTACTTTAGCCACTCTTTCAACTGGAAAGTTGTGTTTCAACAGTTCTTCAATAACAGGTGTGTGGTCATCTGATTACCTAAATTTTTTATACTATCAAGCATATAGATAGGTATACAATCATTGATTGAGATTGGTAGGTAGAAACCAATCTGAGAACCTTAAACCAACTAAGTTACATTATTTGAACTCAAAATCCTCTTCAAGTCATAAAGGACCAAGGAACTTCATAAAATATACAGCATATTCTTAGTAGCACAATATAAGTTGGCAGAGCAAATCAAATGATAACTATCACTAACCGCATTAAAGAAGTAAAAAAAATCTAAACGATATGAGTTGATGGCCAAATTTGAACTCCTCCAAATTTGATACTTATGAATCCTCTTCTAAGCTCTAACTTCTAGCTTTTAGAACTCCTCCAAATTTGATACTTATGAATCTTAAAGAAGTTGATGGCCAATTGTTAATCACTCACAAGACAAACTGCTAAATAAAAAATCCTATTCAACAAAAAAAATACAACATCGCCTCAAATTAAGAACAAACTACCTTCAGGCGGTTAGAAAGATCTTTGAAACCTTGAACAAGCTGAGGCCAAAGGCGTTCTCTATCTGCACTGTCCATACCCTCTAGCTTTGCCATAGCCTCCGCCCACATGATCTAGCAAAAGCAAACTATTCTCCAAACTTAGCCAGACATAAAATCAACGAGAGCCACAAAGCAGTGATAAAAGCAAACTAAAATTAAAGTGATAGACTCACTTCTGATACACCAGCAGGCTTCACTCTATGCTGTGGATCAGTTACACTTAACAGCAAATACTGCCAATAAAAGAACCAACACAACAACCATGTCAACCTCCAAAAATCTAATTCGTTAATCAGACAGACCACTTTGAAACAGCAAGAAAATTACCAATCGGATTCAAGAAAAAAAAAAGGCAAGGAATTCTATACCTAGAAAGCATGCATTTTAATTATCCTTAACTTTCTATGCAACCAAACACATAAAGTCATAAAAAAAAAAAACGAAATGCACCTTGAATGCATACTTAGGGTTCCCAGGCTCCTCCTTGTAAGCATCCACAATTGCCTACGATCAAAACTCACAATTATATCTATATTAAAAAAGAAAAGTAAAAAACAAAGAGAAACCGATCTAAATTAGGGTTTTAGGCAAAAGAAAAGAAAGGGAAAACAAACCTGAATGTCGCGATCGGCGAGAGAGAAAGGAAGAGGAGCAACCGGAGCCATCTGAGTAGTCAATTGAGGAGTAGGGAACGGTGTCATTTGAAGTGGCGTAGCGAACGGAGTCTGCTGCTGTTGCTGCTGAAATCCGAAACCAGTAGCAGACGGTTGTTGAAAAAACGGAGTTTGTTGCTGCTGCTGCTGCTGCTGCTGTTGAGTTTGAGAAGTAAATGGAGTAGAGAACAAAGAAGAGCCGAATCCTCCAGAAGCGAAAGCCGGCGTTGAAGGAGTGCCGAATGCTGGTGTGGAAGATGGGGTGCCGAATGCTGGTGTGGAAGATGGAGTGCCGAATAAGGGAGTAGAAGAGGGGGTGCCGAATGCCGGAGTGGAAGACGGCGTGCCAAAGGCAGGAGTGGAAGACGGAGTACCGAACATTATTGTCGTTGGGAGAGAACGGAGAGGAGAGGAAATATTTGATTGATGGTGATTTTCAAGTCATGTAATGACAGTACCAGCGCCTTATGTAGCTCAAGTGTTTGACTCTTTGCCGCTTTGAGTTTTTTTTTTTTTTTTTTATTTTAATTTTTGAGTCAAGAAGAATTGATGTTTAGGTTTGTGGAGTTTGGTTTTACGGAGAAGGGATCCTCTAAGGACAGCGGAGCGGGTTGTTAAGAACTAACTAGTTTTTTTAGGATAGAAAAAAAGTTTGAATTTCAAATAAATCTAATTAAATTTGAAATAATTCGAAATTAATTTTGATAAATATTGAATTGACAAATAATTAAAAAAAAATAATGTGAATCTAGGCTATTTGTAGCTGAGAAAATATTTTTAAAAATAAACTTTGGTGCATATTTAAATTTCAATGCTATATTATATAAATATTTTTAAAGCCATACCTTGTAGATTAATAAGTTTCGAAAATAAAAAATCTCAATTCATCTATAATAATATTATTTTTAATGTGTTTTTATTTATATTTAGTAATATATTCCAAGCTGTGTAAAAAAATTAGCATAATCTTAAAATTATATATCACTAAAGATAAATAAAATATAATATCATAAATTTATATAAGAAAAATAGAGTCTATGAATTAATTGTAGAGCCTCAACGAAATGTTAATCATAAAAAAAAGACCTTTTATAAAGAAATAATAAAAAAACTGAATACATCGAAAAAAGAAAAATGAAATAAAGCATGTTGCCTCTGGCCCCTAGGCCAAGCTTAATAGGCCCACTTTAATCTTTTTAAAAATCAGCCATCGATGCATCATTCTTTAAGCATTGTGTTATATGATATTTTTAATTTAAAATTTTATTAAAATAATTTATTTTTTATTTTTTATATCAAAATAATTTAATTTTTTTTAATAATTTTAAAAAAATCTAAACATAAAATTAATTTTACTCTCAAACACACTCAAATAACATGTTGCATATTATTATTATTATTAAAATCATGAATTGACTTGTAAAATTATAAGATTTTATGAGTCAACATGTGTATAATATATAAATTAGAATTAAAAACTTTAAAATTAATAAAATTATACTTGACTCATACAAAATGAGTTGTATGAGTAAACTCGATCAAAATCAAACAAAATCATGATTTTACACTTGAATTTACAAGTTTATAAAAAATATAAATACTTTCAAATTAACTCTTATTTTTCAGTCAGAACCTACCAGCCATCACTGCACTCTCTCTTGCTTTACATGTGATTAGTTTATCTCATGACTTGTATTGTGAGTTCGACAAGATAATTTAATTAACTCGAGTTTTTTTAATTTTTTTTAATTAATAATTTTTTTATTTTCATATTTTAATATTGAATTAATTAGGAATTAGGCTTCATGATTTAATTTAATTTGTTTTCTATGAGGTTATCATGACTCGAGTCACGGTTTGGCAGGTTAACCTGGTTGACTCGAGTTTTTTTTGTTTTTTTAATTATTATTTTTTCAATTTCATTATTTAACATTGGGTTGATTTGAAATTAAGTTTCATAATTTGTTTTCGTTTGCTTTTTTATGAGGTTATCCTAGTCTTATGACACAGGTCACGTGTTCTATGGGGTTAACTCGAGTTGTTTTATTATGTCTTCTTTTTAGATTGATTTTTTCAATTTCATCTTTTAATAACGAGTTTATTTGAAATTGAGCTTCATAATTTATTTGAATTGTTTTCTATGAGGTTATCACAGTCTCATGACTCGGGTTGCGAGTTTTGCAAGTTAATCCGGGTTGGCTCATATCATTTTTCAATTTGGTTCTTATTTTTTTATTTATAATTTTGTTCTTTGGCCCTTTTATAAAAGGTTTATTAGCTTTTAATTTTATTCTTCAATCCAAATTGATGATATTATATTTTTCAATTTGATCCTAATTTTTTTTCTTGGTTTTTTTGTAAAAGTTATTATTCTTTTCGATTTCATCATTCAATCAAAATTTTCTTTTTATTTTTCATGTTAATTTTGATTCTTATTTTTTTTATTTTTTTAGGTTTACTAAATTGATTTTTCTTTTCAATTTCACCATTAAATCTAATATAAAATTTATTTTGTATTTCAATCTCAATCATCGTTTTTTTAATTGTTATTTTTTCTTAATCCTTTTGTATAATTAAAATTATTTTTTTAATTTCATCATTCAATATTTGATTGATTGAGAATTGAACTTCATAATCTTTTTAGATAGAGTGTTTCGAGTCTAATGACCTAAGTTACGAGTTTGAAAAGTTAACACATTTTTTTAAAAAAATGTTATATAATTCTTTTATCTTTCTAAATGTGTTATTCCAATCTTATTATATGGGTCGCGGGTTTGACAGGATATCTCGGGCTAGCTCATCTTGATTACCGGAGTTACAGATTTTTCGTGCTAATTCAGGTTGATCAGAACTTGTTTTTTTATGTTCTTTTTTTATTTTATTTTGTTCTTCTGTATTTAACAGGTTGTAAATTGAGATATATCATTTATCTTTTAAAAAAAAAAGTTATTATCATATTATTCTTATCACTTTTTTTTTTAAATTTGATTCATTTATTTTTGTTTACTATTTTTTATCTAATTAAAATAAAATCAATTTATGCGACCTCATCGAATCTACAACTCAAGCCATATTTTTTTTTATTAAAAAAAACACACAATTACAGCAAATGAATATTATTTTTTATGTAAAAAAAATAGTCCAACACCGAGGCAAACGGTAACTATACTTTCTAAGTTACAAAATAGGACGATAATGTTTTTCAATATAAAGAAGTAAAATATACCTTCAAGTAATTATATAAATTGCTCTGAGCCTCTTATTCTACTCTCCCAATGAACTTCTGAACGGAAGTGTGCTGGTCGTGAACGATCATCAAATTCTTTGATGGTTCCATATGCACATCTTCACTAAATGCTTCGTTCAAAAAGGCATTAGAGACATCTAATGGTGGAAAATTGAATTGGGTGTGGACTGTGGAGGGTTCATAGGCTATGTTCCTGCTGCCTGGTGGTGGTGTAAATATGCTTCATCCCTGAGAGCGCAGGACTTTGGAATCATCACACTGGTCCATTCTGAAATCTACTACTGGATCATGGAGGAGTTTTCCAAACCTAAAGACATTCGTGGTGGCGTGCTGGTGTTTCTAAAGCGGCTGCCTTATCGATTGAACATAGACCCAACCTTAGACCGCTAAGGTGCCGTCCAATTACCATTAATCTCATTGCCTAAGCTCACGTTATGCTCTATGCTCTACCGGTAACTTGTAACTTCAGTTATGGTCTGCCTCCACCTGAAAAGCTAGGGATACATGAAAACAAACTACCACCTCGGAGGTTGGCAGCTAGCGCAGAATCCCTAATCTGGAAGTTGTAGCAATATTCAGGGATTACACGTCGTCTAATGACAATATGAGTTCTCAGGGGCTGGGATTAGTCGAGAGTTTAAATGACCTTAGGCACATCAATGGCAAAACACAGACAGCATATAGCAACACAGCCGTCTCGGTAACTTTCACAAGAGAAAAAAAAAGTATTTGCAGATATAAAAAAGAAATAGAAACCACAAATCCCTGCCTGTCTGGTTATATGTACAGACCTGTCCTCATCGATGCACCCTGTCATGCCTTAATGGTCACACAGCACAAGCAGCGTGCAGATGGCTTTATCTCAGAAGTGCACCATTCGGAACCTGGAGAAGCATTAGGATCATACAAAAGAGTACGATAACCTGGCTCCTCCTCCAGCGAGAATAATAGAAGTTTTCCATCTAGGATTCCAAACCGGAAATCAATGATCGAGTTCCCAGTCAACGGAACTGCTACCGTTTTCCATGAACTGTCCTCTGGATTGAATATTGATAATTTCCGCTGGTTCTTCCACTCCATACAGAAGAGCTTCTTTCCCAGAACAGCATGGGCAGTAACCATCACACGACCATTCTTCATCTCACACCAGGTGTGCTTCTCTGGATTGTACACCTCCACAAACCTTGAATTGCCTATAGTGAAGGTTGACCTTCCTCCCATGACATAAAGCTTGCCCTCAAAGCCACAGGCAAAGCAACCCCATCTTGGGCGGCGAAGACTTTCTATCAGGGTCCATCTGTCAGTCTCAGGATCATACATCTCAACACTGGAGAGACTATCTCTATCCGTTCCATACCCCCCAGCAGCATAAACCTTGCCATTAACCTCTGCACAGGCAAAATCATACCGAGCAACATTCATGCTTGACAATTTGCTCCAACTGCAATTACAAAGAAAATGTTTTAATGAAGAGTTCCAACTATAGAAAGGTAATGCATTATAACAATCAGGGCACAGACACAGACAAAGCACTGCAAAAGAAGGTAAGGGACCATTTGGCCCAACTAGTATTCTGGGACCAGTTACATGCCAACCACCCTGGCCCTGCCTACATTTACAGTGTAAATCTCAGACTGAAGTCTGCAGAGGTGGCCTCAAACGAAATCGTTTGCTGTAACAGTGCTCGGAAATAAATTTAATATGTGACTGGCCCTTAACCCGGACATGAATTATATCAACTTCTTTGGTGCGTCCTACTTCTACAGTTACTTTAATTAGAACAGCCAGATTAAGGTGACATGTCTCATTTTCAAATACATGAAAAAGGCTCTGTAAATTGTACAAGTTTCCTGTTTGATTTGAACAGGCAGTTTCTCCAAAAAATCAATAAAATCACTGACCCTGTTGATAAATCTGTGTGCCTGTGTGTGTGGAGGGTCCCAGTTCACAAGGTTACAGAAATGACTATAGGCTTCATTTAGACTTCCCTGTGAGCCAAACATTTCATAAACCCACCTAACTAAGATTTCAGAAATATCAAACAAAAAGATTTTGGCTCCTAGCTAGCAAACTAGAACAATCCACTAGGCCGAGATGTCAGTTTCAGAGAAAAAAATCCAAATCAATCTGACAATAATTCCAAGAGGTAGAGAGAGATTCCCATGCTTGACAAAAAACAAACCTGTTGAGGTAACAATCATATTCGTAAACATCTGCTGAGGCAGTGCCAGTCCCTTCAATCACTGAATAGCCAGCCATGACAAGAAGCTTTCCGTTTAGAACAACTACCCCAAACCCAGCCTTTGTAGAACCAGGCATAGGTGGAAGAAGCTGACGTTTGAGTCCCAAACAATCCAAAACCACCCAGTGGCTTTCTTTTCCTTCAGAATCCATAGTTAGTACAAAAAGCCATTCTTCAAGCAAGCCAGCTAATTTTCGCACAGTGATGAACTCTTTGGTTTTAAGAAACGACCTCCATTTCTTGCAAACAGCACCCATAGCTGGGAGGTAGCGGCGAGGAACAAGTGCAAGGCAATACTTTGCCACATCATCAGGCAATCCAGGTAGAATGGAGCTATCAATATCATCAGAACCCCGCGAAGCTAGTAGAAGGTTGCTTTTTGAATACACTTGATGATTTTCATGTGTAATCAAAGTGCAGAAAGACATGCTTGTGTCTAAGAATCTCTTCTTACTCGTAAAACCAGACATTTTCTATAATTGAACGGAGATGGAGATGATTCATGTAGTTTATTATATCTCCCTAGAATCTAGCAGAACCTTGGAAACAATGAATTGGTACTTGATTAAATAAATTCACGCTAACTATCCCCTATAGGGATTTTAAGAGAAAAGAGCATGGAAGAAGCTGCAGATCGAATCACTTGAGCGGTAAATGCCAAGGGTTTCCTGTATCTTGCCCAGTTTGATTCCATACAAAAAGTTCTTCTCTTGTAGCAGTTTCTTTCAGATGTTTTATGCTGAGGTTTTTGTAAGCCTTAAAAATAGTCTCTTCTCCCAAACATTTCCCAAATCCCTGCGGATGAAGAGGAGAAAAAACACTAAAAACACAACATTCATCCATGGAATCAAAAGTTCGAAATCCAAGTACATGCATATCTATATTTATACATACCTGTCAAGACTCAGGAACCATAAAACTTAGGAAGCCTCAGCCTGCTGCGACTTCAATTGTTATATTGAAGTTGATAATTGATTGCCTGGATCGCATGAAAAAAACATTAGTTGATTAAAAAATTACCGAACATGAACTATTATAGTGAAGAAAAGATGATAATAATCAGCACCTAAAACCAAGCTTCTCAATGCAAACACCACACTCGAAACAAGCAGGTTGGATTTCAAAATAAAAATCTGCACCGGACCCCTGATTTCTATTTTCTACAGAATCACAGTAACCAATCATTCAGTCATGATAGAAAAGAAAAATTAACAAACAGGAGAAACATTTAGGTAGTATCAACAGAGATCTAAATATACATAATTGCCGAAAACCCACAAAGCAGAAGCTTAAAGAACCATATCTCAAGGTCAATAGCTAGAAGATGATAAATACAGAGCATGAATTAAAAGCAAACCAAAGAATTCAAATCCTAGAGTAAACTCACAGAAGAACGGAGAGATGGCAATAAGCAAGACATGCAGAGAGTGAAAATGGGGTGACGAAAACAGGTTATCATTACCTTACGTTAATAAATTATAACAGGACACCACAACTTAGAATGAGAAAGAAGACAGGCAGTAAAACATCATCAGGATTAAACAAAAGAAAAACTATGATGGATACTAATGCTGACAGATCTAAGCCAAGAAAACTGGAGCCAGAAGTTTATGTAAACAGGTGTTAAGAGTGAGAGAGAGAATTAACCTGGCTAAGAAAGGAAAAAATAGGAAATTCGCGTGGAGAAGTGGACAAGGGAGCTGGTATGGATGCAGAGATTTGGTCTTTGAGAAAGAAGCATAAAATGAGGCTTTTTATAGAGACACGCCCGGATTGCCAGTTTCAAGATAAAACTGACAGGGCGCCACCACGTCAGGATTAGATTTCTGATTTCTATTCCTCGGAGTGAATGCCACCGGTAAGTATTAAGAAAGGACAGCTACTATTCTTTAGTATTATTACTATGCGTGTGACTGATTATTACATGGATTTCTTTTTAAATGTGTCCTAAGACCATGGGTTATTTAGATTTTATCACTAAGTTTGTAAGATTTTTAGATTTTCTTACACTACTAGTTATGTGAATCTCTTGTCATAGGATCTGCTGAAAATAGGATAACCAACTCTTAACCCACATGTATTATTGGATTAATATTGAATATAAAAAAAAATGTTCAAAGGAGTAAAGAAAGGATTTTTATATTTCATTTTTTGTATTGATTTTATTCTTTTAGTATTAAAAAATATATATTTATTTTGAATGCATTGGATTGATATGAATTTAGTTTATTTTTGAAATACTTGAAAAAAAAACCTTTTTATTAAAAAATAATTATGGTAAGGTTGTTATTCAAAATATTTTTTTAAAAAAATATATTATTTTGTATATTAACATATTAAAATAATCTAAAATTTTTTTAAAAAAAATTAGTAATTTGATGTGAGGTGAGGTAGTTACCGGTTACCGCTAAAGTGTGATAAGAGAGAGATAGAGACGACTGACCGATTACACTTTGTATTGCATCATTATTTTCACCTTAAATTCA
>Ga0307518_10000555_pt1 | contig 28488 bp, 14 predicted proteins | sample 25_EM_MG_FD_203889 | JGI IMG/M metagenome (GOLD analysis project Ga0307518, IMG submission 203889) | Populus trichocarpa ectomycorrhiza microbial communities from riparian zone in the Pacific Northwest, United States - 25_EM | ecosystem: Host-associated > Plants > Roots > Unclassified | place... | reverse complement strand
CTCTCAAACTCTCTCTCTCTCTCTCTCACTCTCTCTCTATATATATATATATATATATATATATATATATGCCATCTATTTATTTTTTCAAACTGTTTTTTTTTTATAAATACATTAAAATAATATTTTTATTTATTTTTTAAAATTTATTTTTAAAAACATAAAAAAATAATTTTAAAAAAACAGTAATAAATTTCAGCAAGCCTTTGAGCTGCACTCTCAAAGAAGAGCATCTCGTTATCAACCTCCGTCTCAAACAAAGCAAGGACAAAAGGCTACAGGGGGAGAAAGAGGAGACACTGCAAAGTCTTAAAATCTTCATTGAGTCCTAATACAAAGGTAGAAAAAATATTTACTCATTCAAGCCCTGAAGCCACCATACGAGCCACCATACGAGTGTGCTCAGCTATGAAATGGTTGAAAAGCTTTTCTTGAAGAGCAAAACACTCTACGAATAGTGTTCTTGACATAATGCATGTGTGTAAGAAGCTGCAATATACATCTGACCAGTAAAGGAAGTCATGGCTAGATGGGGCTAAGTTTAGGTGACCCAGAGTTTTAACAAATTCCTTGCTGTACTAATAAGCATTGGTACTAGACTATAGAGATGGTGTGAAGATAGACCAATCACATGCACGCAAATTATATCAGAAAATAGATGACCACCTCTTAATCACAGAAATCATAATGTTTCCACTAAGCAAAAGCTTTAATCTCTTTATAAGACCATTCCAACTCCTCTGCTCACTTGCTCAACTCCACAATTCGAAACTCATGAATCTAAAGGATTTCAGTGACTAAAGAAAATGAAGCTTTGATTTGAACTTGTGTCATTATTTATGATGCCTTTCAGGAATTAGACTTCTACAGCAGTACTAATTCATATTCTCCCCTAGATCTCCAGCACCACTGACCAAATTAATGCATTCAGTGGAAAAATGATGCGACCTAATGCAAGTCAGCTAAGAAAATGACACACAAGGGAATGAAACAAAAAACTTACCCACAAACATCTTCAAATCACAAAAAAATTTGAAGCAGTCTCTATCTCTCAGGAGTACTCTGTTATATACTTTTCAGTAAGTCCCTAATGAGAAGAGACCAGCTCCCATCAGCAACACCTAAAACAATTTCACATCTTTATGCTTTCAGATGGTGAAAGTATATGATAGTGGACATTAAAATCTAGATGCTCAGCCATTCACTACTTGAAGCTTCAGAAGAAGTAGCTGTAGCAGTACAGGGACCTTTTAGTGATCAAAAGCTACATTGCCACTTCACCACTCATCAATGGTAAATGAAGAAGCTTGGGGTCTCAAGTTTTCTTGTATTCTATCCGTAACTAATCCTATCAGCTCTATCTCCCTATTAACATGAAAGCAGCAAAACAATCAACTAGGACAAACATATTAGCTATAAAAACTATGCACAAAATCAATGTCAACCAAACACTAACATTCATCAAATGTTCTTCCAGAAACCTAAAAACCAAGCCACATCCCATCAAATCATCAACCGAAACACGAGCAATTAACGCACCAGAGTCAACTGATATTACATAACAATAAAAGTCAGAGCCTTTCGGCAATAAAAACAACACACACCATAAAAGCATCATCATTTGTTCGTCAATAATAACAACAATTCCATAATAACATAAACATCGATAAAATGAAACCAGTTGATAATTACCGAATTCACTATCTTGATTACTATATACGCAAACCCAAATCAAGAAATTACCAATCTCCCTCATACCGAACCGCATTTAACTTGCTCCGCCTCAGGAATCTTGACATACCCAATTTTCTTCACATCCTCCTCCTCATCATCACTAAAATCTCCATCAAAATAATGACTATAGCGCGGCTGCGAAGGAGAAAAAAAAGACCAAACCAAGTACATCGTAGCTGCGGTAAGAGCACCACAACCGACACCAAAAAGCAAAGCAACCACCACGCTAAGAATATCCTTAGTACGATCACGCAACGAACTCAAATCATAACCACCAAATCCAGGCCAAACCGACCCCACCTGGGCGGTTTCTTGAAAACCCTTCTTGTCATGAATTTCTTGGGATTTCTCGTAATTATTGTTAGGGATGAAAGGGATGAATCTGCGGTTAAAGAAGTTCGAGTGGAAGGTGGAAGTTGAGGTTTCTTCGATTTCAGTAACGATAAAGAAACCAGAAGATGGGTTGTTAGGGTTAGGGTTAAGGGGTTTGATGGACAAGGAATAAGAAGAGATGAAAAGGGTTTTGCAAGGTCTTGCTGAGCATGAGAAGGAGAGGGAGGAAAGGAGGATGAAGAGGGTGAAGATGAGCTTTGAGGGTGCCATCGAGGAGAAGGGGGCAGCCCAGAAGAGAGGATTGGCTGACTTTTTTACTCTTGCTGGGAAGGAAGGTGAAGGAAATGAGGAGAGAGGGGGTACGCAAGGGAGGTTTTATTCATGTGAAGGAAGAAAAGAATAAATAAATGTCAAGAGGAAAAAAAGGTTTCGAAATTTATTATCCTATTATTTGTTTTTTATAATTGTATTAGATAATGAGTTTATGATTATTATTTTTTTAATTTTGTGGGTTGTTGTATTTAAAAGAAATTTTCTTTTAAAAAGATGTATATTTAAATAATATAAAATACTATATTTGTAAGAAAATTTATATCTATAAATAACATATATCTTTTTAAATTTGAATGTGTGATTGAATTTAAGTATTACAAGTTATTTGGATTGTAATATAAAAGGATAATTTTTTAAAAAATATATTCTAAATTTAGTATGAGTCATTTGTTCCTTTAACTAGATTCATGGCATACATTTATTCTTAATATATATAAATTAATTCAAGAATGCTATTTTATTATAGAATAAGAGAAATGAAGAATATGATTTTTTAGGTATTATTTAGGTGAAGGTAACCAATTTTTTTTATTAGAAATTTTATTTGCAAGATGCTACCATACTTATATGAAATAAACAAATTCTCCAACTAGCTTTTGAGAAAAATATTGCCTCCAACATTTTCACCAATAACAACGAGCACGGCACAAACTAGCTTTTGAGAAGAAAAAAAATCTTTTCTTAAGGTAAGTTTAAGAAGTAAGTGTATAAAGATAAGAGGCAAAATCTATTATTAACCATGTTCATCATCTGTTATAAGAGATAAGTGCTAAACATATAAAACTCTCTCTTCATACATTTATGTCTTCACATCAACACCCCTCTTACACTTGTTAATTTACAAAGAGTCTCTATTCCAATATTAGATTTTCCTTGAGGAAATTTCATTGATCCATAGTTAAGATCAGTCATTCTACAAGCCTATGATGTAACCATGAAAAAACTTATTCCTATCTAAAGTTTTTCATGATCTCATTAGTATCGTCGTCTGCGGAAAGTGGAGTAAAAAGCTAATTTATTCACGTTTTACTTCTCATGAAATTTCTTTTTATGACTAACAAAACTCCAAGAAATGGGATAAAAATTGATATCCATACCATAGAAACTTCAATTCCTTTAGATCTCCAACAACTTTTCCATCAAGTGCAAATGCTCAATAACACAATCCTAACTATACAAGATCAGTTTCACACTCTCTCATCCCTTTAATAGAAAATGAAGTACATAGCTCTATTACATACATCAGGTGCACAAAGACAAACCGACCACCTACACTAATGCTTTTATGAGGTTAAGATTGAGATGTGATATGTGTCCCAAGACTTCAGAAGAAAAATACAAAATGTCCAGAGTACCTTATGCCAGTGATGTCGGTAGTTTGATGTATGCAATGATATGTACACGTTTCAATATATGTTATGTTGCTGGATTGGTTAATTGATATCAATCAAACCCTGGTTAGAAACAATGGATGACAGTCAAAAGGATTCTACGATATCTGAAAGGAACTTCAAATTACATGTTATGTTACCAGAAAAAGAAAGATTTACGATTAATTGGTTACTCTGATGTTGATTGGGAAGAAGATGTCGACTAGTTCAAATCAACTTCAGGATATGTTTTCTTGCTTAGTGATAGTGCAATACTATGGAGGAGCAAGAAACTATCTTGCATAGCCTTATCAATAATAGAGGTTGAATATGTAGCTTGTCCCGCAGCAACACAAGATATTATTTGGTTAAAGAGTTTCCTCAATCACTTGAAAATTATCAAATCAGCGTCAGATCCAGTGACAATTTACTTTGATAACACTACTGCAGTAGCTATGGTCAAAGATCCAAAATATCATGGAAAGACCAAACATATCAAAATGAGATATCACTATATTAGAGATGCAATTATTGAATATGATGTGATCCTAAAACACATTTATACAAATTCTATGGTTGCAGATCCACTCACAAAACCAATAGCAAGGGAAGCATTTGTTAGACATGTGAAATTCATTGGCCTATATAGAATGTAATTGGCAATATAACTAGTTTTAAGGATCATACGAAGGCTTATAATGATTGAATAATGAATAAATGTTATTAGTATATTATGTTATTCATTATTTGTTTTATGAAATATATTGTGAGTATAGTATATTACAATTTGTTAAAGTATGTCCATAGACTAAGATTGACTCACTCACATGAGCAATCACCTCTAGCTTTTGTAAGGTGAGTAGAGATGAGACTATTTGAGTTTTAAAGCTAAATAAGCGTTTTGGGCGTAGTAGGAGCAATTTTAACTCAAAGTAATTATTAAGAAGTTGCTTTGGTTGAGACCAAGATAAGGTTCTTAAATAAAAAAATCGACATGAATAAATCTCCACCATTCATGTGTCTATTATGATTAAATGTGAGTATGAAATTATTCATCTGACACTAATGACAGTGAGCAAATGAGAATTTCTGATTTGATGTCTATTTTTTTTTTTTGACAAGACTAAAACTCATATGGTGTATTTTCTTTAACAATGAGAGTAGTGACATGCATTATTTGTCTTCGGATAAGAAAAGAGTAAGCTCCACTATATCATGTATTTCATACTACATGTGCTAACAACCATTACAGGAATAAAGAATGGATCTCTGCTTCTTTATTATATGAGTCCTGGAGATCATGTATAAGATCTCAATATTTTACCGTTTGCAAGGGATGCATTTATTAGACATGTGTGATCCCTTGGCCTATGTAGAATGTACTTGGCAATATAACTAGTTGTAAGGATCATGTGAAGGCTTATATAGTGATTGAATAATGAATAAATACCATTAATATATTATGTTATTCATTATTTGTTTTATGAAATATATTGTGAGTATAGTATAGTACAATTTGTTAAAGTATGTCGATAGACTAAGATTGACTCACTCATATGAGCAATCACATCTAGCAGTTATAAAGTGAGTAAAGATTAGACTACTTGAGTTTTAAAGCTAAATAAACATCTTGGGTGTAGCGGGAGTAATTTTAACTGAAAGTAATTATTAAGAAGTTGTTTTGGTTGGGACCAAGATATATTGCCAAGTATATGATATTTTTCAATTCTGTTATAGATAAAAACTAGTAAATATCATATACCTACTAGTTTAAGGTTTCGTTTCCATATTTTAAGTTGAACTTGTGAAGACAACCTTTTTTTGTTTGTTCTAGCAGTACTTCTTTTGTCTTACTTTTACATATCATGCCTGTTTTGTTTCTGCATATGCTCAAATTCGAAATTAGAGAAGGGTTTCCTCTACCATGAGAGAAAGAACATGCTCCCTTGCATTTCTTTGAAGGGAGAGACACGCAGAGGATGTACTTCAGAAACTGATCTAAACCAAAGGGAAGGGAAAAAGGAGCAAGTAAAATGGGATTATTTTCAAACAAGATTAGAAGAGATGAGCTAAAGAAAGGGGATCACATCTACACTTGGAGGCTTGCTTATGCATATTCCAATCATGGTGATTTTTCTGCCTTTTATACATCTTTCTCCTATTTTAATTCTTCTGACGTTTTATAAGCAGTGTATGGTTTATGGTTATTTATCTTCGTGTTTGTGATTATTCGTGTCAGTTTTTTTAATCTGCTTGCGAAGGAAAGGTGATTCACTTCAGGAGGCCAAAATCAGGACAGAAGATTGACACAATAACTGACCACAGTAATATTAACAATCCATCTCCCTCTAATCAAAATCCTAGCTCAAATAACAATGTTCCATGCCCAAAATGTGGTGTCCTGCGGTCCAGTTTTCATGCATTGACTGTTTCCTTTTCAGCGGAGATCTCTACCTCTACGAATATGGTATCTCGTCCATTTTCTTTCTAGCAAAAACTCGAGGAGGAACTTACTTTACCATGGTTCCCGACCCGCCGGAACATGTCCTTGACCGTGCCTATTTTCTACTAGACCAAGGTTTTGGTGTCTATGACCTCTTCAAAAACAATTGTGAGCACTTCTCAATCTATTGCAAAACAGGCCTTCGGTCGAAGTGAGCAGGCAACATCTTTGTTTGCTCTTTGAGAGAGCTGTCGTTTTTTTCTCTGCTTCTGTTTTCAAGTTCCACTTCTTTTATTGGCCTTTTTGCTCTAGGTTACGAATATGTGATGAAGTCCCAGAAATCTAGGAATAAAGTTTTCGAGTTGGATAATCAGTTAATTAATTGGTCATAACAATCTCATTTATTTTCCCTGACCAAGGTGATTGATAACTTATACTTAGTGTTTGTTAGGTCAATATGACTTATGAAGGTGGAGACTCTTCGATACTTAATTAAATAAGTATCCTTTTAGAGAGAGAATATATAATAATATTCTAGAGAAAAATATTATAAAAATATATATGCAGTAGAGATTGAATATTGTGAACTTTTGTTTTGAAGGTCTCATGATGTATTTATAGCTCATGAGTTTTGTTCTTTTATGGAGAAAAAGAGTTAGAGTATAACTTTATCTTTATGATATTTTGAGTTACATTGTGAGTTGTATTACACTTATTTTATCCAGCTAAAAGATGGAGAAATGACTAGTCATGAAGGACTGTAACATATATCTAATGGTCTTGGTATAGTATATACTTGTTTAATTAAGCTTATTGGTTGAGAAATAATTCATCTACGATTTTACATAAAAATCTATAGAATTAATGGTATTAGACTCAATCATCTCTTAAATTTGGTCAGCGTCAGATCCAACGTGCCTAGGCTAGGCACACTGCCAAGCCCCTCTGTTGTTGGGTCTAGCCAGCATCAGACTGAACATCCAGGGCTTAGCGAAGTGCCAAACCCAATCATGGTTGGGTTTGACTAGCGTCAAACCCAACACGTCTTTCATGAAGCGTGTTTGTATTCCAGAAAATTTATACTCTGAAGTTTTTCTTGATCCGGCACTTTCGGTAAAGACATACCAATGAAATCTTGGTTCATTAGTATGTATTGTCTAAGCAGGCTTGTTTCTCAAATTGGGGCAAGTCTTGATGTGGCTTAAGTGTCGGTTGATGTGGTTAAAGTGCCAGTTGACGTCTTCTATGAACAATTCCAGCTCAAAGGAATCAATAGTTGCAAGTAGCAGCAATAGGAGGATTCCCTTGAGGAGAACAATATGTGATCGTGTACATGCACACAATTTGGTTTGCGAATAAACATAGCTTCTCTTTGAGTCTGTAATTGTGAGATCCAAGAAGTCCATTGTCATATGGGAAAGTTGCATATTGATGAAGAGTGATGGTTTTTAAAAGAGAAAAAATCATTTATTGCTGACTAAGTCCTGCAAATATATGATGCAAGTTGGATGCTAGTAATTAGAGGAATTTACGATCATCATATATCAAGCGTAGTAGGAGGGCAGGAGGCCTTGTGTGTCGCATCCCGTTGGTTTGTTTCCATTTTAATCTTGATCAATTTCTCATTTAATTTCTATATACAGATACCTTTTGACTTGCCTTACCTGGCAGGCGAAGTCCATCATCCAGACGCAACAAGTGAAGCTCTTGAGAGACAATTAATGTGGTGGTATTCCTTTGAAGCTTTGCCATGTAGATCATGGGCGTGTCAGTTTCTTTTCTTCAAGACAGGGGAGCTCCCTGTCCTATCCTGAATTGCAGAATGAATGCACTCATGATCAGCAGCTGATAACGAGATGCCAAGCATAACTGAGATCTGTACAGGTTTATGCATCCTGTGGCTTAGAGATCTTCGACTTTTATGCAAATCATTCTCTGAGAAAAGTTACACGGTATGAGGACTAAAATGAAATCCAATCGTTGCTTCTGCTTGTTATGGTTGAGAAAAAAAAACTACCCTGTCTCTCGGACCATCCATGCATGGTCCAGGCTACCTTGCCAGCCAGAGACAAATCTAGGGTTGGCATTAATTCCCACCCTAAAGTTTAAAACTTTTAAAAATTACCCTTGAACTTAAAAAAAAATTAAAAATGTAATCCTATGAAATGCCCCCTCAAAGCCAATAATTTACGAAGTTTGGATTGTTCCCTGTTGACAGTACGTAGGACTTCCCTTTTCTTTTGGCTTGGAATTGTTGAAGTACACTCTGTGTTTCTCTCCTTTTGGCTTGAGCATTAATTTGTCATTAGTTCAACTTCTAAAATATGAAAATGATGCTACAATATATATATATATATATATATATATATATATATATATATATATATATATATATATATTGTAGTGTGGTGTATGAAAATAAAAATTTTGGTGATCGTTTGGAAGTTGGAACTGCTATTTTTCTTTAAATAATTCCATAATTGGATAGTTTGTTGTTCTCTGTCACCTTTAGGCCCTAGCTTTTGAAAACCAAAACATGAAAATCAATGTGTGTGTGATAAAATGTGGTAAACCCTATATCTAGAAGGTTTAGTTTACTTTAAAAAAAAAGAATTTATTCTTCACGTTATTATATACTGTAATCTTATAAAAGAATTTATAATATAGGATTATCTTGTTTCCATTTATTATGTTTTGGGTTTCAGAAAAAAAGTTCACTACTAGAAAATTACCAAATATAAACGGAAATACCGACATAAAAAAATATCTTCACTGAATTACAGTAACATTTATTAATGAAACATGACGTCGTTGTTGCCATCGATATTCACCGATGGAAAAAATTTTGTCGATGAATACAAAGGGAATTACCAGTGGAATTCAAATAAAAAAAATTGAACAGGTATTCCCTTATTAATTTCATCGGTAAATCTGACATATCAATATTGCCGATGAAATTACCGATGAAAAAATATTGTCACTACTTTTTGTCTGGGAATCTATCTATAATATTTAAGTTATAGTCTGTCACACGAGCCCCTCTCTCTCCTTCCTCATTTCTTCTTCCTTTTCATTTTCCTTTCTACATAAAACAACACCCTCCCCCCTTATTTTGTCACAAATCAAGTTCTTATTATCATAAATTAGATCATCTCAACACTCAGTCTATTAATATCGTAAATTCTTTGATAAGGTGTATGGTTTAATATCATTCTTTCTCACTATTGTGTTCAGATATTGTGTTCGTCTAAATTGTAGTTGGGTTAATCAACCTTATTTTCACTTTGTTTCCAAATCTAAGAGATGTTGGTGATCACCACCCAATTCACCATCCCCATCACAAGCTTTGATGACTTCTATTATGACTAATGTTTATTTCATTTATTGTTAGTAAGTCTTTTAGACCTAGAAGTTTTGAATTGTCATAAAGTGCTAATTTGTTCAACCTTGCCCCTTAAATCTTTTTTTTAAAAGGATAATTATATGAAAAGTGGGGTACCTATATACCTTATAAAGAGGTTCCTCATAATTTTCTAGTGCTAATTATTTGGCATTTCTATGATCTACTGTAAATGTATAAGTGATTAATTCTAATATTTATCATGGTCAATCAAGCATAGTCTACCATATTTATCCTTTACTAAGAAGTCCTTCTGGTTTATAATTTGTTTCTACTATTGTCACTTTAAAGGGGTCTTTATCTACCTAGAATTTATTTTTTCAAGAAGTGAACTTGACCAGTTTCCAATACTATCTAAATTTCATTCCTAAAAATAACATAATTGTTGGTATCATATTGATCATTGTTTGCTGTGTTTTTTCCTTAAAGGGTCACTTTATTGAAAAAGTTATATTGTTGTCAGTCACGAATTGATTTTACTCCTGAAGTTATAAAGGCTTTTTAAACTCAATGGCTTGTTATTTAATAACTAGACATTACATGTATAGTTTGCGAAACTAATTCATTAGACCAACTCAACACCCAATGATCTTAATAACTTTAGTTTTAAATTTTCATTGTAATGATGATGACATTAATATGTATTGTATCATGTACCATACAAGGCATCACAGAGTACATCTCCACTTTGGTGCTCCCCTAAGTGTAAATGTGCCTATATTATTGTCATTTCTTCTTATTAAGTATATGTTTTAAGACCCCTCTAAATGTCATTGTATTATTGATCTTATCATTTTTAGCCTTCCATTTCCACAGAATCCAAATGAGGTTGTATGTTGTTTATACAAGCAAATATACACCATAATATAATTGGTTTGAATAAGAATTCCTTGAGGTTAATCAAGTTAAAGCTTCATGTTTGATTGGTCTTCTTCACTCCTCATGCTACAACAACAATAATTACTACTGCATAAAAGGCGAAAGCATGAAAGTGATGTTAGCTACCTATGATAGTGAAATTTGTGTTAAAGGATCAACTTCTAATGAGTTTGAAGTTGATTATTGTGGAAAGTTAGAAGAGGTGATTGAATTGCAATATCATAACGAGCAGAATAAAATCTTTTTATTCAAATGATACTGGTATGATACCATCGATAAAGGAATAAGATTAAATTTGCACCATGGTTTGGTCAAAATTAATACAAAAGACTTTGTAATATCGACGATGTTTTTATTTTTATCAAGCAGTGCCAACAAATTTATTATACATACACTTCTTCATTTAGAAATAATCATTCTAGAGTTGATTGATTATCCATTATGAAAACCAAACTCAGGGGTCGTGTCCAAGTTGTTCAGGATGGTAACGATGAAGTAACTGTAGAAGACGATGTCTTTCAACTTGATGAGTTAGTTGATCTATATCGAGTTGCTCCATCGACCGACTTAGAAGAAAATTTAAATTTTCATGTCGCTGAGAGTATTTTTGTTGATGTTGATGTTGAGAAGTTGAATGATATATTAAAAACCAGTGGATATACAAAAGTCGATAAAGATGATGAGATCGACAAGCTTTAATTTAATGAAAAAGATTATGATGGACATGACGATTATAAAATCGAAGAGGAAGAAGAAGAAGACAATTCTAATTAAAAAGGTTTTGAACTGATTTTATATGTAAAGCATCAATGTGTAATGAAATTGATATTAATATAATATTTTCATTTATTGTTGCTTTATAATGAACTATTGTTAACACAATTGGAATGTTTATTGTTATGTTTATAAAATAGTCCTTTCCTAAGCAGATAATTTACATTTAAGTATTTTAATAACTATTTTTCTATAAAAAAAAAGAAACAGTTTTGTATAAAATCTTCAAGCTTTAACTTTTGACTTAAAGGAGCTAAATTGCTGAAATACAACTTGGATGTTGGTTTGGATGCTTTGAGAAGTACTTTGGACTTGTTTATTCACAAAATCTGTTTGCTAGTAGAATTCATGTATCATCTTAGAAAAATCATATCTCTCTCATATGAGCTCCTTTTCTACTGACATTTGGTAGTATGATAGGTCTTCGAGTCAGAAATCCAAAAAAATTGAGTTTGCATCTAATGAACTTCTGTAGCTCAAGATATTCAAGTCGGAATGGCCGGAGGTCAACACTGGTAGAATACAAGATTTGTCTTTGAAGGCTGTGATTTCCATGTTTTTCCTCTTTTTATTTTTCTTTCCATATATGTATAGAAAAGTATGGATGTTAGCTTTCTAATGCCCACTAGAATCACTTCATTTTGATATCTAGAGCTCAAGTTCTGCATAGAACATCGACTAGAGATCAAATTTGTCAATTATCTCCAATCTACTTCTTTTTTAATCTTTCATCTAAAAATGTCTTCAAAACATAAAACAAAAAATATCAAATCGTTTTATACATAAAACATATAGTAAATATAAGTAAAACTATTGAATAATATTTTGTCCGTGATCTTTAATTTCTTGGCAGTGGTTTAAATAAATTGTTGAAAGGTTTTCACACCACCTTTACACCAAATTGGGAGATGCTTCACAATTTTAGCCATGTGCAGTTTATGGGACATTGTTTCTTTTATTTAAATTTGAAGCACAAACGTTGTAGGTTTATAGTCTAGTGGAATGAAAATGAAACTGCAGAGATGCAAAATTAATAGTATAAAAATCTGAACGTAATTAGAAAACACACAGTTAAAATATAAATTAATTAACAATTAAAAAAAACATTTATGATAAATTGGAATCTTCAAACAACTTGGGCATGCACCTTTATTTTATAGATTTGTGCGTGTTTTTATATAGTTAAATACAAAATTATCCTAATTCCTACATGACAAATAGGGTTTGGTCTGGTTTACTACATGACAAATATCCATAACTAGAACCTCTGATAAAGACAGGACAATTTAAAAGCTATATTTTGGGGTCTGGCTCAAATGACAAATGAGTTTATTTTGTGTATGAACGAACATCTCATGTTCAAGTCAAAAACGAGTATGGGGAATAGGAAATTTATCATGACATATCCGTTTCTATGAAAAATTAGAAGAAAAGAATTCACATGATCCATATCACACCATAGTTATGATATGAAAAACTTGGGATTTAAATTCTGACTCGAGATGAGTTTTTAATTAAACTGGACAAGATATTGACCTAGTCAAACTAGCTTGATTCAGTAATGTATCTAGTGATCCTGGTCAAATTTAATATAAACCTAATTGGATTAAAAAATTATTTTTAATATTAACACATTAAAAAAAACACCTAAAATATCAATTTAATATTTTTTAACCAAAAAACAGTTTAAAAACATTTTGAAAAACAAGTTAAAACATAATGTTGATCCTCATGTCGGCCTCCTACACTAATCCTCATGTCAGGGCTATTTTTTATTTTTAACATATTTTTTAAAAATATTAGTGAAATAACACAGTTAAAAAAGAAAAGGTAAAACAGCACAATTTGTTTATGTTGTGATTGGAAAACGTAACTTTTATAGCTTGTCGCTATTTAGACTAACAACATCTACTAAAAATATTAAATAGGCAAGAGAGAGGAGAAAGAGAAAAAAAAACTCTGAAGACAAATCGAAACTTCAATTATAACATTACTGGTACCATCAAGAAAATATTGACTGGACAAATTCAACGACACTAAGTAAAGTCATCTACAGTGATTCGAGTCAATCACATTTGCTATCAAAGATAAGTGGACCACCCTCTATCTTTGAACAACAAGTGTTACTCACTTGGGTTACTGTTGATGACTTGTTTTTATAATCTTTTTCTTTTTTTATATATATCTATTATCACTTTAATATTTTTTAAGTGATATCATTATTATGAATAACAATAAATTATAAAAATTATGTTTTTTAATTAGAAACAAATTATATTATTTTACTCATTTGTTTTAACTATATTACTCCAATATTTTTAATTAATTGTACTAACTTTAAAAAATATATATTCTCATGTCGGCCTCCAGCACTAGTGCAATATATGATGAGGACAAGTTCGCGGGAACATTCAATCAAACGCTACAGGAATAACTGCAAATCAATCCTATCATACATAGTAAATAACAACTCAGTTCCTAACGTTATAACATTTTGCTAATTTTTCCAAATCTGCAGTTGTTTCACTTTCATGCTTGGATCGATTTCCGTTGTCAAATAAAATCCTGGAATCAGTTAAAAACCATGAAATAAGTTGAATTTGTTAACAGATCTTCTTTAAATGACTTCTGAATCATAAACTTGGAAAAATAGTATCATAGAATTTGTTAGAACAAAGAAAGCTTGGGGAGAAACTAGCAAGAGTCTGAAAGGTTGAGGACTGATATGCTAATTAATATATAAATTGGTGACTGAAGTGTAGTCTTACTAAACTAGAAAGGGAATTTTAAAACCTGACTCATTAATTACTCTTCATTAATATAGGAACACGTAAAGCTACGGAAGCAAAGCAAAAGCAAGTTGGCGTTCTTTCTCCACCCATCTCTCTCTTCTTTCTCTCTTTCTTTCTCTGTAATCTCAAAGCAAAGGAGGAAACGAAGAGAAAAAGCAAAGGAAGAAATGGGACTTCTTTCGAACAAGATCGATAGAGAGGTGTTAAAGCCAGGGGATCATATCTACTCATGGAGAAACGCTTACTTATATGCCCATCACGGTCTGTCTCTCTATTTATCTTTGTTTTTTGCTTTTTCGTGTTGTGTTTGTGTAATTGGTGTTTTGGATGCCCATTGGGATCAATTTTGTAAGGAAAATGATGTCTTGGCTTGTTTTTTGGTTTCCCTTTTTGTTTTCGGTATTTTAGATCAGTGTGGATGCCCTTTTGGATTCAGATTTGTGAAGCAATTGATGTTTTGGTGTGCTTTTAGGATGCCCATTTGATTTCTCATTGGTTTTTGACATTTTGAGAGCAGGATTAATAGCCTGTGAATGCAAAGGTGGGGGCTTTCTGATTGAGTGATGGGTATAAAATGGGTGGATTTAGACCTTTACGTGCAATTGAGTTGGTGGGTAGTGATTATAACTTTGAATTAACCAGACATTAATTTTTTACTGTTTTTGTGACGCCTTTTGTGTTGGAGTGTCATGCTGCTGGTTGTTACAGGAAACGATTATAATGTCTGTTAATTAATCATAGTTTATAATGTATGTTAATTGATCATAGTTAGATGCTTCTTTTTGGAGTTTTATTGGAAGTGATACAGAAATTGGTGGGAGTAGTTAAGATGTGGCATAGAAACTTTGAGTTTAAAACTTGGGATACAGTTATGGGCTTAGAAATGTGGAATGAAATGGGAAAAGTAGGGCTTTTGTTAAGTTATTTCTGCTTGGAACAATTGACAATTGGGCCTGCAGTGGCAGAAATATTGTTCTTTTCTTCATACAATTTTCTTGTTCACCTTCTATGTTGTTTTTTCATCAGCCATCAACAAGTTGTTCTCTCAACTCTCTTTTATCATGTTGTCTCCTTTCTTTCCTTATCCTGGTAATGCGGGTACCTCAGTCACTGAATTAGTGTGAAAACCTTTGTGCATATAGTTCGATTGTCTTGTATATTGTGACCAATTTGCTTGCTCAAACCAACCATTATCTGGTTTGTGAGGTTGGTTCAGTTGTTTTTGGTATGATAATTAATGAGAAACTTTACAAGTTTGAAGAGGCTTCGCTTCTTTCGTTAGTGTTCAACCCTACTGGCCTGATTTGCATGTATCTCGTGAAATTTGTTTTTACAAGAGTAACTTGTTTTTTATCCATTCCTTTGCTCTCTTATTCAATGTTCCTTTGGGACTGGATGCATCTTTGACATTTTCAACTACATTATATGACTTGAATTTGATAGAATTTACTGCTTTTTTGTTGTTTGTGCCTTTTTCATGCCATTGAATGCTAGCAAATGTATGTTTTTTGTCCCACTGGAATTTGGATGTTAATGATATTACCAAAGAATACCCACACCATATAGAATATAATCGTTATAATTTACAAGACTTGTGAGAGATAAAAATCAAAATTGGCATAGTATCAATAGAATTTAAGTGTTATGGAGTCGTGCTATCCATGGGCAGTGATGTGGTTCTGCAGGTAGCTTTTACATCTCAAAATAAATTTTAGCTCACGGGGAGGTGATTTGATTCATGCATAAGTATCTTGTAACTGCTAAAGACGCCTCTCTGCCTTTCATCAGATTGTCGTTGTGGTACAGCTCCTCAAGGCCTTTTTCAGGTTTTTTCATACATGTAATTTTTGTTAAAATGTGTAGAAGAGTTGTAATCTTTTCCATATATACTGATGGATAGTTCCCATTTATTTTCTGCTTTGTCATACTCTTTTCTCAACTTTTAAATTTTGGCTCTACGACTGTTTGTTTACATTGAGAGAGGGAGAGGGGGGGGGCTTCTTCCATTAACTCTGTAGGAGATCACGTGGAAGTCAAAGTTTAACTTCTGTTTCCTTTCCAGTTTTGGAGTTGCTATATTAATGACTCTACTCATTTCTTGCATTTTAGATTTTTCTTTCCATTGACCAAAGTTGTCTTTATTAAGTATCTGAATTCTGTGCTATCTGATTCTGGTTTATACACTCAAGATGTAGCATATGCTCGTGTGCATCTAGCTATTATTGTGCAATTCTGAGTTATGGATATGACATTAGCATTTTGAACTTGCTTTTCTAATCAGTTCCTTATATGAAACTAGGCATATATGTTGGTGATGAAACGGTGATCCATTTCACTCGGGGAGCGGGCCAAGAAATTGGCACAGGAACTGTGTTAGACCGATTTGTTTTCAGCTCATCTCCCTCTCATCCTTCAGATAATCCATGCCCAAAATGTGGTGATCAATCAAGGCTTGATGGTGTCATCTCGTCCTGCATTGACTGTTTCCTCTCAGGTGGCGATCTCTATCTTTTTGAGTATGATGTCTCACCAGCTCTCTTCCTTGCTAAACCTCGAGGTGGTACCTGCACCCTTGCCAAATCTGACCCACCAGAAGACGTCCTTCACCGTGCTTCCTTCCTCTTGCAGAATGGTTTTGGTGGATACCACATTTTCAAGAACAACTGTGAGGATTTCGCAATCTACTGTAAGACTGGTTTGCTCATTATTACTAATATTAGTGTTGGCCGAAGTGGGCAGGCTGCTACCTTCTTAGCTGCTACCAGTGCTGTTGTTTCTTCACCACTTCGATTTTTGACAGCCAGCTTTAGCGGCCTGGCAGTTGTGGGATATGGGATGTATTGTGTCGGTCGGCTAGTTTCTGATATCGGAGTACGTCGTGATGTGTGCAAAATCCCTGTTGAGCAGCTTGTTGCCAGTTCTCGCCGAAATGAGTCAGAAGTTGTGGCTGACCTGGCCAAGGAAAATTAACCTTATTTACCAAGAACAATTGTGAAGTGTGGATTTAAAAGAAATGTTGTATTGTGGGTAATTCCAACTCCAGCTGCTAAACTCCCATTTTCAGTGATCTCCCATCGGCCTATTCATTGATGCCCTAGGGAAATATTGTGTATTTCGAAATGTTTGTTATTGGAGTGAAATTGTTGATTCACGGACAAATATTTTTGTTTGTTACTATTGGGAGCTTAATTTGGTGTCTGCTCCTGCTAGGCTATCCTCTGCAAGCTATTGAAATGCTTCATGCATGAAAATATATACAAATTTACAAAAGAAAGATATTGCTTGCAACCTCTATCTTGTATGGATAGTCAATGTTTGAGGGCTGACTATTGGACAGGACAGGCTCCCCCATGTCTGCTTGTCATGGTTTAGTTAAATGACTTATCCTTGCAATTGGGTTTAAAAGATGTAGTTGCATCTCAAATATAAGTGATTAAATGGGAAGGGGCACTCTTCATTTTTAATTGAAAACACATCTCCTAGTGCTTGTTGAAACGCGGTTGCATCTCAAATAGAAGTGTGATTAACCTGTGTTTTCAAATTAAAATGTTTTTAGTTTTGGAATGATGTTGCAATCACAATCGTGCTCGTGTTTTCAAAAGGAGACTCGGTGAACAACAAAGGTCCGGCATGCATAATGGGTAAGAAGTAATATCCTTGTACTCATCGTCAAGGACGAAATGAAGTGATTCCTCCTTCATTTGTAAAATCATGGAGAAACCCTAGTTTCAAGACATGCCATAAAGACGTAATGTTCAACTCAGAGCAGCTGAACGCCTGATTTGGCAAATTTTAATAGTTGCAGAGAGAGGTTCCAATGTTCAGGATATATATTTTGACAGTGTAAACTCCTTCACAAAAACTGGAAAAACCAGTTTTCTTTGTGCGGAGAAAACTATTTTAAAAAACAGCATGGAAAAGGAAAATAACCCTAAATTACTAGTGTTAAAACCTTCTGCTATATTGTGAAAAATTGCTTGCTCGGACCAACTGTTGTCTGGTTTTTGAGGTTTAGCTAGGGTTTAGTTGTTGTAGGCACGGCATCATGGAGAAACTTTTAAGAGTTTGAAGGATGAAGCTTGGCTCCTTGCTCTAGGAATTCTAATGGCCTGGTTAACATCTATATCTCTTAAAACTTGTTTTTACAAGAGTAACTTGTTTACCATCCATACCCTTGCCTGCAGGAAAAATCTGTCATTTTCAACTACACTGTATGGTTGTTACTGTGTTTGTTTTTCAAAAAAATAGTTTTTGAAAAATTATTTTTAAAATTTTTTTATATTTGTTTGCTATTAGAAAAGTTGGTTAATAGAAAACACTTTCCGGTCAACGAAAAATTTAGTTTGGTTTCCAGAAAAGTGTTTTCCTTTTATTTTGAGCGGAAAACACTTTCCGGAAGTTGTGAAAAATTTAGTAATGTTATATTATTTGTTGATTATATCAAATTTGGTCCTCAAACTTTTGATTGTTATATATATTTTGTTTTGAATATTTGTTTTTTAATTTCATCCCTTAGAATTTAATTTTTATATTAATTTTGGTCCCTATTTTTATAATTGTTATTTGATTTTCTCTTATTATTTTTTAATTGAAATTTTTTATCTATCAAATTTGATCCTCACTTGTTTGATTGTTACTTATTTTATTTGAAATAATTTATGAAATGTTAATTATTATTATTTTAATTTCTTCATCTTTCAATTTTTTTATTTTTTAGATGATCTCTATTATTTTGATTATTATTTATTTTATTTGAGATAATTTATGAAATTATATTTTTTTTAATTTCATTCTCATTCAACTTTGTAATTTGTAAGATTTGTTCCTCATTATTTTAATAAACTTGAAAAAAATAAAACATTAATAAGTTGTTTTCCAGCTCATTTTTCATGACATAGCCAAACACTAGAAAGTGTTTTTCAACTTATTTTCCATTACACTACCAAACATCGGAAAATAATTCACTTTCTTAGAATTCACTTTCCCGGATCTGTTTTCTAAAGTTATTAAACCCAGTACAAGTTATGTGATATGAATTCGGTTAATGGATTGAGTTAATTAAAACTGTGTTGTTTTGGAAGAAAAATCTAAAATTAAACTTGGTTTTAACTTAGCTTCGAGTTAATTTTTTTATAAAAAGAAAAAAAACTTAAATGTTTAATAACTATGTTTTTTTATATATAAAAAAATATGGATATTCTTGCCTAATGACTTGATTGCGTAGGTAACTTTTGCATCTCGGAATCAATTTTAACTAACAAAGGTTGTTCTTTGATTGATGCATAAATATTATGTAACTTGCTAAAGTCAAGTCCCTATCTTTCATCACATTGGTCCTTATGGTACAGCTCCTCGAGGAATTTCTCAAGTTGTACATTCATGTAGTTTTTCAATTATTATATAATTGAGGGAATTAATTGCAAATTAGGTCACCAAATTAAGGGAATAACAAAATAGAAAATTGTGATGGGGTTCTTCTTTTTGCATTTTTAAATACTTAGATTTCATTCTCCATGTTTCAATTATTCCTAAATAAATTAATCTCCATCCCATGTCTGTTTATGATTTGGATTTGAAGCAAGATCTTTGAAAATATTTTGGAAACTAAACTTCCATGCATAATCATAAATATAAAGTAGTGTTCGGTTATTGTTTCGGAATGAAAAAAATAAAAATAAAAATATTTATATGTCATTCATATTTTAAAAATACAAAATCACTTTCAAAGATTAACATAGAAATAAATTTATTCTATATTTTTATGAATATCTTTTCAACTAAATATATTTATATATATTTACTTTATATGTCAATTCTACCATGAAAATTTAGATGCAAAAGGCACGATAAGGAGAAGTTGAAAGAGGAAATCAAATTCCCTAAATTTTTTTAATCAGATTATCTTGTAAAATAAAATATTTAAAAAAAAAAACCATTATATCTTGCAGTAAGAGGATAGAAACCAGCCGACCTGGACATACATTATGATCATTTGCTATTGCCTTTTAGCAAAGAATAATAATAATAATATGGGCTATGGCTTGAAAATGAAGGTTTAATACAAAGTTTTGAAGGATCGATACCCTTCCAAAAGGTCAGCCAGCAGCGGCCATAAATAGATCGCCGCTTGCCATGGTGACCCACTGTGACTCATTCTTTGAACCTAACTGGTTCGCTTCCTGGTCATGCTCATGCCAGTCTTGTTAATGGGATCATGAAAAGGTGCCTAACTAAATACCGGAGTTTAATATTAGACTCTTCACATGGGCGACGAGAAATTAGTCAATTTGGGTTCATCTTAAAAGGAAAACCCCTTAAAAAACAAACGATAAAGGTTGCATATAAATAGAATATGCCCGTTTGTAATCTTATTGACGAGTTAACCTAAATCGATCTAAATTGATGTTGTCTAAAAAAATATTAAAAATATTAAAATAACATTATTTTAAAAAAAAAATTAAAGTTAATCTAGGTTTTAACTTGATTATGGGTTGATCCATAAAGTTAACTAAGTCTGATCGAATCAACTCCTGCATGATTAAATTTGAAACTACTAAGTGGGGTTTAATATTTGTTGTTTACTTGACCTACGTTAGAGATTATGAATCCGAGTTCTTTGTTATTAAAAAAAATAAAAGTATTTTCTTTAACATGTAAGCTAACAATTTTTCTCTCCGCTACGAGTTGGAGCATATTTTGTTACACAAAATCAAAAAATAATGTGTAGGCATTACTGGCGCTTGTTACAACATTTAAGACAACTGAGATTGCAGAACAAAAAACAAATGTGTATGTTTACTAAAATAAATTGAGAAAGATATGCGTCAAAAAATTAGTTTTTTTTAATAGATTTCTTTATCTAATTAATACCTAAGCCGACTTGATTTAATGGTAACATTTTTTTTATTTTTAATATTGAGGCGAGGATCGATTGGACTGACCTGAGCAACCGGGGTTAAACGCTGAATTTATGACTCGGGGCATGGACACGATCATAATGTGCTAACCTAATGGGCCAACTATCACTTTCTTGATTTTCCCTCTTCCCTCCTTATGTTGAGCTTTCATTATACTCAGTTTAGATGAAATTCCAGATTAAATTGAAGAAATCTTAGAGAATCAAAGACTAAATTGAAAAAAAAAAAGAGCTTGGGTGTTGGACGAATTGAGAATCAGTAAGAAGTTGTCATAGATTCATGAACCAAAGTGAATGAAAGCGAAGAGAAAATGTTGACGTATACGAACCAAGTGTCAACAAGTGGTAAATGTCGTCTTACTTTGGGTAGTGCATAAGAACTTAGACAGCCTCTATAGGCGGTCTTTTTTGGTGTTATTCGAATATTCGCATCGTCATCGTTCTCTCAAAGTAGCATGTGTCCAAAATGGAGGCCTGGTGTGGCTTTAATGACTATTTTTTCTTCCTTTTCTTCTTTTTTTTTTCTCCCTTCTTCCCTTGTTTCTAGCTTATGAAATTCCTTCTCCTTACATTAAAAAAGACTAGCTTTTTTGTTTGGAAACCAAAAAACAGTGTCGCATGTTGCCCACGCAGCATGGAAGGATGTCTAGGAGTCGCCACCTAATTGTTTGATTCATGGTCACTAGGAAACTCGAGTGCACTGGTCTTATCTAAATTTTCAAGGTAAGGGATTGGTTGGGGCTAGGAAAGGTATTGGTACCCCTAGCGCACCTTACATGAGATAAGCTGTATTGTGTGGTCTGGATATGGTTTAAAGGTATTGATGGCTTCCTAACCAGTAGTCCGTCTATAGCTCAGAACAAAGATTTATGCTCATGAATAAATTTTTTATTTCAAATTTATTATGGACTCGATTACCCAGGTAAATTCTTATAAGAAGAATTCATGTAGACGCCTTGATAGGGTTCACCTATCCAGGGGTGCGAAAAGGGTTTTCTATAACTCATATGTTGTGGTGAAAATACTCCCAATTAAAATTGATAAATATTCAAAATAATTCTGAAAAACATTTCTAGTCAACTCTTGGTACTTAAATATCAGCTTACTTGTAGATACAGCATTTATACCAAAATATTGATCATTAATTTTCAGGAATTTAAATTTTTAGAATTATTGAAATATTGGTCAAATCCTTAAGGAATTTACAATCTTATTGTAAATTCCAAAAATACAACAAAAATTTTCTGAAACAATGCTAAAAACATTTTTTTTTTCTCTATTTTTTAAAATGCAATTTTTGTAAGGATTGGGTCATATGCAACAAGCAAAAAAATCATTGTTTTACCCGGCCAGATTGACCCAAAACTTTTGGTTAATTGAACCAAGATCCACTGGTTTGACCTGAAAAACAAAACAAAACTTAAACGAGAATCCAAAACGAATCAAACTAAAAACTTTGCTTTTTAAAAAGAAAATAATCTCATTATCATGGGTGACAAGCTTTTTTTAAAATTCAAAAATTGATCTATTTTCATAAGCGACTTGTCTCTTTTGAAATTAAAAATTGGTCTATTTTCATGAGTGACCTGTTATTTTTAAATTCCATAAAAGAATTCTAGCAAGTCTCCAAGATTTCCTGAAATTAGTTTATTTTCATGGGCGACAGGTCCATTTTGAAATTTAAAATTTTATATATTTTCACGAGCAACCTATCTTTTTTCAAATTCCAAAAAGAGTTTTGGTAAGCCTCCAAGCTTCCCTGAAATTGATCTATTTTCACGGGCGACCTGTTCATTTTAAAAATAAAGAAATTGGTCTATTTTCTCGGGCGACCTACCCTTTTTAAATTCCAAAAAGAATTTCAGCAAGTCTTCATGCTTCATTAAAATTGGTCTATTTTCACAAGCGACCTACTTTTTTTTCTCAAATTACAAATATTAAGATTTATATTGGATCCTTCCAAAACTTTTCTAAAACAAAATTCAAAACAAAATACCCTCCGAGAGTAAACTCTTAAAACGAGCGTCTTGTCTTATGGCCTTAGTTATCCACACCCTATAAAAGTCTTTTTCATTTCTCGGCTTCCATTCACTCATGCATATTTCACTGCTTTTTCTCTTGATTGGTGAATCATGCGTCAATATTATTTCAAAGTTAAGGTTAAACTATATGCAATGCATGCCTTTCAAAATATACTTCTCATTTCTTAATAATCTTTTTTTTTTTAATGATCGAAAAAAAAACTCATAACTTAAAAGATAAATATAAATAAAACTGATTAAATAAATTCACGCTATAAAAAAATATTATGCAAGGTTGAACACATCTGTAATATTATTTAAAAATAAAAAATTTTATTTTAAAAAATATACTTTGTTTATATAAAAAAAATTAGAAACGTGTTTTAATAATCTCTATTATCTTTGCTTTTTAATCAAGTTTTTTTAAAAACAAAATGTACAAAGTTATTATTTTACTTAAAGGGTTCAAGTTGCATAAAATTACTTGAATTAAATCTCCAATTTGAGGAAGGGAGCACATAAATAATTATTAAAGTTGAAAAACTCTGCGCGTATCTCTTGGCCACTCCTAACATGCACTGCTACAAGATTGTTTCCAGCTTTTAGCCACCAATTTAAATATCACGTGGGCCTCACGATTATCTGCTATTAGGTAAATCCTGATCATTAATCAGTATTCACGGTGACTGAGCAAATCTAACGGTTCTGATCTGCTTAACAGCCATCGTCTTGTCAAGTTTAAAGAATGGCTAAAAGTCGTTTTTTTTCTTTTCCCGGAGATGCGGCAGTCGGCACCACAGTTTGGAAGACAAACCTCTTACTGTTACCGGCTGCAACCGGTCAACTAAAGGGATTCTGCCTCTTTTCTTTTGTGATGAATATTATAAGTATAAGATACTTGTTTCTTTTTATTTATGATTATTTATAATTTATATTTGTATACGTGGATGTTCGCATTTGTTTGCCTATATGGGAGGGGGGGGGGGGCCTTATTTATACAAAGAGTCTTTTTTTTCTTTGCCGTGTTAGATCGTTTTTTTATTAGATTTTAAAGGGGTTGTTTATATTTGAGGATATCATCCTATATTAAAAAAAAACAAATAATCAGATCATGCTAGCAAATGGTTAAAATCAATGGTAAATATTCAAAATACAAGAAATTTTAGAAATGTCAGTCTTTTGTGATTAAAATGTGTTTGGTGATGCGGTTTAAATCATTTTTTGAAAAAATACATGGCTGACTAGTCAAGAATCCAACTTGACTCGATGACTCAAGCATGTCTTGGCCATCATTTAATTATCTTGTTTTTATTTTTGGGAATAAATTTTGGTTGAAATGATGTCATTTAAATTTTTTTAAAAAAAAACAAATTATGATTAACCTAAATTGACCCTGATGGTTTATGACCTAAACTTTATCCCAAATCAAGTCGTGTTGGGTTTTAAAACTATAATTAAATGAGCTTGGAGTTTTATGACAAGCTAATTGTTAATGTAGTTTGTAAGTGAATAAAGAATAAAAAGATTTTTACCCCGAATCGAAAAGAAACATTCATTCTTAGGTGTTTATAAGTGTGAGTTTTTATTGTCTGATAAATTAAATGAAAGTTATGACAAATGAGCTCTCCTAGTGGACTTTATAATACTATTATATGAATATTTATAATATAAAAAAGATTACACTTGATACTTGAAACTTAATTTGTTAGTGAGATTAATTATTTATTGAGTTAATTTCTTTTCATTTCCATGATTAACTTCGATATTCATGACTATTCAGATAAAAATAAATAATAATTATTCAGTTTATATAGTTATCTTATTAACAATCATATAGTTTCATTAAAATATTTAAAGTATATATAAAATCATATATATAAAACAACATATTTTCTTTTCCTTATTTTTTTTATATTATTTTAGAAATTTGTATAGTTTAGTGGTGTTATCCCTGCATGACACTTTTAAACCAATTAATTTTATTTTTTATTTATTTCCGTACCCAAATAGTCAACTATCACCGGAAAACGGCAGCACCTGTCTGAATCACACTATCAGATGACATCTAAAGGGGTTTTTATTTCCACGTGTGTCTCTTCGAATTTTAATTCTTTTAGGCTTGCCAAAATCTTACTTGTATTTTTTAAAGCAAAATTCTCAAAACAATACTGTTTATTTTTTTTATTAAGAAATTAAAAATTTATTATTTTTTAATTAATTTAAATTTACTCGAGTTAATTCACAATTTAAATTTTAAATCAGTACTGGTTTAATAACGTTACTTTAAAAAGAAAAAAAAAAGAATTAAATCTCCGGTTTGAGGAAGGCAGCACAAAGTTACAAAGTTGAAAAGCTGCCCGTATCTCTTGGCCACTCCTATTATGTAACTGCCACAAGATTGTTTCCAGCTTTTAGCCGTCACGTTAGCTAACTATTAATTAAATCCTGACCATTAATCACTGCACACGTGTGAGTGACCAGATCTTTTGAGTAAATCTAACGGTTCTGATCCGCTTAGCAGCCTCGTCTTGTCAAGTTTGAGAAAGGCCAAAAGCCGTTTTTCTCTTTTATTGGTGATGCGCGGCCCACAATTTCGCAGACTAACCTCTAACTGTTACCGGCTGCAACCGGTCAACAAAAGGGATGCTGCCTCTCTTCCTAGGAAGTTCTTCTGGTGTCCTGATGTTTTCTGGTAATTATTTTTTAAAATATTTTTTATTTAAAAATATATTAAAATAATTTGTTTTATAAAATAAATATTATTTAGAAAAGACTAAATATGGTACATGCTTGATAACTTCGCATCACAAAAATAACAAACAAGAATAAATTCACACAAAGCATGAGAAAAAGACTACACCCATTCATTTATAGAGAATTTATTCTATATTAAAAAAATAATTAATAAACTGAATATGCTAGCAAATGGTAAAAGATTCAAATTACAAGAATATACTTCAACGAGCTTGAAGTTTTACGACCGATCTTTGAGCTTGAAGGGCCTCGTATTTAACGTATAAAGAACAAAGTTACGTGGCAGAAAATATTTTTTTACTTATTTTTATTATTATTAATATAGATGTCTAAATAAATTTACATTCTCATTAATTAATTTTATAAATATTAAAATTAACGATAATATAAATTTTTAATAATCTTAAAATTTATTAAATTCAAATCAATATCTTTTTAAAAAAACAAATCTAAAACTCCTCGTTTCAATCCAGAATGAATGAATGGAGTGCTGGATTGGAACAGAAAACGTTGGTGACGCAACGGGAAACGGCAGCAGCTGTCTGAATCACACCATCAGATGACAGCTTAAAGGGGCCCACAATTCCATGTTTTTAATTTCCACGTGTATCTCTTCGAATTTTATTTTATTTACTAGAAAATGAAATGGACTCATGGAGCATGTTTCTCATCGTTGATATTGCGGATGAATGAGGTTTGATAAATATCCTGTATTTTTACTAACCAGTCCTCTTGTTTTTTTTCTTAATTCAATATTAAGTATCTTGATTAATATATTCATGATCTTAAATGATCCTGGATCTTAATTCAATTTGGTATTAAAACAATTATTATTATTATTATTATTATTTATTTTAAATGATTTACATTAATTATACTTGTTTGAGTTAAATAGAAAACTAAATGTATTTAATCACATCAACTAAAGTAATATGATTGGTATACAGATTCATACATTAACTAGAGCTAATTGTGGTATAAAAAACCATGTAGACGTAGAAATTTCGAAAAAAGAAAAAGGAGGAGGAATAAAATTGGGTTTGGGTGGGGCCGTGGGGGTGCAAAAGGGACCGATGATCTAATTAACAAGTGATTTGGATATAGCATGAATGTGATCAAGACATTGTACAAGAACTGGTCCCTGTTGTGAGCCGAAAAGTGGCACCGAACAAGGACTTGATACATTTTGCACATCCAAATAATTAATTCCAACCACAAATTGCACACAGCCATAGCTTGCAGATAGACAGATTGATGCAGCCTCCCAGCCTGAAACCCCAACTATAAATCAATAAATAAGGCTCGAAGGCTTTTTAATATATCTATTATTGAATTTTAAATAGTATTTAATTATTGTTTCAAGATAAAAAAAATATAAATAATAAAGATATAAACGACATATTTCTTCGAGGATGGAATTGAGGATGCTATCTTGTGATCCAAAAAAGGGTTTTGGTATATAGTTTTGTCATGAAATTATATCCCATGTTGCATAATCAAGAGATCATCATGACTAGGTTACAATGAAAATACCTATAAATAATTAAAACAAAAAAAGGGCCATCGAGAATCAAAGTCCATGCTTTCACTCCTAATTAGCATATACAATACATTATGTGGCTCTATTCTTGGCATCTTATCATATGCTAATTAATATTAAAATCAATTGCGATGGACCAACCTAGCTATCGATTGCATTTTCCATGTGCAAATGTTGAATCTTTGCCTTGTAACTAAGTTGGGTTTCCTTTGAAACCTATTGCATGTAGTTGACTGTATTTTTAGCCAAAAGCTTCGCATTGAAAAGAAGATGAAAACACTCTGAATATTTAGCCAAAAGCTTCGCATTGAAAAGAAGATGAAAACACTCTGAATAGAAACGCAGTTGAAATCGTGTTTCTCAAAAAATTAAATTTTTAGTTTTGTTTAAAATTATTTTTTATATTTTTAGATCATCTTAACATGTTTATGCTAAAAATAATTTATTCTTAATAAAAAATATTATTTTAATATATTTTCAAGCAAAATATATTTTAAACCGTCATCACCGCCAAACATCAAGAAAACAAGAAAAACAGATATCTACCCTTCATGATATCGATATGGGCAAGTGGGAATGCAATTTGGACAAACCCTAGATAGTCACCATCTAGTTTGTAGAATGCAAGCAAACCCATTAACCAGGCATAAGTTCAGCATTAAACGATGTAACCGTCACAATTTTCTCTGTTGTTTTACCAGTAACCGACAGAAATTAATTCTCAATTAAACTAATTAGTCTTTTGTCTTCTTGTAACCTTCTTAATTAATTTTCAAATCTTTTTTTAAATCGTGTTTAGTTAATGTTTCAGGACAGATATAACATGTATAAAAAAGATAAAAACATGTATGATTAAAGAAATAAAATAAAAATATAAAATAAATTTATTTATAAAATAGTTTTGAAGTAGGTTTTTGCATTTTTCAAATAAAAAAATATATTCTTTTTATTTTTATTGTTGTTGTCTTATATGTTCCGAGATAGTAATGAAATATAATATATATTATTGTTTCAAATTCAAAATAAAATTTAAAAACAAACCCATTGATACATGCACATGCATGTATGATAATTAATCTAAAATCTCATTGGACAAATATTTAATTTCATCATCTAGAAATTACTGAAAATACTTTCACCATACATTATATATATATATATATATATATATATATATATATATATATATATATATATAT